>Ga0098057_1000707_pt1 | contig 11015 bp, 19 predicted proteins | sample 18_taG_FD_77072 | JGI IMG/M metagenome (GOLD analysis project Ga0098057, IMG submission 77072) | Marine viral communities from the Subarctic Pacific Ocean - 18_ETSP_OMZAT15316 metaG | ecosystem: Environmental > Aquatic > Marine > Oceanic | place: Pacific Ocean | collected 2015-01-19 | reverse complement strand
GATGAAGAAAATCCCAGGTGATTGGTTTAAGGATTTTTATACCCCTGTTCAGCATAGTGGAATGGGTTATGGAGACGATCGGAATTTTGAGAAAGGTTTAGAGACCAGATCTCTTGAGGAATTAAAGCAATTACAGATTGTTATGATAGAAGGAGGTATTTTATTCGATAATTTGAAGGAAGCAGAAGATTATTGTGAATATGAGATGTATCGAGAGACTGAAGGTATCATACCTAGGGCTCCAGGGACATTTCATGAGGAGTGTTTGGTAGATGGTTTAAAACTATACATCCCAAAAGAAAGGAATATGCAATGGCAACAAGGAAAGATTATGTAGGAATAGCGTCAGCAATCAAGAAAACAAAACTGGAATGTCCACGAGCTAGAAAGAGGATCGAGAATAATGTGGAGGAACAACTGATAAAATTTTTTACAAAAGATAACCCACTTTTTGATAAGGACCTATTTAAAGAGGCGTGTCGCTTATGACTGAACCATTAGAAACAAATGAAGCGTATTTTCGTTTCTTAGATGAGATTCGAGAATCAGGTGTAACAAATATGTTTGGAGCTGCCCCATATCTACGGGAGATGTGGCCGGAGCTTAATCGTGAAGAAGCAAAAGCAATAGTAATTCTATGGATGAAAACATATGAGAAAGGATATCGGGGGATTGCCACCGAGGCTACCGGATAAAGGGATAGTCTCAATTGACATTGAAACTCGCGATGATGGTCTAAAAGATTATGGGCCAGGAGTTAGACGGGGATCTTATATAATTGGGGTTGCTGTAGCCCACGCAGATGGCGCTAAAATCAATTCGTGGTATTTACCATTCAACCACGAAACAGGATTCAATCACGATGAATCTGCGGTGAAACAGTGGTGCCTGGATAATCTGTGTCGACCGAATCAACCAAAAACGGGGGCCAATCTAATGTACGATCTGGACTTCCTATGGGATTGGGGAGTTCGAGTTACAGGTCCATTTTATGATATACAGATTGCGGAACCTTTATTAGATGAAACTAGGAAATCTTATTCCTTAAACAATATAGCCAAATCATACCTTGGTGAAGAAAAAACTGATGAGGGTTTATTAGATTGGGTAAGAACAAACTTAGGAGCAAAAACTAAAGACCCATATTCTAACATTTGGAGAGTGCCCTCAGAAATCATTGAAGGTTATGCTAAAGGGGACGTGGAGCTCCCCCTGAGGGTATTTGAAATTCAAAAGGAGGAATTAAAAAGAAAAAACCTCTGGGATTTATTTATGCTTGAGGTTAATCTTTTACCCATGCTTTTGGATATGCGTCAAAAGGGCGTTCGAATCGACGTGCGAAAAGTTCAACGTCTAGAAGTTGAATATGATCGTGAGATAGCCTCTTCACAAAGAAAGTTAAACGATATTGCAGGAATCGAAGTTAATCCAAACGCAGGTGCTTCGATAGCCATAGCGTGTGATCGGCTTGGGATAAAATACCCTCTTACAGCCAAAACAAAAGCACCCTCCTTTACTCGTCCCTGGATGGAAAGTCAAAGTCATGAACTCTTCAAACATCTGTTAGATTTACGACAATTTAAAAAGCAACAGACAACTTTCCTACAAGGATCCATAGATAAATATCTGATAAGCGGTAGAATCCACTGCCTATTTCATCCCTTAAAATCGGATAGCCATGGAACTGTAAGCGGACGTTTTTCAAGTTCCAATCCCAATCTCCAGTTTATCCCAGCGAGGCATCCTGTCTTAGGACCAGCGACTCGAGGATTATTTCTACCCGAAGAAGATGAAACATGGGTTAAGTTTGATTACTCAGCCATAGAGCCACGGGTTACTCTGCATTATGGTGAAGGCCCAGTTGTTGAGAAAGCATCCTCCATGCTTAAACAAGATCCTTCCATGGATATCTATAAACCCATGATGGAGATGTTACCTCACTTACCCCGAAAGGTTATAAAGACTATTTATCTGGGAACGGCTTATGGGATGGGCTCAGAAAAATTGTCCCATCAACTAGGAATACCCGATCATGAGGCAATGAAAGTAATTACAGATTTTAATCGTGCTTTACCTTATATACGAAATCTATCTCGGGCCTGTATGCAGCGGGCCGAGAAAGTAGGATATATAAGAACCCTATTGGGTCGGCGAAGACACTTCAATACCTTTGAACCTTCATTCAACAAACTCAGACAACCGCCTCTTCCCAGACGAGCAGCTCAAGCAAAATGGGGTAATCGAATAAGACGGGCCTATACATACAAGGCCATGAACGCTTTAATTCAAGGAACATCTGCTGATATCATGAAAAAAGCAATGTTGGATTTATATACATCTGGAATCACTGATGAGGTGGGAGTCCCCATGATAACTTGTCATGATGAGGTCGATTTTTCCATCCCCCCTGGTAATAGATTTGATGGAATAGTCAAAGAAATAAAAAATATAATGGAGAAAACAGTTGATCTTCATGTACCTTTAGCTGTAGATGTAGAAACAGGAGATTCATGGAACGTGGTCAAGTAAGATTGATTCAACAAGATTATATAGATGATCCTTGGAAGATGTTGGTGGGCTGCATATGTTTGAATCGAACAAGCAATTATCAAGTAAGGAAGACTCTTCCAGAAATATTTGAGAACTATCCCGATTATGATTATTTAGCGAATTGGCAAGAATGGTCCTCAAGGGGCAAAAGACCCCTACCACAGATAATTAGACCTCTTGGTTTGATGAACCGTCGATCTTCTAGTCTAAAGCGTTTTTCCGAAGATTGGGGAAGACTTATCAAGAAATGTCGGTATGTAGATTGGTGGGATCTAAAGCAGCTGACAGGTATGGGAAAATATGCTATAGATTCTTATAGGATATTTATTGAAGGTTACCATAATATAAATACTACAGATTTAAGATTAAGTGATTATATCTCTAGTAATGAACCTCGATTCGAGGAAAGGAATATTTGGTATGTCCCTGAGAATTATCCTCAGTAACATTTTTTTATTTTTGGGTGTAACGACCCGCGTGGGGTTAAAAGAATTTACTGTGGCGCGTTCTGCGACGTTTAATAACAACTAATTTCAAATTTTTATAATGAATACAAAACATAATAAGAGATTTACACCAGAATATAACTCTTGGTTCATCATGAAGCAAAGATGTTACAATCCAAAAGCTTACGGGTATAAGTATTATGGGGGCAAGGGTATAAAGGTCTGTGATGAATGGCTAGACGATTTTGGTACTTTCTATCAGAACATGGGACCTAAGCCTTCCGATAAATGTGGGCTATCTAGAAAAGATCCAGAAGAGGATTTCAACCCTGAAAACTGTATATGGATCGAGAGAAGAAAGCCGAATAAACTTTTTGTCGAAAAAGACGGAGAGAACTTGTCACTCAAAGATTGGTCAATCAAGCTGGGTGTTCCTTACCAGACTCTACGACATAGGTATCATAAATTTGGTTCTACGGAGGAGATACTTCATGCGTGAATCTGCATTTTGGAAATATCTACGCGAGGGTATGAAAAAAACCTGGTTAGCAGATAGGATTGAAACAGGTACGACCAAGGCGGGTGTCCCTGACGTTTTTTATGCTATTGATGGATCCTGTGGATGGATTGAGTTAAAAATGATGTCCTCAATGCCAAGGGATAAAACCTCTAAAATGAAAACTAAAGTTTCGGCTTTACAGCTTCATTGGTTAAGAACTCGGGCAAAAGAGGGTGTAACTACCTGGATGTTTTTTCAATGTGCTTTACCAAAAAGTTATTATCTAACTTCAATGAAGTATCTAAACAGTCATAGTTTAACAAAAGACTTTGTTTTGAATAATTCTAAAATATGGGAAAACAGAATAGATTTTAATGAACTGGCAGAAATACTCCAAAACGGAACCCTTTAAATTCCAGCAGGAAATAGTAGATAAATCCTGGAACGAAGAATACTATGGGTTGTTCTTAGAACAGGGGACAGGTAAGACTAAAATTGCTATTGATACTATCAATAGATTGATACTAGAAGATAAGATTGATGCTGCAGTTATTATCTGCCCCAAATCCTTGATATTCAACTGGGTAAAGAATGAGATACCAAAACATTCTAAAATACCTCTATCCTCGAAGCAACTTCTAGTGACTAATTATGAAAATCTTAAGGGTGTAGAACATTTTTTACATTCTAGGAGATGTATTCTAGTGCTAGACGAGTCGAGTAAGATCAAGAATCGTCGAGCTCAGAGGACTTCTAAGTTACTGAAATTATCCAAGCGACCAAAATACAGGAGGATATTAACAGGAACGCCAGTAACGCAAGGAGTTCAGGATCTATTCTCACAATTAGAGTTTCTCAAGAAGGATTTATTAGGAAACTATTATCAATTTAAATATCATTATCTTATCATTAGGAGAATGTCAATAGGAACTAGATCATTCGATAAGATAGTCGGTCATAAGAACATTGAACAGTTGCATAAGATACTAGATACATTTTGCTCTCGAGTATTGAAGACAGAAGTTTTAGAGCTTCCAAGTAAGATCTATGACCGAGTAGTTGTTGACATGGTTCCTGATCAGCGATCCATCTATAATGAACTCAGACAAAATATGATTGTCGAAGTTGATGACAATGTTCTCACTACTCCGGAAGTAATTACTAGACTTTTACGATTACAGCAGATCTCGGGAGGGTTCATGCCTACGGATGATGGAGAGATCATAGCATTTAACCCTAATCCAAAGATTGATGTTCTAATGGATATCTTGAATCCACAAGAGAAGACGGTCATCTGGTGTAGATTTATCGCTGAAATAAAAGCAATCCAGAGTAAGATCAATAAGGAATTCGGAGAAGGTTCTGCTGTGACCTTTATTGGTGAAAATACTCAGGAAGAACGATTCCAATCTGTGGACTCGTTTCAGAATGGAGATGCTAAAGTCTTCGTTGGAAATCCACAAACAGGAGGGATGGGATTAACCCTGACTAGTTCTAATCGAGTGATCTATTTCTCCAATGATTTTTCATTAGAGAACCGACTTCAGTCGGAGGATCGTACTCATAGAATTGGTCAAGAAAATCCTGTGACGTATACTGACTTATTATGCAATAGATCAGTCGATTCATACATATTACAAGCTCTCAGAAATAAGCGTAATGTTTCTGAAGCTGCGACTGATTTCGTAGGAGCTTCACTTGAAATTTGAAAGAGGATTTGGATACCATAATAGAGTATCCAATTGTAGAAGTTATAGGGTGATGAAAGTAAAAGAGAGAAAAGTAAATGGTTTTGTAATGGCTCGTTTTGTTTATAGGGCTGATTATAAACAAGAAGAGACTTGGATTGAAGGACCCAAATTCAGGACTTTAGATGAAGGAAAAAAATGGTGCTCCAATCACTCGAGAAGCGATTGAAGAAGCAACCAAAAAATATTTAGAGAAGGGGGGTAAGATCAATAAGTCCTATGATGATATCCCTGCGGAGGAACAAGAAAAAATGAATAAGGTTTTATCTGATCTGGAGGATTTCAATAGGCATAAATCGTGAGAGAAGTACTTACGTGGCAGTTTATTCTCATGACATCTGCTTTAATTTTTCTTGGATTTGAAGGGTGTCAATCAACAAATAAGGCGGGGTTTTCCGAATGTAAATCTTGTCAAAATGATAATATCTATTATCCAATTCAACGGTACACAACAATGTGTCCTTGTGGAGGGCATTGAAGGATTATTCTATGCAGGATCAGGATTAAGCTGACTTTTGCTATAATCCACATGCTGGATACATTCTTTTGAGAATCCATTGATGACTGATTCCTGCAGGGGATTATAAGGGGGAACCCAGTTTTTCATGAAATCTGATCCTCGAATGACATGTCTAAATTTATCCAGGATACAAGAGCATATAGTTTTATAATCATCTGGCCAGAATGATTCACTCCTAAATTGTTTTTGTTCCAGGGTACGCCAACAACTATCTACGAAAGAATAGATAAAACTAGAGGGGTATTTTGTATAAGGTAACTGTTCGGATTTTTCTTGGGCATGGGCCAAAGCTACTTGTAAAAAAATATAGCATATAAAAGTAACAATTGCTATAGCAAACATAGAAATAACCAGGATTATGGATCTAATAATCTTGGAGTTCGTTAATTTTTTGAATTTTTCTTTTTGAGTGTCCATCGTTTACCCCGTTTTTTCTTTTTTTCAAGGGTCTTCCAACTTTCTTACCGTAAGTTCCAGGTCCGTATGGCATATAGAGCTCCTATTTCTTTTTTCCTCCCCAGTATTCGTAGGCATGTCCTTCATCTATAAGAAGTTGGTTTATGTTTGTTTTGTCTTCGGGTAAGATCAAGTCCGCCAAAACTCTACCGAATTTACCCTTGGAATCTTTAGACGTTTTCAGGATCACCCCCTTTCCATCAACGAGTTCTCGAAGTCGGGCCTTGGCCGCCAAGCCCTTTTCCTTTTCTGCCGGATCTCTAGTTCTGCTTTCCCAAGCATCAATTCCAGCTAATCGGACCCTGGCTTTGTACCAGATATCGAATCCCAGATCGATCGAAGCATCAACTGTATCACCGTCAACCACTCGATCAATTTGTGCCTTATATTCGTACATTTCCTTCTGGATCTATAGATAATTTCATTTATGCTTTCTTGCATTTTTACGTGTAATTCTCGGACCATATCTCCTCTTCCATCTTCGATATAATTTAGGTTTTTTCCATGCGAGGAACTTTTTTTGCTTGTCTGATCGGAAGGGCATCAGATTCCTTTAATATATGATTTTTTTGATGGAGCTCTAATTCATCTAAATTAGAAAAAATCTTATCACATTCAAAACAAGAGCACCACTTATATTTTGTAAAAAAATCTAGATCATAAGGGAGCAACGTTGTCCCTGTCTTCACAACCACAGGGGTTATCTTCGGTGCAGCTGCAGGGATCGCAATCACAGTTGGTGCATTTGCACTCTTGATTTGGGCATGGGGTCATATGGAGTTTACTGTCATGCATTATAATCTTTTCCCTATTTCGTCAACTACTTGACCCAATAGTTTTTTAGCTTCAGGATTATCCCCGATCTGATCACGAACGAAATTTTTCATTTGATCTCCAGTTAGATCATTGGCTTTATCCGCCACAGCATCGAAGATGGCACTTACCAGATATTTAACCAGCATAGCTTCAATCATGAGAACCTTTGTTTTTATTTAAGTGTGTGGAAATAACTTCAACAAGACTATCATCCAAGTCATTTGTTGTCTTTTTAGATAACCAGATAAGTATTTCTAGAACGATTTGAATGACCATTCTTTCTGTCACTATGGAAGTGACGACTCTACCCATTGATTTTGCCACGATTTGTGATAACATAAGACCTCGTTTTTGATGGTTTATTAACGACCTATTCTTTCTACTTCTCTTTCTACATTTTGTAAACGCACATCCACTCCTTCTAAATCCTTATCGACTCTGGCGTTCATCCTGTCAATCGACTGGGTTACACTCATAATAACACCCTGATTGTCTTTCACAAGCTCTATTATTTTATCATCCAATTTCTCTTTCCTTTTGAACAGAGTCCATATTGTAAAACCCATTACCAGGAGTCCAATCCCCACTAAGCCTTGTTCTAAGAGCATTGCGGGGATATCTTCTATACCTGTAGGGTTGGGCTGTGCCTGGTGTGTGTAGTAATTTTGTGGAACTATATTTGTCGCGTATCCTTCGTTCGGGGCGAACGGTCTTGAGTGATCCATGATTCCTCATCTTAATTTATGATTTGCTGCCCCTTATATCTACTATATACTTGTTCTAATTCTTCAATTAGATCTGCAGTTTCTCGAATCAGTTTCCAAGCTTTAAAAAAAGCTTCAGGATCATCTCGTTTTTTTTTCCATAAGTCACTAAGAGAAGTTATTCGACTAAGATTTTTTTCGATATGATCTTCTAATTCTTCCAAAGGTCCATACAAATCACTCATTGATTGAGTCCCATGAGATAATCAGTTTTACCTTTACCCTTTTTTATTGCTGTCATTACTTGATTACGGTTCGATCCATCACGTTTATAGGAACAATGAACCCATCCGCTTTGGGGATCATTTTTGGTATAAAATTCTAGAATAAGTTGATCAAATTTTAATTTAGCTATAATCCATGAACATAAGTCATAATTAGATACTGAATAACATTCAAAATCAGCAGCTTCACCTTTACAATGAGAGCTATCCTTACTACCTCCGATTGCTTTATTTAGATCCGGAACTCTGAGACCTGAGCTTATGCTTACAACCCCAAATTCATCCCGGATTGGCTGGAGAATGGCTTGGGTCAATATCGATAATGAGACAAGTTGTTCCCCATTAGGTTTATTCTCTATTCCAAGTCTTTCAGCCGTACTTGATATTATCAGCTCCTTGAGGTGGAAATTCTTGGTTATTTTCATGTTTTTTCTTTATATGATGATCCGCTGATTCTGTACTATCAAACCAGTATCCTAAACAACTGGTAAGATTACCAACCAATGCTCCCAGAAGAACTGATGATAATGTCTCCATACTTCCGGGTAATTCTACAAAGAAGATGAGAACTAGAAGAACACAAAAAATGCTTAGTAACATCATGCTAAGTATAGCTCTTACGATAATACCTCTCATTTCTCTTATATCTTCGCCCAGCTTACCCATTTTGAAGGAGCATAATGTTCCACATGGGATACTTTATCACAAAAAATAGGAATTTGCATTGTGATTCCGTGTTTAGGATGTGTTAACCAGCTTGCTTGCATGGGAGGCTCAGGAGGAAATCCCAGCGTATATGCAAATTCATCGTATCCTTTTAAAGAACCGTTTACAATCCTTGACCGTAGCATGGCTAATTGATGCCAGTGTCCACAGATAAGAACATCATATGGATCTCCCAGTCCCATCTGCCTAGTTCGTCTACGGTGATCTCCCCGCGTCACAGGACCAAGCATCCCAATAATACCATCACCCCCACGCCCCAGCATATCTCCGTGACTTAAGAGATAAGTCGTGTTATGGATCTTATACATGACATCAGGACCTGTAGGAATTACAAATTTTATTCTATCATCATGCTGGAAATATTTCTCTACCATACAGTAAAGAAACCAATCAAAGGATGTATAGGCCCTTCTTTTGAATCTTTTATTCTGGGTGTATCGCCCGTGATTCCCAGTAACACCAAATACTGCAATTTTTGGAAAATGGAGGATCAGTTTTTTGATTCCCGCTATAAGAACTTCGCTTAGATCCATCACTGTGGGCATAATATCCATTTCATTAGTTTCTCTCAACTCATCGTGGATTGTCCCAGAAACCATGTCCCCCCCAAGAATAACAACACATCCTGGGTATTCGGGTAAAGATACGTGTTTATGATAGACTTCAATAAACCGGTCAAAGCATAATTTTGCCCTTTCGTTTGCTATTTCTAAATTATATTGGTTTTTTCCGGATATTTCGCTAGGATCTACGACTTCGGCCCAGTGCCAATCGGATAAAAATAACGTGGGAGTCCCGGAAATCTTATCTTCTGATTTTTCCGAAATCCATTTTGGGGGATCTATAGATTGTCGAGAAAGATTAAATGCTTTCTGTCGAATTTCTTCGGCGAGATTTTGTTCTCGGTATTGTTCTCGGAGAAGTCTTTTTAATCGAGTTATTTCATCTTTATATGATTGCTCCTTTTCGTTTTCAAGTTCATCTACTTCTATAATTGTCGTGGTATATTCAAGTTCTTCTGCCATTGGTTATAACCGAATGATTTCTCTATCAGAGCATCCTCGATTCGACCCAGACGCAAATCGATGTTCTTGACATCCCTATGAACTTCAATGAGAGTGTCATGATCTTGCTTCCATGTGTGCCATATTAAACCACAGAGAGCAATACCAATCGTGGATCCTATGCTGATTAGAGCTATTTTAGAATTAGTCATTTATAGAATATATGAGTATCTATCTGAGTTGTTTTCTTTTTTATACTGGCCCATCTGGGGGTAACATAATCTGCATGATAGAATCTTGCCCCGTCAGTAATATCAATGATCCAATTTTTCCTAAAAAGAACCTGGCTTGCCATCTCCACGGAATTGCGCCAAGCTACCTTATTCCGTATAGTATCGGGTTCTCCATCACAATACCAACTAAACTGGCACCTGTTTAGTTTTTCTCCCCCCTGGTAGACTACAGCACAAATTGTACCTGGGAATCTAAAATCTTTAACTCGATTTAATGTTGTTAGAGCAACAGCCAGTTTTCCTGCAGTTGACTCATTCCTGCTCTCGAAATAGATATTCTTGGCTAAGCAGGTTATTTCTTCAGGTGGGATTATATTATAGGGACTACTATCTACTGGCGAGAGAAAATAAGTTCCTATTGCGAGTAAGAGTAGGAGAGCGATAAAAATCTTTTTGAATGTATCCATACGGTCCTTTTAAGTTATTTCTTAAAGGAGTATCGAATTTTTGTCGACACTCGTCCCCGTACTGATTCACCGTAGACTCATATTCTGGATCGAACTTTCCTGTAGTAGTTTTTTGTTCAATTTGTTCTTTTATAAAGTGTTCATCATACTTTGATCTGAGTTGATCTATGAAGCAATCACATATATTTGCTACTTTATCTTGGGTCATGTTTTTTGGATCGCTTAAACTCGTAAATACTGAACACCTTATCCAACTACCACGAATAAGTTCTGTTTTATATGTCCCCGAGAATGGAGTCTCTACTTTTGATGTACATGAGTATATAAGTAAGATCAATGGGATTAATAATAGAATTTTCATTTTGTTTTAATCCGTTACAATCCACGATCAAATAAGAGTTAATATACCTATTATTATAAGTTCAATCATCACGGCTTCGGGTACTTGTCTTTTACTGCCTTAATATCCTTTTTCCATTCATTGATTCCAGAATGGTAGATTTTATCTAATTGATCGGGTATCGAAGGATACTCAGGTTGACGGTCACGTTGGTATTGTTTG
>Ga0098057_1000701_pt1 | contig 11084 bp, 12 predicted proteins | sample 18_taG_FD_77072 | JGI IMG/M metagenome (GOLD analysis project Ga0098057, IMG submission 77072) | Marine viral communities from the Subarctic Pacific Ocean - 18_ETSP_OMZAT15316 metaG | ecosystem: Environmental > Aquatic > Marine > Oceanic | place: Pacific Ocean | collected 2015-01-19 | reverse complement strand
GCCAACAAATCCTAAATATGCATTTGCAGCCATGTTTTATCTCCGTTTATTAATTATTAAGACCAAGACAAAGTAGCATCTGTCTTTATTCTATCATGGTCAATAGGCCATCCCGCCTCTTCCGACATATCCGCATATGTCTCATAAACCTGTATACTCTCATCTCTTAACCAATCATTAAGATCAGTATACTTTTCTCCCGCTCCATCTAAAGCTCTATCAATAACGTGCTGATGAAGTACGCTAATACTGGACAGAAGATTGGATGGAACCTGAGTTTCTGAGAGAGAAACTTGATAAGATTGCCAAAATTCGTTTAAAAGATCGACTTCAACATCAAGATAAGCTTCTTGCAAATTTACAATAACTACAACGCTATCATATAGTTCACTTCTTTGCTGTAGCCCAGCGATACGAGCTTGTCCTATGTGGTCAGCGATTGTCGAAAAGTCTGTATTTAGAATAACTGCCATTTTAATTTTCTCCTATTTATTACTCAGCAAATAGTCTATTTCCTTTATTTGCATATAAGTATCTTCTTTCTTTATATATTGCTTCTTTTTATGTGCTATCCCTTTTCTTTTTTTTAAAAAAATATTTTTCTTACAAAATACTTGTTTCTCTCGGGAATGTATTCTGTATAAGTTCTTCCCAAGCGAACCAATCTATCGTAGCAGCTTTCAACATAGTTCCTTTGAATATCTTGCCATAATCTATAGTAGCAGGCCAAGAGTTAAAGAAAAACCTATCCAACTTAATAATCTGTGTATTATCAGACATATTCCACGAAAAACAAGCAGGACGATCTAACTGCAAAGTTTCAAAATCAACTACACTCTGAACCATAAACTCCCCAACCTTCCATCTGTCCTCGATGTTAATCCTAGATCCTTTTTCAAAAAGACTAATATCGTTAACCTTTATGAAAGTATCAGTTGCAACTATATTCGCCTTTAAAGTGGTTGTATTATACGGACCAACCAAAGGATATATATTTTGTTTCAAGCCCTTTTGTATTGTATCGACCATTTGTAATAAAAATCTATAAGCACCCTCTTGATTGGAATCCCTAACATAAATACCAATCTGTATATTATAGTCCTCTTTAGTGCTATCTAAAGTCAACCACTCTGAAGACCTATTCAAAGCAGTCACTGTAATCGCAGGATACCTGGGGATTACGTCTGGATCTCCAAGATAAATACCTTGTACCATATTCTGATTGAACATCTTTTCAAGAATAGAGTTATCATCGACCTCCCACCTAAAACGGACTGGATCACTAAGCTGTATATGAGTTTCATCTATAATACTATCTACGTAAACTGGAGTCTCTCCTTGCGTAGAATTTCTTATGATAACCTCATCGTTCTCTCTAAAGCGATTAGAAGTATTAACTGTAAGAATAGTGTCTCCTGGGTTAGCATTAGCTGTCAATGTAGTTTGAGTACTAACCCAACGAGCGATGATACGCCTCACACTATCAAGAATATATTCCATTATTCAACCAAACTCTTTACAAATTCATTTATCTTTCTAGATGCTAACTCTCTTTTAATATCCGATAAACTAGAATTAGAAACTTTTTCTATTTCCTCAAGTATAATTTGCATCTTCCCCATATCATTCTCTAATTTAGCTTTATACAGAGCATCATACAAAGCCTTTAGACTACTATCTGCTACTTCTGTTTTAGGCAACATCTCTTGAGATTCTAGAATCTCTCCTTTAGCTTTAGATAAAGAACTACTTAATTTCTCCAACTTTTTTTGAAAATTTTTCCCGTTTTTAAAATCAATTTTTATCATTAAAGTCTTTCAAGACCCTTCTTGCCACCAGGCGAAGCTCCTTCTAATCCATATTGTCTTAACAATGTTGGGTTGAAGAAAGCTCTACCGATCCTATGTTGACCATGTAAAATTATTCCTCCGCTCAAAACGTCAATTAAACTCTGATTTGCTATCTTTGTCAACAAAGCACTATAATCAGATTGAGCAGGAGAAGATTGAGCCATTATATATTTGTCATAAATATAAGCAGCAGCTAATCTAGCCGAAGTAACAGGTATGGGATCTGGGTATTGAACGCGAATAACACGAGTGCCTGCTTGAAAAGCATATCCAATAGCTTCTTCCGTTTCAAAAACGTTTCTATCTATCGGATCTACAATGTCAGATATAATATGACGCTCTTCATGAGTCCCATCAGTTATGACGACAGAATCCCCAACAAAAAACGGAGCAGCAGATGTGGTGATAATGTAATCATTATATTCACTAACGTCTGAAAATAATGAAGTTTCAAAATCAGCTAACTCTTGTAAAGGGGTTATATATAACGAACTAAGATTACTATCTATTTCGCTATCTGCCCACTGTATGTATTGAGCTACTATATCACTCGGAACCTGATTGGTATCTAATGTATTTCCTATTCTAAGCAAATCTACTGGAGTTGTCAAATCGGTAGGAGTCGCACTAGTTAAAGCTTGTGCTAAAATTCTTTCAACTAAAGTTTGGCTAGAATATCCCATTATTATCCTGTATTAGATTCTTTTAATATTTTCTTATTCGCTATTATAGCCCTTCTAAGGCAACCCTTGACCACAGAATTTCTAGGATCGCTAGATTTCTTTATGTTACCTATCTCAAAAGGCAATTCAAGGTCTCTTACTATATTCTCAAAAACTTCACAAAATCCCTTTGGCATACTTGTGCCGCCAGCAATAACAATGTCAAGAGGAACGTCAAACTCGCTCTTTACTTCAACAAACTTCTTCGAAAACTTTTTGATAACGCTAGAGATCATAGCTTTATAGCATGCAGTAAGAGCAAATAAAACCTCATCATCATAGTTATCTTTGCCTAAATCAAGCTTAGTTTCCTTCATAGAAGTAACTTGAGATATAGGCTTGCCCGTTTCGCTAGAAACTGTTTCATCTATCCAGTCACCTGAATTCATGCTAGACATACCAACAATAGGCATTCCCTTATATGCAAGAACACAATTTATTCGTCCTGCTCCAAAGCTAATTCCAATTCCTGAGAAATTATAAGTCTTTTCGCCTTCTGTAATCGTTGGATTTTCTGCAAAAATAACAGCCAATCCCTCTTCTATAACAACGACATCATACCCAAGACGAGAGAACATAGCCTCTAATCGTGCTTTATGGAATGTACTCGTTGTGGCTTCATCAACAGCTTCTGACGAAACGCAAGTACAAACAACATCGCCTTTTTCTGTCGATTTTCCAACAGAAGATTCAATCAATTCTGCTAGGACCAACATTTTCATATCTTCGCTTTTGTTTAAAACACCATCTTGGAGAGGTCTTCTAAGCTCAACTTGACCGGGAAACATTTTTGCTACTCTAAGGGAATCTTCCCCAATAACAAAATATCTGTCTCCATCTTTAACATATTGCCAACCATTTTGCCTAAGCGTATCTTCAATATCATCTATATCAGCCACTTCAACAAATGCATTTCTGGTTGTTTTAATTACAAGTTTATCCTCAGTTCCTTTCGTTGCTGTTTGAAAGAACATTGTTCCAACATCGGTCCCATATACTTTATTACTCATTTTCTTTTTCCTTTCTCTGCTTTTGTTAAAGAAGATCTTCTAATAGACTCATATCGTCTTCCATTGTATCGTCTGTAATCTCTTGATCTTCGTACTCTAAATTGCCTTCTGCCTTTTCTGTCATACTATCAACACTTCTTTTATGTATTTGAACCAAAGTCTCGTCATCAAGATCTAGTTTTTCTCTCTTTTTCTTGGTTATAACTTCGCCTTGAGCTTGACCTTGGACTATGACAGTACTTTTTTGGTTTTTAACTAAACTAGAAAGCCCACTTAGAGCTTCCATTATTTCTCTATTATCTTTATTTTGATTACTAACTTCTTGTTTAACTATTGCCGCTATATTTCTAGCTAATTCTTCTTGGTCTATAGTATTATTGACTATAGTGTTATTTACTATCTTTTTCGACTCTTTTAGTTTTTTCGATTTTTTAGAATCCTGTTTTAGGACTTTTATAGCTCCGCTAGAGATATACCCTCGTAATTCACCCGATTTTTCAGGAGCTATTGCAAGATTGACTTTATGTAAATCTATTGCTTGCTTTACGCCCAAATGCAAATTCAACTCTTTTACAATAACAGCTTTTTTAGTTGTATTCGCAACAAGAAACATTATCTCATTCTTCCTATTCTGGGCAAAGGCTCAACAGGAGGCTTCATTTCCATCTTATATTCTTTTTTACATTTAGGACAAACAAAATATACAACGTTATCTCTGAAATTTATTTCCAGAGTAACCTCATCGCTGGAGTGTTCTCCACATTTGCAAACGCAATATATTTTCATGTTAGTCTCTTAACGATTCTATTCTGTTTCTATAATCGTCTCCCACCTTATTTATCGTCTTTATTACCTCTTCTCCTAAACCAAAATTAGCAAGCAGTTTTTGAGATTTAACCAACTCCACAAGGATAGAATTTCCTTGTTTATATAAACCGTTAATGAATTCTTCACTCGCTTTTTTCTTTCTCTTTCTTGGTGGGCTGTTGTTGTGCTCTATTACAGCCTCTTTACGAGACATTTTAACTTTATCAAGAGGGATATCTATCATACCTGTTGCCATTAGCCATCCCTCTCTAGGAGTTACATCTCTACCAAACATTCTGCTCAAAATATCATTTCTATTCCCTCCAACAGCCTTTCCTTCTTCAGGGTTCTCTTTTCTATAATACGAATGTTTAGGATGAGCATCACCTAAAAACTGTCTTTCTGTACGGAATCTAGCTAACGCGGCTTCTGGGTTGTCAGAGTTTGCAAGAATGTCTCTCTTTTTATCAATAGCTGATTGTAAAAGATACGGGATAGCGTTTGCAAGATAGTGTCCCTGCCACCCTCTAAGTTTATTAGCCATTGATTTATGCTCGGCGAGATCTAAATTTTTATCAAAATTTAGATATTCCATACTAAATGCATTTCCTCCTGGTTTCTTTTTTGTCGCTGCTTTTTTGAGATCTGTATCTATAAGTCTACTTCTTTTAATAAAATTCTCGTCTGCAAGCATACTGTAAAGAACAGGATCTTCGGTTCCATTAGGAAGTCCAGTTCGGGGTTGCCTAAAACGATTACTTATTTTAGTTCCGATATTAGATTCATCATTACTTTCTGACAATACGCCAGCAGGATACTCTGTTGCAATCATCTCTTTTGCTTTAGCAATGTTTATAAAAGTATTAAAAAACTTGCCTGGATATACTAAACTACCCCAACTTTTAATTTTATTCTCCTTTAAATCTAACAATATCTTACCGTTCTTATTAGAAAGATTCGACATCGGTTTAACTATATCTTCAATTTGATTCGATCCATAAAGCATAAAAATTTGTAAAACATCAGCCATTTTATTTTTTGTAATAACTTTTAATTTATCTTTAGGTGTTTGATCCATCGCAACGATATCGTCAGTCATAGAATCTACTGCTGTTTTTCCTAGATTGTCATAAACTCCACTGAAAATATTTCCTTTACCATCCTGCTCTGGATGTTCTGCGTAATCTTCTACTGGTGGTGCAAATGCTTTTAGCATCTCCCATTCTCTATCATTTACCATCTCTCCTACTTCAGGAGTCCTCCTATCAACAACCGCTCCTCTTTCACTTGGTCTATCCTGATCACTATCTAATGTTGCGTTTTGAAAATCATCTCCAGTTTCAGATGTCGCATCATAAGATAATTGATTTTTAGGGACACTATCATGGATTAGATTCCCTATAAGATTACTCATACCGTTAAAAACATATTCTAAAACATCTTTGTTTTGTTGGGCAATAAGAGAAGACATAATCGGAGCTAATCTGACTCTAAGATCCCATTTTTTGGCATTTGCGTCTGCGTATTCTTTACTTATACCTTCTGGTAAATATGTAGGATTTTTTCTAAAAAAGTTAACAAGATAGTCTCCTCCACCAACACAAAGGGTCGAACCATCTTTCGGATCAAATCTTTGAGTCCTACTCAAATTAAGGTTATCCGGCGTATTCATCGATTGCCATACCCAACTATCTATCTCTGCATCTGGAACCTGATGCTTTAATTGTTTTTTAAATAGAAAATTTTTAACTGAACTAGTCACCTTTTTAATTAATTCTGAAGTATCAATATTCTCGTCTTTAAAATATGAATCTATAACTTCCTGAGCTTCTGGGGGAGTCCAGGTTATAGGATATTTATCCATATTACCAGTACCTTTCTTTTTTTCACCAATGGTATACAAATCCCCTAATCTTGAATCTAATTGTTCTATCCCTTTAAAACATAAATCTGGATTAACCTCTTTACTACTTCTAATTCTTTCTTCGATATCACTATTTGACAACTTCTTTTTGATTTCTTCTGTCATTCTTGGATCTTCTGGACGTTTAATTTTTATTTTTTCAACTTCTTGTTCAACTTCTTGTTCAACTTCTTGTTCAACTTCTTGTGGGGTTCCATACCAATATCCTAGTAACTCATCGATAATGTCTGGAGAAATACCCTTCCCTCCCAATACATTATAAGCAGTTTGAATGAAATATTCTTTTAGTGGATCATTCTTAAAATGTTGAGGAAATGCAGGAAGTTTAGATTCTAATGGGTCAACAGGATCTACTAAATCTAGAAATTTTCTAGCTCTAGCTACAATCATCACAACCTGATCACGACTCAAATTTATTTGAGGTTGAACTTGAGGTTGAACTTGAGGTTCAGCATCAAGACGTTTATCTTCTTCAGTATATCCGCGCGGATCAACAAGATGTTCATCTACTGTAGTATATCCGCTCGGATCTATTCCTTGACCAATGCCTTGTGCTTTTTTATTTCTGCCAGTTATTTTATTTACAATTCTATTAAAAAAAGACATAAATGTGCTCCTAATAAGTACACCATTACTATTCCTATATAATATTTAATTATATAGAAAACATTATATTCCTTTTATATTTCGGAATTATTAGTCTTTTAGGTTATGTTTTTAGAATTGTATCTAGCCTCTATGTCACCAATAATAGGATGTCGAACTATACTTTTTTCCGACAGTTCGTTAAAAGCTATCCCTTTAATACCTTGCAGCCTATTCATAGCGTCTGCCATTCCATTTTCACAACCGAGATCAGACTGTCTAACATCTCCAGTAATAACTATTTTACTATTCTTTCCGAACCTTGTCAAGAATAATCTCATTTGTTCTGGAATAGTATTTTGGAATTCATCGGCTACTATGAATGAATTGTTGAAAGTAATGCCTCTATAATAAGCGAGAGGAATCGTTCTAATAAGTCCTTCGTTAATATAGTTGTTTATTTCTTTCTGTGATATGTACTGTCTTAATATCTCGAATAAAGGCATCATGTAAGGAGCTATTTTATCGTCTGAATCACCTGGAAGAGATCCAAGTTTTTCACCCATAGATTCTTTACATGGTCTTGTAAATATAAGTTGTCCATATCTACCAGATAGAAGTTCTTTTAATCCATAAACAGTAGCAATATGGGTATTGTGCGTTATAACACAATTATCTGTCAAATATAAATGATTTTCATCATCTATTAAAATACATTGAGCCTCTTCTTCTCCTATCTTGCAAATATCTTTAATAACTCTTCTAACCGGATATTTAGACCTATTTACAGCAATTTCTTTTTTTCTGTTTAACCTAAATAATTCTTTACTTTCATTATATTTTATATAGCATCTATATACTAAACGTCCACTTTTCCTCTCTCCTTTGTGCGTAAACCAACTTTCCTTTTCTTTAATAGAACACACCCCACCAAGAGACGAAATTATTTCTTTTATATCATTGGCTAATCTTTCTGACGTAATAGATATTTCAGGCAATCCTTTACTGATATATCCATCGGAATCCATCAATCCTTGTATAATTGACAATCTTATATCTCTAGTGTTATACTTATAATTATCTGGAATAAATTTATCGTGAGATCTTTTACCCATTAAATAATACTCTTTTAATAAAGAAACATAATCATTTTCTTTATTTCGTTTTTTTATTCTTTTGATAGAGTAATCGTATTTATGAGATGGTTGTTTTGATAATTGGTATCCATCTAACAAACACGTTGACAAATTATCAACGATTTCTTCATCTGCTGTCATTACAATGACCTGTCTTCCTGAAATACAGCCATCACCGAGAAGGATTCCTAAAAGATATGGATCAATTTCAATTTTATTTTTGTTAAATTTAACTTCGTTTGGAGTAAAAATCTTAAATCTGTTTTTCCCTCCTTTTTCGTGCATGTGATTTTTTATCCATAAAGTATCTTTTATTCTAGGTTTTTTAACCCAGTCTTTTTTATTTTTCTTTGATCCCCATCTGTTGTCATATATTTGCCACAAATGCTCAGCACAACTATCAACAAAATCTCCGTCTGCAAAAAACATTCTATATATAGACTTCTCACCTTGAGGAAAAACGCCAATAACATTAGCCGTTTTGCCTTTTGGAGTGCAAACGGTATCTCCAACTTTTATGTCTCCCATTTTTTTAGGACCATCAGTAGTATAGACAGTAGAATATAAAGGCTGGGCTTTCCCAGTTCCGGCCAAGCCATGAATGAAAGTTATTTCATTGCTTTTAATTGATTTTATTACTTCTCTTTGCTCATCTGTCTTCGCTGACAGTGTAATCTTTTTAAATGTCGTCACATTCTCCGTTGCTTCACGCTTACCATTATTTTTTTTTGACATATTACCTTTTATAGAATAAGCAAGCCATATCTCCTTCTTTTTCTATCATGATGTTTCCCAGTACATATCTGAGATGATCAGCAGAATATTTAGATAAAGCCTCATTGATATCTTTCCAATCATCATATTTTATATATGTACATTTCCCACGTATAGCTTGAGATTTGATTCTTAACAGATCAATTTCTTTCTCTCTTTTAATATCATCAATAATACTATCTATGCAGTTTCTCATAAATAAATCTTCCCAACCACCCTGTTTATAAGATTGTTCTAGCTTACGCCTTTCTTTGGATGGTAAACTAGAAAACAGAGTATTTCTCTGGTTGTTTGATAGATATTTGGTGTAAGTCCAAAATTCATTAAAGTCTTGAAATATAGAACACGACGATTTCATTTTAACTCCTATCATATTCTACAATTAGAATAACATCAATTCCTTTAATAAACATTTATCTCAACAGCATGATGAGTCACAAATACTATACATTCAATATTATTTGATTCAATAATTTCTGATATTTTTTCTTCTATTGAGGCTATTTCGTTATCACTGGCAGGAAGTATTTCATTACCAACTTTAATATGAACGAAATTACCATTGATAGTAAAATTGTTTACTTTTATCTCTTTTGGTTTAATCGCTTTTACAGACTTACTTTTAGGTTTAACTACTTTTTCTTTAACTGCTTTTGCCATAATATTTTCCTTACAATATATTTTTAACGTTAATTGTGCTATCAACTATTTTGACTTCACCATTTGATAATATATACGAATTCTTTTGATCTAATTTACCTTCTAACCATTTGAACAACATTTGTTTTTGGATTACCAGTCCTTTATCATCTAATAGTATCGTAACAAACGTTTTTGGAATTCCCTGGAGCAAAGGATTATTTCCAGATATTAACTCTTTTTTGAGTTTTTCTGAGGGTACAAAATAGATAGAAATATCCTTGTTTAACAACGCTTTTTTAATTTTAGGTAAATTTTCTTTTATTCTTGAATCATTTGGTGAAAACATATTAGTCCTTTTTATTTTGAAAATAACTAATTTAGTATCGGAAGAAAAGATTAACTTCAACTTCGTTTCATCGCTACGCTCTTCAACTCGTAAGCCGAAACGTTCATTTCATTCACGTTCCGTCTCATGAGCTTTAAAAAGTATTTTGATTTAACTAACAGCGTAACAACCTCGCTAACAGCGAGAATATATACGCTCCTCTATGGGTCTTAGAAGAACCTGACAAGAAAATATTATGATCAAGCGGTTTTATTGACTATCTAGTTACTCGTATACTTACAGGACGTTCACATCGATAGTTTTAAACCTATCGTGTTGTTGCGCTATAGATGCCATCCGAGAGCTTGGTATACGTTCATCTCGGTAGGACTCTGCAATTTCGGTAGTTTTTTAAACTACGGATTTCTCTAGATAGACTCCTTTCTCTGATTATCACCGTATAGCTTTTTTAAGATTTGAGTTGCTTGTTTTCGAGAAACAGAATTGGGATCGGAGTCTCCATGATCATATCCATAACGAAGCAGAGCCTTTTTCTGTTTGCTCGTAATTGGCTTCTCTGGGATATCTATGGAGTCTGGCCTCATCTCTAAAGGCAAACTGCGAATACCTCTCCAAACTGTTATTCTTCTATTATTGCTCATCAAATACTTTTACGGTACTACGCCATTATTGACTATTTCGTCATATCATAACAATAACTTTAACCACAAACAAGAAAAAATAAAAGGATTTTGAGCTAGAATTAGCAATTAAAACTAGAAGTTCGTACTATTAAAAGGGTTAACTATGACAGCAATAAGAATTTTACAAAGACTATCAGAACTAGTAGATGATGTAACTATTTCCAGCATTGCGAATACAGATGTATTAATTTATAATTCTTCTACAAGCAAATGGGAAAATATAACTCCAAGCGGAGCAACAGGAGTTATAGGATACTGGAATAAAGTCGGCACAACTTTAATCCCAACTACGTCTACAGACTCAATAAGGGTTAATGATATATATGATCAAGACGAAGGTAATCTTTCTATTAATATTGACGAGAGACTACTTCTTAGAGAAGACGGTACTACAACTGTCTGCGATTGGCAAGAATCCCAACTTTTAGATAATGCCAATGGAAGAGTCTCAGTAGATTGGGATGCACGTATATTGGTTAATACAGATTCACAAACTACAGTTAACTACGACAGCACACTATTGATTGATGGTTTAGGTACAACAAGAGTTGACTGGCTAAACGGATATTTGAATGATAACACAGGGAATCTCTCAGTTGACTGGG
>Ga0098057_1000680_pt1 | contig 11268 bp, 9 predicted proteins | sample 18_taG_FD_77072 | JGI IMG/M metagenome (GOLD analysis project Ga0098057, IMG submission 77072) | Marine viral communities from the Subarctic Pacific Ocean - 18_ETSP_OMZAT15316 metaG | ecosystem: Environmental > Aquatic > Marine > Oceanic | place: Pacific Ocean | collected 2015-01-19 | reverse complement strand
GCATCATTCCACCACCCAGGTCCATTCCCAATCCCATTAGCTTGAAACCACGCCTGAGTCCATCCTTGATTTACTCCCAATTTTTCTCGAAATCTTACACTTTGCTCTCGAAAATTTTCTTTGGTTAAAGTCTGTTGTTTGCTAACTCCTGCTTTGTGTTCTGCTTTAAGAGTTGCATATGCACCATTTAGAAAAGAACTAAATTCATGTGCTTTAATCCCTTTCCACTTACCACTTTTCATTAATTCTGCAACCCGCCTTTTTGAAAGCGTTGGTTGTGTTTCTTCTCCAATCAATTTAAGAAGTTCTTGTTTTGATAAAGTTTCTTTGCCTCCAAGAATGTCATTAATTAAAGTTACCGGTCTATTCTTTTCATTTTGATCGAGAACCATAGCTGATAATTCTCTTTCTGCAGTTTCTCTTTTCTTTGTTTGGCTTTTAGTTTCCTGAACTGAAACAGGCTTATATCTACCGTATGCAGCCATTACAAAGTTAGGGCTGGCATTGGGATAGTCCGTTTTCCAGGTGTTATTTTCAACAGCTTCAACGAATTTTATAGGATCGTTAGCTGCATCAAAATTCATCTGATTATTGTCTTTGTTCTTTTCGTATTCTTTTAGAAGTGCAATGGTATCCCAATCCTGGAAAACTCCTGCTTCAACCATGGATTGAAGATAATTTATAGCCTTCTCATTACTCATTTTCTTGTTATTTACTGCTTCCAAAGATATTTCTGATAAGTAATCAGCAGCCATTCTCTTGGCTTCCCGAGTATATTGATCTTGAATTACAGCAAGAATCTTTGCTTTGGGAGTAATAAAAAGGCTGTCGAGCTCTTCACCAACAGAAGCCATTAATGAATCATCATCTTCAATACCTAGTTCTTTAGCTATTTTATCTTTTTGATTCTCATGCCAGCCCTCAATATCAGCTTTAACATCAGCAACATGAGGAACTCCTATTGTACTTATAGGACTTTGAGAAAAAGCATCATCTACTTTTCCTGCATAACTCCCAGGTTTTGGTCTGCTTTCTCCTGAATCCAATTGCCGTGCATATTCTGCAACTGCTGGTCTATAAAGATTAGAAGCACGTTTCTTAACCTTTGCTTCTTCAACAATACGTCCTTTTCTCAATATATCTGCCCAGGCCATTGCCTGTTCCTGGACCACATTTGCAAGACTTGCCTGTGCTTCTTCAGGAAGAGTCAATGCTTCATTCATCATATTCTGAGGTTCTGCAACATTAGGAGTCGCTAGAACCTGATCCTGCTGAATAGCTGGAAGCTGATTAAATAATTGAGGTGATAGTTTCATTGAATTGCATTAAGAAGTGTCTTTAGATTATGAACCCCAATCCCACTTATATTATTTTCTTCATGGTGTAATAGGTTTGAAGTGATCCAGATGTTGTTTTAAGAATATCTGCAGTGTATTGAATATCTGCTCCTTCTTTAACTGCTTGAGCACTGAGTCTTTGCTGGCTGGCTGCGAATCTTGCTTGTCTTGCAGCAGATTCAGCATTTTGCTGTGCAACATAGGCATTATGTCTACCCTGCTTCATTGCAGTCTTTTGAGACATTGCCATATTGAATGCAATGGTCTGGGTATTGACATCATTCTGAAGAGCCTGAAATACAACTGCATCAACCGGAGATCCTTCATTAACTCTTGCTCCAGAGGATGAATATGCAGCCCTCATGGTTCCAACTCTTGATGCCCCCTGTGCAACACTTAAAGCAATCTCTGCAGACCCCCGCATCTCATAGGCTTTTCTGAGATCCCTAGCTCTTGTCATGAAATGTGCAGCCTGTTCATCTCCTTTTTCTTCTAATTCTGTTGCATAGCGTTCATATTCACCGGCCTGATTGAGCATCATCTTGGCTTTGGTTTTAGAGCCTTTTTTATTTGCTGCTGCTCCTTTAAGTCCTCCATAAGCACTTAATAAAGCCAACCCCAGAGCAACATATTGAGTCCAGGCTTGAACCACTGGACCTTCGTATTCATAGGATTTGGATGATTCTTCAACCAATTCTTTCTTGGCATCATCCCACTTCCAGACAACTTCAGTATAAACTTTCATGACTCTCTCAGATCATTGCTGGAATAATCTATTCCAATAAATAAAACAGTTGCAGGAAACGGTTGGGTCACACGAACCAATACCGATCCTTCATCAAATGTCTGATTGCCAACACGGAATACTTTAACTCCAGTAAATAATGGGACTGCTTCTCCTGCTGCATCAGAACCCTGTCTGAATATCATTTGATCCAAACCATCACTATCGGCTCCAATCTCAATACCCATAGATTCCAGTAATTTGATGGAAATCTGATGAAGCCTTGTTTTGGCTCCCAACATATAAAGATTCTGTTCTCTTGCTAATGGAAGTGTTTCCAGATCAGAAGTATAAGTTAATCCAACTCTTGCCCTGGTAACTTTTGTTCCAAGAGTAATTGCTCCACTTGCGACTGTCTTGGAAGGCTGAACTGCAGATTGCCCCAGAATGTCAACAGATTGGCCTTCTAAGTGAGTTAAATTAGAAACAGTACCTGTGTACTCAAGAATAGTTACTGTGCCTGTACCTGTATCTGAAACGGTTACATCCTCAGTCCAGAATGTCAGAGTAGTATTTGCATTTGTTGCAGTAGTATCTGCAGATAAAGTAAATAGCGTTACACTATCTACAGAACTGACGGTTGCAGAAGCAGGAATTCCAGTACCAGTGACTCGCATACCAGCCGTGATTGCACTGGTATTATCCATTCGTATGATTTTAGGATTACTTCCAAAAGTGCTTCCTGCTCCAGCAGAGTGATCGGTATCACATGTTGCATCTGTAAATTCAGGTTTTGTTGCAACCTTGATTACAGTTGTTGTCTTACTTAATGTTAAAACATAATAAATCTTATCTGTTTCCAATCCGGTAGGGAGATCCCTGGTTGATTCAAATCCAACCAAATCTCCTGCAGATAAACCATGCACTGCACCAAATGTCATCACACTTGAAGAAACTGAAGATAGTGTAATATCTGCACTTGATGCCTGTATCGTTTGATTCAGTTCCAATCCTGAATCTACAAAATGTGCTTTTGCAGGAACAATATCGTTTTGATCATAGAACCGTTCAAAATACTCGACATAGCGTTTTGTTGCATCATTGATGGTTCGTTTCACAACCATCCATACCTGATCATGGGTTGAAGTGGGAATTGATGCTATGTCTTCAACAACTGCAATGCTTCTATCAGTTCCATTGAAGGTTCCTCCCATTTCATGAGTTGACCATGCAAACATATTGAATTGATTCACATAAGTCATTGCAACGAGTTTCCCATTATCCAATACACCCCAAACCAGATGATTCGGTTGTTTCTGGAAAACAAGCTTCTTTATTCCACTTAATGTAATGTCTTCTGCTCTGACGGTTACATCAAGAGTCTTTTGTCCTTCTTCTTGTTGAGTGAATGGGATTTCACGGACTACTCTTTTACCTCTTTGAATGAAAAGAAGATTCTGGTCAATCTGAACTGCATTGGTCTGATTTGCGACTTCATAAGAAGTTGCTTTTTCAATCGTGAAATTAAAAGGAGTGAGAGTATAGGAAGTCTCTGTACCATAGAGATTGAATACTCCTCCTGTCGTTCCTAATGACAGTTTCTTTCCTGCTATAATCCAATTGATGCGGTCAACTGTATCCGAATCAATGGTCAGTGTTACGGCATTATCATCATTGATCTGATCTGCAACAATACGGGCTCCTGTTGCAGAATAGTCATTGGATGCAATACCAGCAGTTTCAGTAGGTGCATAATCATAGAAATCACCTGATCTTGAAAACCAGATGGTCTGTGGATAAAGAGCAGTTCCTGCAAATACCAGCCTTTGCTGATATATATCAACAGTTCGAGGCCAACCGTCTGCAGAACCCCATGCACTTATCCTCCATTCGGTAGTCGCAGTTCCAGATCCATAAGCAACTATATCCTTAACACATGTCCCGATAACAACCGTTGTTGATAAAACATTAGTTATTTTCATATAACCCCATTTTATCTGTTCTGATGGAATGGGATTGATACGGATTAAACGACCTACATCTGTAGAAGATGCATAATAAGTTGTTGATACAGAATTGATGGTTGATGTTGTGGTAGATCCTGTTACATCAAAATAAGCACCGGATACAGTTAGTTTGACATAATCATCCTTGTCAAACTTTTTGGTACTTACTGTTACAGTTACATCTGTATTACTTGCATGAAATGTAACAGGAGGATCAGGAGCTCTTGAAGTTAAACCCTCTGATAACTGGAATGTATTAGCTGTTGCATTAATAACATAATATGCCTGAGATTTTGGATGATAAGTTTCTTCTGATGCAGTTACAGAAATTGTTTGTCCATCCAACAATCCATGATTCTTTAATTGAAGCCAGCTTTCTGTTTCATCAACGTATGCTTCACCAATAGATACAGTGCTAATGCTGGTTCCATGCTCACTTGCATACATGGTTGTTGTTGTCTGATTAATATCAGCCCATGGTCCATCTTCAAAATCTATCTCTGTAACGGTCCAAAGCGTGTCATCAGAAGCTCTCCCTGCAGTGGAATCATCAGCAGTCCTTGTCAGTTTCCTGGGTTTATAATCAGGATGGGCAAGAAAGATGATGTCTGCAGATTGAGTAAAGATAATGTCATCAAGCTCCGATGCCGACCAGGGTACATTCGTACTTATTTCATAAGCCGTGGTTATTGATCCAGTTTCATAAAGAACTGCACCATTTTTGAAGAAACGGATGTAGGTTGCACCAAACTCCAGAATATAAGAATCACCAGCACCAAAATTAAAAGGAATCAGTCTTACCTGACCATCAGACTTAGTGGAAGCAGCATAATACGTTCCTGGTCTTCTGGTAACAGAGCCTTGGGGCAGAACCACCCAGTTCTTTAAAGTCTTGAGAGCAGCAGCATATGTCGGCTCATCTACAAGACCCTGGAACCTGGGAGATACCTGACCTTCGGTAAAACGTGACTGAACCGCTTTAAACCGTGCCATCAGCTATACGAATATCCTGTCGATGGAGTGCTGATATTCCGTCTATTTGAATAGCCTCGTCTTGCCAGTATGAATTCGTCTGATTCAATCTTCTCTGGAGTTCCCTCCATTGCATCATTGGATCTAGCTTCACTCAAAGCAAACTGGAACTTTTGCCACATCTCTCTTTTCAGATCGAGGTTGCCTGTCAAGGTTTCTGCTATTTCATAGCCGAGTCTCAGCGCAATTGCCTGAATCAGAGTGGCATCAAAAAGGGTGGTATCCGTAACTTGGGCGATGTAACGAATTTTAATCGAACTGCCGTCAGAAACAATATTCCTTCCTTCTATCTTCCACTCTTGATCAGGATCGTCTACTTCCAGAACACGAAGGCATTCTGTAGGTAACGCAAAGGAGTTGGAATAACCCCAATTCGGAGTACCTGAAACTGCCAAAGTTGCCCTGGAAGTTGCACAATTCCAAGGATGAGTGCGAAGAACAGCATCTCTTGTATCATCAAAACGGAGGTTACAAGCCCTCGCTCTTGAATTCGCTTCTGTCATGCTTGTGATTAATTGATCACCCAGGTTAGATAAAGCGATATTACAGATGTCTACTTGAGATGCCATGTGTCCTCCTTACTCAACTACATAGTGAACGCAAAGTGTGATTTCAGCAGCATTGTTGATTGCTGCATCAAGAATCGACACTTTAATGTCCAGCATTCCACCTGGATCAGCAGTGACCGAAGCCATGTGATCCCATGCTGGAAGAATACCTGCGGTATGATCACTAATCAGAGATGCACTGCCTGCTGATGTGCAATCAAGCCCATTAGTAAGTGCATCAACATCATATCCTGCAGTCAATTCTGCAGTGATGGCATTCCAATTCTCTTTGGTAGCCCAAAGGCCGACATCAAGAGTTGGAGATCCTGAAGATGTCAGATCATCCCAATAAATGGTTGATGTTGGAAGAATGATCGCATTCGAGGGAATGCGAGCCAGATGATAGGTTGATGTTGCAGAATCATCAGAAGCCGTAGTCACGGTATCAACTGAGATTCGCAGTTTGCCATAGCTGAATCGGGAATCGAGTACAGCAATAGGCTCAACCATGCTTGCAGAGGATGCCAAGGGGCTGCTTGTTACAAAGCTTCCGGTCTTGGACCCAATATTAGCAGTAACGGCCATATTATTCCTTTATGGTTCGGGTTATTGATTAAGCATCTTGTTTGCACTCGATTTCGACAATTCTGTCTTCTTCGAGGCGAACGGAGCCAATGGTCATCGTCAGGTACAGTTGGTTTGCATAACGCTTATCAGGACGAGGATCGGATCGACCAGTAATGTCTCTCCATACGCAAAGGCCAAGGCCATCACGATGAAAGGCAATACAACGGTTAATCGTTGGTGTCTCTGAGTTTACGGTAGACAAAGTCCGAGTATTGACGAGTTCGGATTGAATGAACCTGAATCCCATAAAGGTATCCACGCGTCCTTCTACCAATGCTCTAACCGAGTTGTAATCAACTGATCCAACCTGGGTTGTTTTGAGCAAGCTGGCGATTTCATCTGCAGTACAAACAATGAACAGATTTGGATCTTGTCCTTCGTTGTAATGAAGAGCTTCGTTCTCCATCAGAATCTTCCGTGCAGCAATCAGCTTATCCACAGTCATGCTGGTATTAGCAGTATTGTCACCTCCATACGGAGTGTTATTGACACGAACAAGTCCTGCTACACCTCCATTGGATACTGCTGCAGTTTCAGGATTACCATCAGAAGCAATTGAAGATGCAGGCCAGGAACAGGTTGATCCTGCTGCTTTTCCAACTGATACATCAGCAAATGCTGCATCGATGATAACCTGATCCATGGCACGAGACATTGCTGCTGCACCATTTCTGACATACATCGACTGAGGATCTGCAAGAACACGCAGAACATCCGTTGTATCAATCAAATCGCCCCAATCGTAATCGAGCGGTGTTACCCGTCTTCGATCATGAATGGTATCAATTAAGGGAGTATCGGCATGTCGTGCCGTGATGAGTTGTGCTGAAGTCTTCTTCAGCCGATCCATGTAATACTCTTCACCGACTTTTCCGGTTTCAAGCCTTACAGTATTTCTCAGACGAGATCCTTCCTGTTGAACAAGCAAGGAAACATTGTCCGAATACATTTTGACCATTTGGTCTGTGATATTTACCGACATAGAAATCCATTGATTTTGGGTTAGTTGCCAACATCATTCGGAATTTCCCTGTCTCCAGGATTCACAGACCTACGATCAATAACGGATTCTATTTAGAATTACCCGAATCCGTAGGTGGTAGGTTGGCTTAAACGACTTTAAATTAAGTCAGTTCATAAAGTTTCTTCATTTCTTTAACAGCATCATTATGACCAGGATGCTTTGCATCCATATAACGCTTCATGAATTCAGGATCTGCTTGCTTATCCTTAATGGATACTTGAGCCTGAGCAGGAGACATTGAATTAAACTGTCCGTCTGCAGGAGCAAGCATATTATCTTCGGCAAGCATTGACCCGATGTTTGAAAACATTTTCAACATTGCAGGATGTTCACCGATTCCAGTTTCTTCCATCAGAGATATAGCCTCTTTGGGTGCAAACTGGTTGAATGCCCTCTGTGCAAGATTTGCATTACGCTGATAATCTGCACCCCATTCCTGTTGAATGGCGAGTTTATTTTGGACACGTTCCTTTTCAAATTGTTCTGTCTGTTCTTCCTGAACTTCTTCCATGCCTTTCATATAAATATCCAAGACATTCTTTGCCTGGGAATCCGTCAATCCTGTTTCATAGAATGCATCTCGAACAGGTTTGAAATCATCACTATCAGGCAAACTGGAATAGTTTGAAGGATTATCAGGTCTTCCCAATGCTGAATAAACGTCATCCATTGGTTCGCCTTCTTTGGGAAGACGAATCATTTGTTCTGGTGGAACCCCCATTTTTTTAACTGCATGAACATAAGATTTAGCCACTGCATTCAGGGGATCTTCTGAGTTCATGAAGTTTCTTAAACTTGGTTCCTGCTTCAAGTCATCTGAAAGATTATCCCAAGCATTATAAGTTCCTTGCGGAATCTCGGGTTCTGCCAGAGGAGCACCTGTAAGCGTTGTAGGTGCTGGAGCTTCTACTGCTTCGGTTCCTGTCTCTTGAGATTCAGGAGTTGTCGTTGCTTCGTTGTTCTCCATAGATTTTCATCAATTCTTCAATTGAGGTGTCTGAATAGTTAATTAAATCGATCACTACGGCTCGTCTACCCTCTCGGAACGCACTCATGTAGGGATCTCCAGGGACAAATGCTGTTGCATAAACATAGTTAGCAGCAGCAAGATCAGAAAGCACTCTACGGCCAGTATCAGATTTAAATACTTCGTCATAAAGGGCTTTCCTCCTTTTCTCACGTAGAAGCAAGCGCTGCCTCCGCATGAGCTAATTTTGCAGTCGCACTAGCATCTCGCTCTTGGGCCTCACTTAATGCAAGGGTCTGTTGAAGTTGTTGCTGTTGCATCTGCATCATCTGTTTTTGTTCTCGTTCTGCAGTCAATTGTTCTTCACTCTTGAGTACAGAAAGAGGTACACGTAATATCTCTGCAGCCAATGCCAGAAGTTTATCACTGTCGAATCGTTCCAGAATTGATGGATCAATCTGAGCCCATGGAGTTACAAACTGCATCAGTTGTCCAATACTTGATAATTCTGAGGATCTCATTGCAATCGATACCGGATTCATATATTCAACACCAAGTTCTGATTGCATCAGTTGTGGTGGAGGTTGAGGAACCATACCGTTTTTGATGAGGATAAACATGGTTCTCTCAATCATTGGACCAAGAAATTCAATCTCCTGTCTGGAAACAATCGGTCCTAAGATCTGTAGACGATCCCTCTGCCTTGCTGCAATCTCAGTTGCAGTGAAACGCATCACATCTCCATCTGCAGCAGTTGGACCAGGGAGCTCCAGAGTATCAAGGAAGAATCCTCTTCCAATTGCTTCTCGCACCTGACCCATCTTGTTCTCTGCCCAATCCAACCGTCCTGGCATCGGAAACGCTTCTATACGTTCATTAGGACTTAATCCAGCACGATAGTAATTCAAGCCACCTGGAACTGTCCGCACGGGTGAAAGAAAACCGTCGTGGGGAAGCATCAAGGGAGGATCAACGGTTTTCTGAAGTGCTTTCAGATAGGTGGCTTCCATTTCATTGAGCATACGAACATCTGGAAGTGTATTGATTCCTGGTCCTCTTCCATAGATTTCCTGAGAATTTCTCTCCCATCTACTGCAGACGAATGGGAATTCGTCAAATCCACCTTCATTGAGAATATGCTTTGACTCAAAAAGCATATAAACACTCATGAAAGGTTTCTGTTGTTGGGATCTCATGGAACCAGTAATCGCCTGTTTCCGAGGCTTCACAATATGAAGGCATGAGACTTTATCATATAACTTATTCTTCTCTGCCTTCTGCTTCACAGAATCCGGTAGCTTCTGCATCGGATACTGCTCAATGAGTTCTTTTACAGTGTGTTCATAATGTCTGAAACAAGTATCGATCCTTCCCAATGCATTGGTTGCAAGATAACAGTCTGATAAAGGGAATGACCTGAAATACGGACCTCTGCCTGGAATATCACGGATTTCCATGATTGAAGTTCCAAATGCTCCCAGATCAAGATAATACTCATGAGCACTTGGATGAAAATTTGCAGAAGGTCGATTGAAACTATCCTGAAGAATCCTTGTTGTTTCTTCCAACCAGAGCTGCACTCTACGGTCTCCTTCAAGTCTCCTGTCTACTTTCAGGGTGAACCAGGGTATGCTCGAAGAAGTTAACGTATTGTGCAACCCCGAGGAGAATCGAGTCAATGTCTGAACAGGAGTCGATTCAAAGATGCTTTCTCTACGTTCAGATCCTGTAGAATGCGTTGCAGTGAAATCGGCTTTTCTTGGGATCATAAGCTCTGCAATCTCTTGCCATTGAGCTTCCCAATTATGCCGATTCCCTTTCAGATTTTCATACTCAGCAATAAGCTGAGAACCCAAGTCATTAAGCATAAGCCATTGTTTTCTTATCGCCTCTACCTATTCTTGCTCCTCCTGTGAGGACTGTAGAACTTCTGCCCCGTCTCATTTTCATTCGTCTACGCATCAAGGCTGCTAAAGCCTGAGATGCTGCTGGAGTATCTAAATCACCCTCTCCACCTGTTGCATCAGTAGTTTCAGTTCCATTACCGTTTCCGTTTCCGTTTCCGTTTCCGTTTCCGTTTTTATCTCCGTTAATTCTGATATCATCATCGTCATCATCATCATCGTCATCATTTAAACCCATTTGTTTTTGATACCATTTAGTAAGTTTACCACCCCACATATCATGATATTTATCAGGATCTTGCAGATACTTTCTTATTTCTGTTCCTGTAATTCCAATATTTTCCGTCAACTTATGAATACCGCTATCTGCACGAAATAAAGAATCAATTCCTGTTTCTCCTTCCCTTAGATGTCTTAAAACATAATTAGCTCCGACATTTTCATCATGTGAATATTCTGGAATATTCATTTCTGGAGGCTGAAAAGCTTGCTCAAGACTTTTATTCAAATCTTGCAGTTTGACTTCACCGAAATTACCTCTCCATGCTGGGTCTTTAACTTTCCCAGTTTTTGCAAATTCTGTTAACCAGGACATAGTTCCTCCTTATGCGGATCTTCTTAGATAACCAGCCCCATAACCCATCTGAGGCTTTCTGTATGTTGGATTCTTTTTAGGTTCTTGATCTGCAAGTCCTAAGAGTTCATATTTCTTGATTCGTGCAGTCAATGCAGTCAACGCAGTCTTTGCACCAGTATGTGCTGGTCTATAGATTTCTGAGATTTCTTTTTCCTGTTTTCCAATCTTGGTGTCCCATTCTGATTCTACTTCAGACATTTCTCCATAAACTCCTGATCCAGTTTTACTTCCAGTTTCAGGATCAATTCCCAATTCAGCAGATTTGGTTTTAATTAATTCGCTTTGAGTATCCATTGTACTTTTGAATCCTGAAGACTTATCCAGATACTGTTGATACTCTGTCGGACCAGCCCTCCGAACATTACGAGGACCATAGGCCAATGCACTCTGATCTGTAAACTCAGACATTGCATCACGCATTAGACTTTCATAATTTTTATCCAGATAGTTCTTATAAGTTGC
>Ga0098057_1000679_pt1 | contig 11271 bp, 19 predicted proteins | sample 18_taG_FD_77072 | JGI IMG/M metagenome (GOLD analysis project Ga0098057, IMG submission 77072) | Marine viral communities from the Subarctic Pacific Ocean - 18_ETSP_OMZAT15316 metaG | ecosystem: Environmental > Aquatic > Marine > Oceanic | place: Pacific Ocean | collected 2015-01-19 | reverse complement strand
TATTGATCAGGAAGAACATTTAGATACGAATGCTGTCAGTAGAATTACAGCATTGGTTTTAGCTGTTCTTCAACCTGTAAGAGATAAGTTTGGAGCAACCAAGATTAATTCTTGTTTCAGATCCAGACCACTTAATGATTTAGTGAATGGATCTCCTAATTCCTCTCATTGTTGTTCTGGTACAAGCTCTGCGGCAGATATAGAAATATATAGTGAAGATGTCTCTAATATGGAACTAGCAGTATGGATCAGGGATAACCTGGAATTCGATCAGTTGATCCTTGAGAACTATAATCCTGATAGAATCTCAAAGATCACTGGAAAGAAGGAAGGACCAAATAGTGGTTGGGTTCATGTGAGTTATAGTTCGGTAGGAGACAACAGGAAGGAGGTGAAGAGGATGGTAAAGGTGAAAGGAAAGGCCAAATATTTCTCAGGACTTACAGAATAAGTATTCCATTGAAGGTAATTGGCCTTTAATGAGATATGATGATTCAGAGTTTAAAAGATATTTGAACCAGAACCAGAATCAGGATCATATACAGGAGAAGAAAAAGTTGGAGGACTATCATAAGTTGAAGAATCTACCTGAGTCTGTTTACTTTTCAGATTAATAAACTCTATATAGTGAACAACCATTTCATGATAATTGATTTTCTTACCTTCAGGATTTGTATATGCAACATTGTTCAACTCTCCTTTCAGAAGCACCTTATCTCCTGATCCCAAGAATCTACTGACAATATCTGCTGTTCCTTTGTAGGCAATACAGTTGATCCAGTTTTTATTATTCTTGTCAGACTCCTTTCCTTCATTCTTGTAACACAAAGAGAATTTAGTCTTATTTGCTCCATTCTTTGTGGTTCCTTGTTCAGGAGCACCACCTATATTACCTGTTAATATTATTGTATTTGCCATATTGGTATTGATGAATTGTTGATTATTGTTACCTTTCCTTCTCTTGCCCAAAACTTTTGAGCAACAACACTGAATATTTCCTGATCCTTTTGATGGAGTTCACAAACTGCTTTAATCAGGTTATCCAGATCAGGTTTATTCTGATGGACTCTTCCATCAAACTGAAGTTTCTTCTTCTTTGACCATGACTCTGCCATTGGCATCAAAAAGACTATGATCAATGAATTACCCATTACAAAATCTTCCTTCTTGAATGCATCTCTCAGAGTATCCAAGTAGTTGTGATAACGTTCAACAATGGGTCTTTTGGACTTTCCACCCCAACGATCCCTGAATGTCATTCTTGGTTTTGGAACTGGATTTATTGTTACCTCCATATTATTCCTTCATTTCTTTCAGGACTTCTTGAAGTGATTCTTCTCCTAGTACATGTTGAAACATACGTTTAAATCCACATTTTATGTTTTCAATATCATTTGAAAGTTCAAGGACTTCACGTTTTGCCTCATCACGTTCTTTCTTCATATCCGCATAATCCTTTTTGATCATTTGAAGATGATTATGTTGAGAGTCAATCAATTCGTCTTTTGCTTCTAGTATAGATTTCTTTTCTTTTGTCATTGATTTTTCTTTTTTAGTTATTGAATAAGTTTTTGTTACTCCTGTTCCTTTGTCGTAGAAGTAACGATTGACTGCTGATCTAGCCCATTCAGGATAGTCAGGATCTACAAACATTGGCATATCCGATTCTCTGAAATTAGGATCTCCAATGATTCGATGCCGATGAATTGCTCTGAATTTTATCTGCCAAGGTACTGTAAAGGGATTTCTCACCCAATAATAATTCCAGTCATTTTCAACAGATGATATGGTTTTCCATATTCGATGAAGATTATTTGTTTGTTGTTGTGCTGTATTGGTGGAATTCCAACCACCACTTTCTTTTCGGTCACACCATTTCATTTCCGAATAGTTCATTGTATTAGGACCATCACGGAACTTTCTGAATCCTCCTGTATTCATTACAGCACAATTAGCTGATGGGAATTGATTGCCAGCATCAAATAGATGATATGGGAAACAAGGAGGTAAAGGAGAATCACTTTCAATAAGCTTTTTCATGTCTCTTCTGACATAAGCCTGTTGATCCCGTCCTTTTCCTGTTTTGTGTCTACTACTTAATGGAATTTCATAAAGAAATGAAGTGCTATGATTAATGAAGTAATCTGCAATTGCTTTTGCATCAATTTGGACATCTGAATAAACCCATTCTCCGTGATTCAATCTTTCCCACCGCCATTTGTGTACAAGTAATGGAGCATCATCAAGTTTGATATGTTTTTCTGCCCATCTATCCTTTAATTTCACTATTTGTATATCCATATATTTTTGCCGCTAAGTTTGCAGTGCAAAATGAAAATTCCAGAAGGCCACACCGTAGGAGGTTATGAGTATCCATGACTGACTCCATTTTGGTTACTCCTTGGTGAAACAGTTACAGCGAAATTGCAACTGCGGAGACTTTGAAGCATGGTAGCCCTCTGGAGTGGTTATTTAGCTATTATAGTTAGGAGATTCACGGACCATATCACCTGCGACTTTGCTGTTATGAACATCCATTTCTTTGTATGACTTCTCCAAGTCTTCCTTCTTCTGTTTCAATTTTACTTTATTTTTCTTTTCAGTCTGTTTTTTCCAATAATAGTCTTTTGCATATTTACGTTGTTTCTCTTTACGTGCCTCTATTTTCTTGTCTTCCTTTTCAATATCCTTCTTGTTTTTATCAACTTGCATCATTGATTCAACCATGTGGATCAACATCTGTTTTGCAACCTGATGTGATGTGATATCACCATCTTTTGCCATTTGAGCAATGACAGCATAGATTTTCATATCATTTTCATCAGTGTGGTTGAAACGGACACTTAATGCACCTAGCCGTGGTTCCTTCTTTGTTGTATCAAGGGAAAATCCCTCTAACCAATTTGTTTCTTTCATAATCGTTTGTCTTTTCCTTTAAATTGAATGATTTCCATGAAGTCACGATCCAGCAATCTTGAGACAAGTGCTGAACCATAGACTTGTTCAATCTCCTTTGGAGACATATTTGATGTTAAGATCATGGGACGTTCTGCACCATGTCTTGATGCAACAATATCAAAGAACAATTCTGTTTCAAAATCTGTTGCATTTGATCTCTTCTTGTTTGCCAATTCATCTAAAACAAATAAATCTGTTTTCTTAAGAGGTTCGACAAGATCCTGAAGAGTGTCCTTGGTATCAGTGTTCATTGTGGCACGTGCTTTAGACAGCAAATCCTGCCACCGATACAAGGATACTGAACGGTTATCTGCGATTGCCTGAAATGAAATTTGAATTGCAAGTGTTGTCTTGCCTGTACCGACATTACCCCAAAGGAAGAACCCTTGAGTTACTGTCTGTAGTGCAAGTTCTTTAATTGCTCTTCCTTGTACTTCAGGAATGACACTCAACTGTTTGTACCCAAGATTGCTGTAACGTTCCATACCAGCACTTTCTAATGCCTTCTGGAACTCAAACATGATGGTATCTTGTGATTTCTTTGATTCTAGCGTTAAGAAGCTGGTTCCATTTTCATCAGTCCACAACATCCCTGTTCTTCCGTTGCCAAGATCTATCTCCTGACAACGGTTTACAGGAAGTCCTGATTTCTTTACACCATGTTTTTCTGCAAGTGCTTCAACTTTTGATGCCAGATCTCCGAACTTACTTGGATTGGACATCCTTTGGATAGGATGATTTTACTTCATTGAGAAAGACACAAAAGTCATGCCAATCTGCTTTGTTCATACTCATTTCCCATTCTGATGCTTTCATTCTGCAAAGATCAGTAACAGTGTCATATGAAAGTTGGGTTCTGTCTTCATCAACCTTACTGTTTATTTCTCCTTTTCGCATCTGTAGGTAGGTCAGTTTCTCTTCGACTTCATCAGTTTTACCTTCAGGGATCTTCAGATCGGCCAGTATTGCATCTTTTGCACTTTCCGTATCCTTACTACCCTTTTGGTTGCTTCCTTGTCCTGATGATTGATCTGACTTGAAATGCTGAACCTCCTCAGTCGAATAAATACCAGCAAAAATGTTGGGGCAACTCTTCCGAGCCGCAAACATCCCCGATCTCGCTTCCAACATCTGTTTGGGGTACTTTTCCCAACCACCACCCTGTTTCGTCAGACCAGCCCGCTGTGCATCGTCCAAGGAGAAGTTCCCAGTGAAAACCTTCCCTCTCCTCTTCATCAGACATACGACTTTATGAACATTGTCTGTGTCTTGGGGTAATTCAGTACCTTTTTGGTCATAGTATTTATATTCATGAGGTTCATCCAAGTAAGCATCGCACGCACCAATGGCACTTGCGGCACTTGGACTTGGTTTACCTTGAATTACTGAAATGTTCCACAACGCAGACATAGGTTCCATGCCTAACGTTGCAACTCCATACTCAATTGCAACAAATGCGGCCTGTGGATTCTGGAAATGCTTTGGTGCAAGTCCTGATTGCATAACCGCAGTAGCCAGCTTCATATGATAATCCATACGGTGTGCTGACAATTCTAATTTCTTTAGTTCCAAATCTGTATCAACAAGGATTGGTTGTGATGATCCTTGTGCAAATGGAATAATTGCTCGTTCTGAGTTACTCATTTGTACTTCCTGATGGAGTGTTGAAATAGGGAATAATTGCTCTTCCCTTTTTACGTTTTGCCCAGACAACTCTGGTATTTCCTTCTGAATCCTTGATTCCATATTTATCTCCGATCCGTTTCTTTATTTTTGTTTTCCATAGATCTACTTCGTCCTGTAATTCCTTCAAATCCTGATTTGCAATTTTCCAGTGTTCCAGTTCGTATTCTATTTCATCAGATAGTTCTATATATTCTTTATCTTTACCTCCTTCTTTATATATATAATCAGTGTCTTTACTCTCTACTACATCAAGATAACCTCCATTCATCAGACATTTGACTGCATCTCCAACCTTTTCAGTAATTGCTTTTTGTATCTGAAATTCTGGTTCTATGTAGAAAACCTTCAATGGTTCTTTTCCACAACGTACCAATAGTTTGAATGCTGGAAGTCCTGTGATCATCAACATGGTTTGGATTTGAATCATTTCAGACTTCAATATCTGATCTGTTTTTTCTTCTCCATATTGATGTTTCATGAAAGACTCACGACTTTTAACTTCTAACCCATAAGAAGTTTCTGAAATATTTATGAGTCCATCTAGGTGAGCATAAATGAAACCTTTCCAATACGTCTGGTATGTGTCACGTATGTCCCAATCCCACTCTACACGTGCAATTCTCTTAATGGTTGCTTCATCATAAATCCCCCATTTCACGTGCCAATTCTCGCTCAAATCGTCTGGTTCCCGAATCCCTCTTTTTTCGTCTAATACCATGTTGGGAGTTCTGTTTTTTTGGTAGCCCATTAAGGCTACGACATCGGTAGCACCGAATCCGCATTTCCGTGACTCTTTGTCCTCCGGGTTGAATTGTGGTTGTTCTTTCCATTTCTCTGACCATTCATTGAAATTAAATGTCATATGTTTAAATTATATTTCCTTAATGCTAATTTATCATTGGTTTTCCAGACGTCTCCTGTTTGTACTATTCCTTTCTTGATCAAGTCATTGACTGAGTAATAGTCTACAATAACGTCTGCTCCTCCCTTTTCGACCCTTACAGGTATAATAACAGGTGATACATCTATTCCTGTCATTTGAGATCCCCATTTAAGTATCCATACACGTGTCGGATACTTCTTCTGGGTTCTTCTCTCTCTGTAATATGCTGTTACTTCTGTTCCACTCTCTAATAGAAAAACAATTGTTAGATTACCTTTACCTCTGAATTGTTCTTCTTTTATTTTGCTTTTGAATAATCCATTGACATGGAATCTAGCCTGAGATGCCAGTTTTAAATCTAATGCGAGTGTTATTGGGGTGGTTTCTCCGGGGTAGTATTCTCCTCCATGTTCCTCAACAAGTTCATGTGCCTTTCTACCTCTAAACGCAGGAGCGTCTTGATAAGCGAGTTTTGGCGTTTTCCATTCACTACCATGGAGACTAACTGTCTGCTCACTCCTGCCTTTTTTGCTATATTGCTCAAGTTGAGTCTTAGTAGTTTCACCTTGTCCGTTAAGTCTGTCATTTTCAGATTTCTTTAAATCGTTCATAGCTTCTTCTATTAATAGATTAGCAAGATCTGTTGTAATTGTCAACAACCTAAATCTAGGTTTATTCATATTCCTCTAACCTGAGAACAATTATCACAGAAATATAAATCATCTTTATATACTTCTGATTGGAATTGATATGTAGTTCTATTAACTTCGATTCCTTCTCCACATACTTCACAAGGTACTTCCATATATTCCTTTTCTTCTGATTCCATATGCTTTTGTGCATCTCTCATTGCACAATAGCGAAGTACTAGCTCTCTATCATCCATGTTTTTCCTAAAAGGCAAGAAAAGGGACCAAAAGTTGCCTTTCAGCCCCTTAAAAGACACATCCATGTGTCACGACATAGGCCGATAAACTATGCCGCTATCGCTAACTCTTCCCACTTCCGTGGTTCCATGTTAACGACATCCCAACCTATTTTATTCAAGTCCATTTTACGATCTGCATGAGGTGCATTATGAGCACTTGCAGTGATGGCACTTGCCATACCCCATTGTGATCTATCTCCTGAATTGAATAATTCTTCCAAGATCTTTTTACCTTCTGCTTCACTCATTGCAAAGTCCTTGACTACATTGTCTCTTGTCTTCTCAAGGTCTTTAATCTCTTTGCTGTCTGCTGAGTTCTGCATTTGTTCTACAATCTTATCAAATGAATCTTCTTTGAAAATATGCTCAATCTCATCCTTCACTGAAGATAACCATGCCTGATTTGCTAATGCTTTGGTTGAATCTTTATATATGATTTCATTATTAAGACTGTAACTCATACCAATATGTTTCCTCTTATGAGCCAACTGATTGATAGTCATCCCATTGAGACAAGCTAATGTGATGATCTCAGGTTCCAGTACCAATTGACCTAATCCTATTTCACTGTTGGAAAAACAGAATCCCATTCTGACTACTTCTCCAACTTTTTTACGAGTTTGTATTTCTCGTTCCATTCCGGGGATCATGCCTCTTAAATACATCCTATTATCAGTAACATAGGAGTCTTTAAACGTAACATCAAGTTTCTCTAAAGGAGGTAACAATGTTTGAACGACATCATAGTTATCCAACTGATTGTTGAACCTGTTAGAAACAAATGCTCTTGCACGACCTCCAAGTGTCCGAACCATATGTTTCTTCTCAGGCATTGCCTTACGCATCCACCAGTTCACATTGGCCTTTAAGAGATCAGGTTCTGTGTCAAGCATCCTATTGAAATAACTGTTAGGAATGCCAAACCTGTTACCAATCTGCATGTTTGCATGAGGTGTTGTTCTTACTGTTTCCTCATAATCATCACCATAGAGTCTCATTTCTCCATGATTGGTTATTATATGTTTCTGAAGACCTTCACTCCATTCTTCTTGAACATATGTTTGAAACTCCATCTGATTACCGTCTTGTATGTAGTCGATCTTCAGACTGTCCTGTTCTTTCAAGTGGTCTTGTAACTGACCAATGTCCATTCCATTAATCATATATATCCTTATAAGAATAGGGTTAATCCCATTAGAGGTAGAGTAACTTGCTCTTTACGGCTTTCGCCCACGCTTTTGTCCTAATAGAATTAACCCTTGTTTATATTAATAAGTTAATGTTGCATCAACACTATCTATCTCTACAGTAACATCATTGATGTGGTCACTGAATTTATCTGTGAACGAGTCATCAAATTTACTGTCTATAACACCTTCAATCTTACATTCCAAATCATAATCATCATTCTCTGGAATATCCAAATAGGGACGTATTCCATCTGCCAGTATTCTGAATGACTTTCCCTGCTCTTCTAGTTTTCCAGTCAATGTCTCAATCCTATTTGCCTGATTCTGTACTTGTTCATCGAGTTCATGTTCACGTACCATCATTCTTTCGATCTTCTCAGCATCGGTTTCCTGTCTCTCTGGTGCTTCCACCACATTATGTTCTTCAGTCATTTTTAGTTTCTTTTTGGGATTCCCATTGTGGTTCTTCGATCAGACACTCTGTTTTAAATTTAGTCCAATCATATTTTTCTTTAGCTTCTTCCACTTTTTGTGTGAATTCAGCCCATACATCATCATCCAGTTTCCCGGCACTCAGGAATTGCCATGATCCAATCCACATACATCCACTTATACCTAAAATCTTCTCAGAAAATGCATTGTAGAAATTACATGCTTCTGCTATTCCCCTCAGATCCTGTCGATCAAGGTCTTCAATGATAAACTTATTTGCTTCCACTTTCATATTTGTCCTAGAATGGTAGTTCTTCTTTGTATTTCCTGTTTTTAAGCCACGGAATAGACCTATATGCCCATCTACGCCATGATGAACAGTTCCATTGGTACTGTACGTCTTGTATGAATAACTCTATACGATATCTAATAGGGTGTTTCTCTAACATACCCACATGATATTCATACTGACCATAAGCTTCTTCTGTTGGATCATACTCGTCATGAAAGTAATCTTCTGCTTCTTCCATTGCATAATCCCTATCAGACATCTGTTCTTGCATCGGTGATGTGTTCTTTCCAGTCATGTTGAAATTCTTCTTCATCAGATTCATAAAGTTTTTCAAGGTACTCTCCTGCGATTTCTCTGATGTCTCCATCATTCATCATGTCCAGCACCTTGGCTGATAGTATCTCACGAGTGGATTCTGTATTTTCCACTGCATCTCCATCATTTGGATCTAAAGGCATCGTATCTCTCTTCATAGTATCGGTTAAACGAGTCCATGCATTGTTGACTGCATAGTACGTGATGCTTGAGATGATACTTCCCAGTACGTATTTCAATAGGTTTCCCACAATGATCACACTTAATTGGGTTTTTCATCTTCTTTTGGCTCATCTTCTGTTATGTCAATCTCAATCTCATCATCTCCTTTGTCAGCAGGTGTATGGTCCACTTCAATCTTTTTGGTGTTTCCCTTACCATCAGGCCACCATATCTCTATTTGTGGTTGTGCTTCTATCCTCATTCCTTTTCTTATATTCATATTCATATAACTCTAAAGATTTACTGAAAGTGCTCTCCCTGTGGATGAGCTTCGGTTCTATCACTAAACTTCTCTCTGTGGCCCATTTAAAGAACAATGCAAGTACATTCAACCTGAACTGTTCTCTAATTCGGATATGTTTCAACTTCACTATGCCCTTATACATAGCTTCTGCATCCAGTGGTATTCCTTCATTACCATAGTTTATTTGGCATATGTACTGATCCAATGATCCTGATCCATATTCACTAGGGTCATTGTCTCCTTCTCGTATGCAGACTCCTATATCACTCCTGTCGTATTTGCCATACAGGAAATAGATGTCTACTAGCTTGTCTCCATTGTACATCGTACCTGCATAGGCATCATTCTCATGATCACACAAATCTTTGTACTGCTTCGGGTATAACTCCATTCGTTCTCCCTTATATATATATTATTATATAATCTTACTAAAGATCTGGTTATTAACTACATATCTACTTATATGTATATGACCTTTTGTAGTTTGTGGCTAAGTTTGTATTACAAATTGAAAGTTACTAAAATAAATCTACTGGGGTGTATGGTCCACGCTTCCTCTACATAAAAAAGATCCTTAAAGGGAACCACTTTCATGATTCCCCTTGTTGGACTATCCCTCTAGTTTCCTCCTTAACTCTGACCACTTTGTGTGTAGTACCCTGTAGTCTTCAGTCACATTGTCAGAGTCCATATCCATGTTCCATTTAGGATATTCTATAGAGTCATAATCACTTTCTAGCATTCCACCATTCATCTCCATGTCTTCAAGACACTTGTCTAAGAACCATTCATGAAGCTCCGCTACTACTCTTCTCATATTAAACTCATGTTAGGATGGTGAGTGACCACGGAACGTCTTCCTACAACATGACTACTTTACTCGTTTCTCCAGAGGTGCCTACCATTGTATAAGTCCTATGAAGTTAGACTTTATACAACAGCGTATAGATGTTTCACTTGCACTTAACGGCAGGATACATTTCTCCGGCTTCAAGTCCAGATTGTGCGTACCATCCGATAGTTACTCCCTCAAGCCATCCCATGTTGATTGGTCACTCGTTATGAGAAGGTATAGGAGAGATAGTAGGATAGCCTACTCTAAGCATCCGAATGGTCGGTTTTCACTCTCGACCCATCCTATACCTTCATATGATGAAATTTAAATCCCATTGAGTGGATCACCTGCTTCATAAATCCCATAGCATTTTAAACATAATGCTGTTCTTTTACCTCTGAATGTGTCCCATTCTGCTATGTAATTTGCTTTATACTTTTTTTTGCATGTTTCACACTCAAATCTTATGTCAACACTCTTATCACTTTGTAAATTAGCAGATTTTCGGTGAAAACGTGCATAATCAATTGCATCTAAATCATTAACACTTTGTTCAAATAGTGAATCCCTCTTAATGCTTGTACCTTCTTCAAAGTCCTTACAGCTCATTTCGTGAGTTCTCACACCATTTAAATCAATGGCATGACAGCTACCACATAATCTTTCCATACTTTCCTTTCATATTTCTTATAAAGCTCAATAGTGAGCATCTGAAGCCACTTAATGACCTATTGCCGACTTATTTACGTGCGACATGCATTAAGTGACTTCTAACACTACTCGTATCAGCTACTTCTGATTAGTTTCAGAATTTGCTTCTCCCTACTTACCATTTCCTTCCTGAACCATCCTTTGTTCAGTGACGGAGTGTTGCTCAACTTCATGTTCAACTCCGGGAAATTCCTCTGATTGGGATGTGCCTTATCTAAAGCTAAAAACCTTGCTCTGTGATACTCATGCTCATTCTCCAACCGTTTCAACTTCTTTAATACAACTTCTGATTTATTTCCCATTCAAGAACCTCCGTTTTGTTGGTTTGGTTCCTTTGATGGTACTCCAAATAGGTTCTACAAATATCATAACTGGTGCAAATAATACCAACTTCAAGATGTTCAACAGGATGCCAACTACGATAGATCCTGCATTTTTACTCACTTTTCCTGCATTCTCCTTCATCTTTGCCATCCCTTGTTCACCATCTTGTTTGATCTTCTTTAAACGATTACTGTTCTTTACATCATTTATAATCTGCTCTGTTGTATTCAACATATATATTACTCCTTATT
>Ga0098057_1000674_pt1 | contig 11292 bp, 17 predicted proteins | sample 18_taG_FD_77072 | JGI IMG/M metagenome (GOLD analysis project Ga0098057, IMG submission 77072) | Marine viral communities from the Subarctic Pacific Ocean - 18_ETSP_OMZAT15316 metaG | ecosystem: Environmental > Aquatic > Marine > Oceanic | place: Pacific Ocean | collected 2015-01-19 | reverse complement strand
GTCTTTCCGCTTGTCCATATAGTCACGGGTATTAAGGAGTAGACCCGCCTATAATGGTGCTGTTTTTGTCCTATCTCAACGACCTAGTAGGGTGTGCACGACCCTCTCGGCTTAAACTTCCTTGCGGCGTGTCTTAATTGTTGCCGTATCTCTACGGCGAAAGGTGCTTCGGTATTATATCACACTGTACAGATTCCAAATATCTGCGCGTTTAATTGTGACTTTATGGTCACGTTGCGTTAGTGCACTATCGAATGCGCTTGACCAAGTCCTAGATGTGATAATCGAAATACCGTTAACAACTATCATCATAAGCGCTAAGAGTAGGTAAAACATGTAAACCTCCTTAACCCTCGAATCTAAATATACGCACCACTGTAACGCATGTCAACACCTTAAACGCGTGATATACTAAAAATATTATATATCAACCGAGCACTTCACATGATTATACCTACCACCGTGGATATGGTACGCGATTTATTAATCGGAGCCGACCAGTCGATTTTTGACGATGCGTATATCAGACGTCAGATCGACAACGGTATGAACGCAATCGACACGGCTATCATGATCGCAGAATCTAGCGCGACACTGTACGCCACTAAACAAGATCTTAAAGTTGGCCCTATCTCGCTCAGTAACTCGCAAAAAGCTAAAGCGTGGATGGATATCAAAAAGAACCTTATATACCGTAAGAACATCGGCGCGGGCTTACCGAACGACGGGTCGTCCCTTAGCGGCGGATCGGTTTCGCTAGGCGGTGGCGTGCAAACAGGTGTCAGTCGCCAGGATATGCGCAGCACGTCGGCTAATCCTGACCGAGCGGATAACCAGTTTGAACTCGGTCAGTTCGATAACCCGAACGGCGCACCGACTGGCGACACGTACAGTGTGAGACAGGAGCAAAGCGATCGTGAGTAACGTACTTGATGTAGTGGAAGGCGTAGCGGAAGCCCTCGCCGAAACGGGGGAAGACGGACAGATCATTAAGACCGTACGAACTCGCGACCCGAGCAACCCGACACGCATGATCACCGTTACGACCACATACAACGCCCGTATGTATTTCGATTCACCACGAGCCGGATACGTAGCGCAAGGCGTATCTGTGCAGCGTAACGCCACGTTATACGTTGACTGGTTGTCATTGGTGGACGTCGCGACGGGGTTACCCGCTAACAGTATCGTAAACGGTGAACCGGTGTTTAACGTAGTAACGTCTCAAGACGACGTCGCGGTACGTGCGAACGGTACGCGCTTGACCCTGTTAGTGAATATCGGAACGAACATAAACGGGGTCACGGTGATGGGTCAGCATGAGGTCGCGTCATAATGTCCTACAAGGAAGATATTGCAGCGGCTAAACTTCAGATCGAGAACGTGACGAACGAAGCGATCATCGATGTGACGCTGCGTATCCATGCAACGCTGGTCAGTAACCCGCCCGCCGGTACGCCGATCGACTTCGGTTGGGCGTCTGCTAACTGGTTTATAAATATCGGAAGCCCTACGACGGGTAACGGTGGCCAGCTAGAGAAAGAAAACCCCGCCGCGGTTACAGCCCGTGAAGCACAACAGGGCGCTACGGTCGCAAGGTTCGTGACGGGTTATGATTATACGTCGGGTCAAACGGTACACGTAGGTAACAACGTTCCGTACATTAACCGACTAAATAACGGATGGTCCGACCAAGCTCCTGCGGGGTTTGTCGACGACGCAGTGCAGGAAGCCGTGACGTGGGCGAATAGCCGTTAGCGTAACGCGTCTAGTATCAGCGAATAACGTAGTCGGTCGCAACATAGTCTTTGAAAACATGGAGACGATCAGAACATTTCAACCAAGGTTCCTCGCTTAGTAACATTGCTGCGTCATCAATGTTATCACAACCCGTATCTACACTAGTACCACCATCTTGCGGAGTGATATGAATCGTGGTGCGGGATTCATCTACAGGTGCGAAGCTCAGCCTATGCGTCCACACGTTAGTACACAATTGAGGAGTAGGCATAGTTCTAAACACTTCCATACTTAACGTGTTCCCGTTTATAACTTGTGCTGCCACACCAGACGTCGTAAGGTTGATATAACACAGATCCGCCGTTAAGCTCGACAACTCAGTACACACCGCAAACAGTTCAACGTCAGGACGTCTCTCCGCTAGGAATGCTTTAGCCGCTATCACCATGGCACCACCTCCCGCGGCAGGTTCTTGCAGTGTTACGTATCCTTTTCTAGCAGTGGCGTCATCTACGTCTTGCATCGTTACCTGTGCTGTAAGTTTGCAAAGGTCGTACGGTGTGAAGAATTGACCTAGGTCTTTACTACCCATGTCTAGTTCCATGAGGCACTCCCCCAAGAAATCTCCGTTATTATCTCGTTGTGCCATGTATACAAGAGCGAGCATGTGAGAGAACGAGTTCGCTTCTTCCTTGGAATATTTACCGACAACAGACATGTATTGTTTTTCGTACTCGTCATTTCGAAAAGGCGTACTGTTATTTATGATCGCGCAACGCGCCATTGTGGCGAAATCGGTAAGCACGTCCCACCGTGACGACGTGCAGCCTATAGAGTTCATCGTTTTAACGAACTCTGATTTGCACTCAGCGTAATTCATATTGTTTCTGCTCCAACTGTGCGATTAATATTAAGGTTTCACGTAGCGACGAAGGCCATTCGTTTGCTTTTATCTTATTCAAACGAGCGTTAACTCCTCTCGACACACAAAACAGATTGTCGATGGTAGGGTTTAATAACTTATCGGGTGCGCGGTCGAAGAACCTTACAATGTGGTTTTTCGGTATGGGGCCGTGTTCAGACTCCCACACAAGATGTTGTTTTGGCCGCCACTTCTTATGTGCGACCTTGACAAGTAAATAACCGTCTTTGGAGCATATGCGTGTATCTCCTACGTTACGAGTGTTAAGCGGTTCCGCACCTTTTTTAAACTGAGTGGTCGCGCTACGTCCTGATGACGGGTGTGATTTACCTGCATTCCACGGTTGCTGACCTTTAAGGTACTGACCGTTGCGTCCCGATTTAATTCCGTGACGCTTGCACGTGGCGTACAGATTCTTTGCATTGGTGTCTCGGTTAAAACGTTCAGTAAACTCGCCTACCCATTCAGACACGGGTGATATTACGAAACGTTCACGCATAAAATCTATCATTGCTTCTGTGTAACGCACAGTGCCTCCGGTAACTCAGTGGGTTTAATATTCCATTCTTTCGCTAGAGCAATTGCTGACAACTGGGTGCGGGCGGACTCCGTGATATTTTTAGCAATACCCGTCATTGCTTTACTGCGTTCAATCTCAGTATCAAGTTTCTCCCCTTCTGCGTTGTTTAGTCTGTCTAACTGGTCAAAAAGTGCTGAGTTTAATTTATCTAGTGACATAATTCGTGTCGCTCCTACATGTTTCGAACTAATTCCCCCTAACCTTACACGCGAGCGTTACAACTGTCAACACCTCCGCCGCGTGGTATACTTATTTTATTTGACGGATACGAAACCATGACGCCGAACGAAGCGCGCGCCGCGATTATAAACCGCATCACTGCTATAGGCGCAGTACCGACCGACCAGATCGACTTTGACAACGGGGAGACCTTCGACGTACCGAGTACGAACGTCCCTATATGGGCAAGAGTGTCGATCCGTTTTAACAACCGCACCCGCGTGTCAATTGGTGGGCGTGGTGTTAACCGAAAATATACTCGAGTCGGTATCGCAACCATTCAAGTATTCACGTCTATTACAAACGGTGAGTATGACAACGACGAAGCGTGTACCGCGTACGAGTCGGGACTACTAGACCTTGCCGACGACAGTCCGCTGCATTATGGCGGCGTCCCTTCAGGTGGTGATATACGTATCGATTCGGTAGGGCGTGACGGTGCATGGTATCAGCAAAACGTTATAGTACCGTTCTATGTGGACGAGTGCATCACGGGTATTTAGTAACCGCATAAAACCCGTGATATACTACCAACGCGCACAAACCTATAGGAGACATGCAAATGTCATGTGAAAACAGCAAAGCGGCGGATTCGAATGCAACGAGTCTCGCCGTAACTAAAGCAGATATGCCCGCTACAGCGACAACGCCGTGGCTATTAATGGAACCGAACGAAGTCGGTTCGTTCTCTTCTACTATCGAAAAAGTAGCACGCGACCCGATCACCGCAGACCGTCAACGTCGTAAAGGTTCGATTACTTCCGTTTCGACCGCTCCGTCATTTAAGGCGGATATGACACTGGAAATGATCAGCTACTTCGCGCCGGGCTTCCTGTTCTCGGTGTGGAAAGGCCTGCAGCCTAACAGCTATAAGGTAGTTGACGCCGCCGCAACGGATAACACGTACACTGTCGAGACGGGCGGCGCGATTCTTACCGCCGGTATGCTTGTATTCGCTGACGGTTTCGTAAACCCTGAAAACAACGGTTTGAAAACGGTAGCAAGCGGTACAGCGACCGAGATCTTAGTAAACGAAACGCTAGTCGATGAGACGGCACCCGCTACGGTACGACTATACCTGGTTGGTGTACGTGGCGCGGCTGACGACCTGAGTATTAACGCGGACGGTGACCTCGAAAGTGTGTTACTCGACTTTACAACGCTAGGCTTGACCTCTGGTCAATATATCAGCATCGGCGGGTCTGACACGCTTAACCAGTTCAGCGACGTGTCAGGTAAGGCGCGTATTGCAGCTATCGAAGCGAATAAACTTGTACTGGAAGCCCGTGACACGGCGTACGTCGCTGACGCCGGTACAGGTAAAGAAGTCGATATCATGTTCAGCGCGTTCGTTCGTAACGTGGGTGTAGGTGACGCTGATTTTTACAAACAGTGGTATCACATGGAATCAGCGTATAATACAAACCCGAAACTGTACGAGTACGCGGATTGTTGCTTAAACAACACGTTAGCGATCAACAACTCTTTACAAGATAAAGCGGTGCTTGATTTAGCGTTTGTCGGTAAGGATCTACTACCCCCGACCGATACGCCACGCGACGGCGTACGTAGCAACCAGTTAGAGACGGAACCGTTCAACACTTCGTCAGATATTTTACGTTTGCGCGTAAGTGATATCGACGACGCGGGCGTGTCTACGTTCTTTAAAGATACGAATATCTCAATTAATAACAACGTTGCGGCGGAGTACGTGCTCGGTCAGCTTGGTGCGGAGTTCATTAACTTCGGTAACTTTGAGGTCGATATCGAAACCACAGCGGTATTCACTGACGCGGTACTGTTAAGCGCGATCCGTAATAACACCACGTTCGGTGTAGATATGGCGTACAAGAACGGTGACGGTGGTTTCGTGCTGTCATTGCCTAGCGGTACGTTCGGGGACGGCTCGAAGTCGCTGCCACGTAACGAGAAGGTCAAACTGACCACGCCGTTTATGGCGCATCGTGACGAAGACCGCGGATATACTATGGGCGTGAGTCTGTTCTGGTATCTGCCGTAGGTTGGGGAGAAGTAAGGAGCGCACCGATTGGTGCGCTTTTTTATTGGGTGGTGTGTAGGGGTTAGAAGTCTTTGTACGTTTTCACCATATCTTGTATGGTCGGCATTCTCGTGGAAACGCCGCCGTCTCGACTGTGACGTTTCCATAATGATATTTTAGACATTCCGGGACCACTCCCGGAAATCTCACAGCGTACACCCCAGTTGTGCGCCATAATTACCATTTTTGTCATTTTTGTAAGGTAGTCAAAATCGTAGTTTGCGAAATAGCACGTACGAGTATTTACGGTGATGTTTCGGTTTCCACAGTTCGACTCTTTTATCGTCGGGCAATGGTGGAAGCCTTCGAATAGTCGACACAGGAAAAGACATAACAACCATTGGTCGTCGGACATCCAATCTTCGCGGTATGACTCCAACCACTTAATGTTATTTTCTCTTTGTTCAAACTCATCACCTTTAGTCCATTGATCGTAGAACTTTTCAATAGTCATCATATCCGACATCATAAATCCCCCATTAACGGCGCTGTAGGCGGTGACACTGGAGGGCGTATCGCCTCAAATAATTTCTTTCGGAACTCCGCGTGATTAGGGTCTTCAGGTTCACCCATTAAGTTGTTTTGAACCAGAGCGGCGAGGTACTGAGCCTCTTCGTCGGTAAACGTAAACTGGTGAATCACATTGGTTGTTTTAGAGTGTTGCATATTACAAATCCCCCATTTTCACCCAAACGCCGTTACGCATCACGCCGTCACGTTTAGAGATAATATCGTATACGCTGTCTAGTGCTTGATGTGGTGAGATATCGAACACGTAGCACAGGTGGAACAGGCTGTCGAATAGTTTATCAAACGATAGACGAGCGCAACGACTACGCGCAAGGTCGGCCGCTACGTTGCCCTGTTGTACGGTCACACGTAAGGCGAATTGTAACCTTTGCTCTACCGCATCGATAGTACCTTCAGGCCAAGCAGTAAACGAATAAGGTGGCACGTTACACCACACTTCTAACGCGTCCATGTAGCCCAACTGAGCACACTGGATAATCGCAACGACGAGTTGATCGCCTATCGCGTCAATAAGCTCGGCGCGGTCGCCGTTCAGGATAGCCGCGGCCATTTCGCCGTGTTCTTCGGTGCCCTTCAGCATTTGGAACTGTGCGGTAGACTCGTCAAGGATTCTACGGTGCATCGCCCAATCGACGACGCGGGTGTAATTTAGTTTCATGAGGTTTCCTCCGCGTTTACTAGGTCATACCATTGACCGTATGTTAATTGTTCGAAGCCTTCAGGTACTTCTACCTTTTTGCTTGCACCCTGTGTTTCGACGTTAGGGATTCGGATATAGTACACGTCGTCACGCATCCCTAAATCAGTAGATAGCATGGAGCATCCACGCCCTGAAGGGTGCGCCCCGCCTATACCCGTTCTACCGATTTTAAGCTCGGAAATAACCCAAGCTTTGAAGTCGGGTAAATCTTTTAACGCTTGATTCGCGTTCGTGACAGGCTTGTTAAACGCTACGCCTGCTTTACGGTTACGCTTTCCGTCTAGTACGACCACCCGTTCGCCTTTAAATCGACCAGAGCGAACCGTTTTAATGTGAGGCTCGTCCTTCAGTAGTGTGTCGTAAGGGAACACAAGCTCTCGGATGTGTTCTTGACCACCCCAAGAAGACGAAGCGGTGTACGCGACCGCGCCTGTAGTCTCAAGTAGTTGAGACAGAATAGCTTTGCGTTTCTCTCCGACTTCTCGGTCGTAACGCTTCGAAAGGTCACCATTTTGGTAACGGTAATAATTGTAATTTGATTCGTCGCTCATAACTCTATATCACTCCTTCAATTAAGTAGAGCCTAAATATACACAGCGTCGTCGCAAGTGTCAAGGCACTAATTGCGTGCTATACTGGAAACTTATTATATTAGCGACCTACATAACGGAGCGAATACTATGTCAGACTTTAAAACACGATTAATCCAAGAACGCGACGAGTTACAAGAGAAGTATCAAAAGTTGAGCCTCTTCATTTGTTCTGACGCTTTTAAAACCGTTAGCGAAGTGCAGCAGTTATTACTACAGCAACAGCACTCACACATGGGCGGCTACTTACTTACGCTTAACCAACGTCTCGAAAACCTATAACGGAGCGAATACCCATGGACTTATCCAAACTATCCACAGCGTTACAATCGTCAAACCTTGCAGACACGGCAGACGTTACGATCTCGCCGACCTTCACGCTTAAAGTGTGCCAGATGGTTAACTATAACCAGGTGTATAACCAGAAGCTTGTAACGTTTGCTCAGAAATTCCCGAACCACCAGTTTGTGAAAGACTTCAAAGGGTTCATGACAGATTGGTACGCAGGCAAGCAAACGCCAGATACGATCAGTTTCATGGCGCACGTTATCCTATGCGGTTGGGCGCTGCAAGACGACGACGGTAAACCCGTAGAGTTCTCAACCTCGGACGCCGTCAAACTACTACAGGCACCTGTAGGGCGTAGCATCTTCGGCAAACTTGCGCTCGCGGTACAGCAAGAATCAGTCTTTCAAACTGAGTGGTCAGAGGACGCAATAAAAAACTCGTAGAGGTGTTAACGTTCCTCATGCAGAACGACGGCGACCCGCTTGATTGGGTCGCCGAGATTTCCGCATCGAGGGGAGTTGCACCGCCTAACTTTATTGACATCCGTCCAGGATTAAAACGACACCTTGAGTTCTACTGGTCAGCGTTTAACGACCTAATGACCGACACGGACCAATATGGGTCGATACGTTGGTCAGCACTTGACAGGTACGCACGCCGTTACAGCGTGAACTTTGAGACGTTCCGTTATATAATCCGAGCATTAGAGCGAGCACGCCACGACGCGAGGAAATAGTAATGGCAGTCGGAATCGATGTAAATATAGACCCTAGCGGCGCGGTGAGTGGTGGTCGGGTCGCGGTAACATCCCTAGACAAGATCGAGAAGGCAGCGGATAAAGTTACCAAATCTATCTCAAAGCTAAACGGTGTAATGGGGCAAGCAGGCTATCAAATTGCAGACTTTGCCAGCGAGGTACAATACGGTGGTAACGTGTTAGGCTCGTTCGGCGTTCAAGGTGGTCAATTACTATCAGTGATCAACCCTATGGCCGGAGCGTTCTTAACGGTAGCTGGTATTGTGGGCGGTACGTACTTAATGAGTACGAATGAAGCGGCAGACTCCACAGAAGCACTCGAGAAAGCGTTAGACGCGTTAGGGTCTACGGTCTCAATAGGTACTGACGGCGTCACCAACTTTACAGGTCAGATCGAACGGTTAGCCGCGACCAATGAACGGGCGGCAAAGGCTCAAATCGCGTTAGCGGTGAATCAAACTGTTGATGCTCTTAATGCGGCTAACGGTATAGTTAGCGAAGCTATTGAGGGTTTGGACGGTTGGACATCTAATCTCAATAACGCGAGCGCCTCGTTAGGGTTATTGGACAAAACACTAGAGCGCACAGGTTTATCCACGGAAGAACTTCTCACCGATACGGATCTATACGCCACAGGCCTCTCTACTCTGGCGGGGTACGTAAACGAGGTTTCGTCCGAATTAGGCGTGTCCGTTGACCAGTCCTTAGAACTTACCCGGTCTTTTGCGGCTTTTCGACAGAGTCAGAGCCCTGAAACAATGCAGCAACTCGCCGACACGGTCAACGGAGTAAACGAGGCAACAGGTTACGCTAATGTAAACCTTGTCAAATTTGCTCAAGTTGTAAATGAGGGGAGCATTAACGCGTCTCAATACTCGGAAGTGATGGGGCTGCTTAAATCCGCGCTCGGGGACTTAGACAATATAGTTACGTCCAACACTGAGGGGTTCCGACGTCAGCAAAATAGCGTGCTACGTCTCTCGCAAAACCTGATCGTACTTCAAACACAGGTCGCAGGTAATAATCGCGAGGCCGCGATACAGTCCGCAGTGTTTCGTAGTGGTGCCGAAGCTGGTAGTGATTACGCGAAACAGATCGCGCTACTGGCCGGTCAACAGTTCGACCTTCAGCAACAGTTAAAAGGTTCAACAGCTGCCGTCAAAGAGCACGACAAAGACGGTAAATATCTGCAACGGCTACAAGACCAGGCGGCGGCTATTGGTTTGAATGCGCGTGAGTCAGCGATTTTACGAGGTGAGCAGGGGTTATCTGAACAAGCAACAGCCGCACAGATTGAACAGGCTCGTGAACTAGCCGCCGCAAACTACGACGCCGCGGAAGCGAAACGCCAACATAACCAAGCAACACAGTTTAGCCTTGGTGTAATTGGTGAGCCTACGGGGTTAGAAGCCTTAGAGCAGCAGCGCGCGACCATCCTAGCGTACCAAGAACAGGAGTTAGGCGACGCTCAAGCACATGAAGCTGCGCTGGTCTCGTTAGAGCGTCAGTCTATGGTCGAACGCGCAAACATCGCGTCTAGCGGTTTAGGTTCGTTATTGACACTACAGCAGGCGTATGGTGATGATTCACGCGGGATATATAAAACCCTGTTAACCATTCAAAAAACCGCAACGCTTTACAGCGTACTACTATCTTCACAAGAAGCTATCGGTAAGGCGTGGGCGTCGGCACCATTTCCGTATAACATACCGGCCGTAGCGACGGCCACCGTAGAAACCGGCGCACTGGCAGGTGTCGTACAGGCCTTAACGCCTTCGTTTGCTACAGGTGGTTTAGCATTGGGGCCCGGTACTGGCACAAGCGATAGTTTTACGGCAAATTTAAGTAATGGCGAGTTTGTCATGCCAGCACGCGAAACGGCGCGTAATCTCGGCACGCTCCAAAGTATGCGAGCAGGTAACGACGTTACTGGTGGCGGTGCTCCGAATATCCAGATCGTAAACCAGACGACAGGCAAGATCGACAGCGCGTCAAGTGAGCGTATCAACGCTGACACGGTGCGTGTGATCATTCGTGAAGAGGTGCCCGGTATTATCAGTGCGGAAATTAACGACGAGTACAGCCACACGAATAAGGCTATGCAAAATCAATACACTATGCAGAGGAAATTCTAATGGCCACAGACCCTAATTTACCGCAGCTTTATTTCGGGGGTAAGTATTTACGCCCCGAGCGTAACAGCTACTCGTTTACGAACCCCGACGGCTCGCGACGTACCGACATACCGGGCGGACCGATGCGTATTGATACTGACCACCTCGGCGGACCGTTTACCGTAACTGTTCAGTATTACGCCGATAGTCCTGCAATGATAAAGTGGTTCCAGTTGTTTTGGCTGCGTACCACGTTCGAAGGGTCAATACCTTTCCAATGTGCGTTAGCTCTTGAGTCCGCGGAAGTGTTCGAAGACTACACGGTACGTTTAAAAGGCGCGCCACAGTGGAACGGTATGACTGGCTTTAATGGCCGCGTTTCGTGTTCTTACGAAGTTGAACAGAAACTTATAGATTACGAAACGGAAGACACGATTTACTGGTTGTTCGAGGAGTACGGCGACGACGCAGCCGCTACGTTCCGAGAATTAGAAAACTTGACTAATCCCGTGATGGATTTATGGATCCCCGCATGAGTAATCGAGCTACTGATAAAATTATCGCCGCGTTAATTAAAAACGATGCGTATAAAATGAACCTAGACGCTGTGACCATAAACCACAGCGCATGGCCGCAGCCTTTCCGTTTTACGCGTAACTATGTACCTAGCGGCTCTTTCACTTTCGAGGGTGACGTATATCAATATTTACCGATGTTGTTAAGCCGTGCAGGGCAGGATGGGAACTTAAATCAAACATGGTCAATCACACTTCAAGACCTGAACGACGAAGT
>Ga0098057_1000673_pt1 | contig 11332 bp, 8 predicted proteins | sample 18_taG_FD_77072 | JGI IMG/M metagenome (GOLD analysis project Ga0098057, IMG submission 77072) | Marine viral communities from the Subarctic Pacific Ocean - 18_ETSP_OMZAT15316 metaG | ecosystem: Environmental > Aquatic > Marine > Oceanic | place: Pacific Ocean | collected 2015-01-19 | reverse complement strand
GGACAGAGTGGTTATCCACATTGCCTGCAGGATCTACTACACAGAAGTTACAGACATTCTTCCTCGGTGCAGGGATGTCAGGAAGTTTAACAAATATGATGTATGAATATTTAAAGACACAGAGTGACAAGAACAGTACGTCAGAACGCTACCAAGATTGGAAAGATGGGGGATTTGATTAATGAGTATTGAACACGTAGATATATCCACAGGTGAGATACATGAGCCTAAAGGGGCAGCAGCCTCTACAGTGGGGCAAATCCTAACCTCTACAGGAGGTGCTTCGGCTTGGGGAAATTTGTCTGATATAGATGTCACAGCACTTTCGACAACAGGTGCTAGTGTAGGAGATGCGTTAGTAGCTGATGGTAGTGGGGGTAGCTCATGGGGTACGCCTGCTCCAAGCGGTGCTGTGTCTCAGGGCGTTTATGATTATAATGATGTAACCACTGCTACTACTCCCATACCTCTCACAGCGGCTGCTACGCAGTACGAGCTGACTAATGACGGGGCGGGAGTTAACACAAATACTACATACGCCTTGTCTGGGATATCTAACCTGTGGGATGTAGCTACAGATAGATTTGATTTTACGGGGCTATCTCTTGGCGATACGGTAGATATTAGATTTGATGTGGAGTTTACTACTACCACCGCGAACACTGCTGTAACTTTAGACGTAGAGTTTGGAGTGGGAGCCACTCCCTACCAAATTAAGGCAATTAGCGAGGCGGATAAAAAAGCTGCTGGTACTTATCAAGTTGTGGTACAAACTAGCTTCTATATGGGAAACACCCTTACTAGGGACAACCCTGCGAGGATTCTCGCATCTGCAGACAAAACCGGAGTGACAGTTAAAGTTAATGGTTGGTACATCAGACCCTTACACACTAACTAGGAGACAACATGCCAAAGAAAGGAGATACAAAAGCTAATGCGAAACCAGCGAGCAAAAAGAAAAGGGCTTACAATGCTAAGCCTGAGCAGAAGAAGAACAGGGCTGCTCGCAACAAAGCTCGCAACGAAGCCATTAAAAGTGGCTCTGCCAGCAAAGGTGATGGAAAAGATGTTGGACACAAGAAAGGATTAGCCAACGGAGGTAGTAATGCGAAGAGTAATAGGCGCATTGAGAACGCTTCATCAAATCGTAGCAAGGGTGGTAGCGTTGGTGGAAAGAGAAGCCATGGGGGAGGTAGACCCAAAGGCAGTAAGAACAAGAGGAAATAAGAATGGCTAAGATGTCCCTACTTGCGTTAGCGCAAGACATAGCTTCTGATATGAACAGTGATGAATTCAACTCAATCACTGACACTCTAGAGAGTGTACAGATAGCTAAGATAATTGAATCCACCTACTTTGAAATGATGGCCAACAAGAATTGGCCACATCTGAGACAGCTCACTACATTAGACAGCTCTGGTGACTCCACTAAGCCTACGCACATGAAGATGCCTGAGAATACAAAGGAGCTTCACAGTGTGCAGTATGATGGTATTAAGTTGGGTGAGACGCGCTCTCGTGTACAAGAAGCTACGTACATTACACCAGATGAGTTTTTACGTAGATCTAATAATCTAAACTCAGATAAGGATGTTGTACAGAGTGTTACAGATTTTAGTGGTGTGTCCTTCTTAGTTAAGAATAACACAAGACCAGAAGTTTACACATCATTCGATGATGAGTGGCTTGTGTTTGATAGTTTTGATAATACAGTGGATACAACACTGATGAGTAGTAAGACACAGTGTACAGCCACAATGTCTCCAGCATTCACTGTATCCGATAGCTTTATACCAGACCTCCCCACAGAGGCTTTTCCTGCTCTATTAGCAGAAGCTAAATCAACTTGCTTTGCAAGGATTAAACAAGCAGCTGATGGTAAGAGTGAACAGCAAGCTGTACGCTCAAGAGCGTGGCTTAGCCGTAAGGCGTGGCAAGCAGGTACTGGTATTCAATTTCCTGATTATGGTAGAAAATAATGAAGATATTAATTCCCTACACAGTAGGCAATCTATACAAACTTAAGTGGGATGGTGGCGGTGAAATACCACAAGCGTTAGCTGGTATGTACACATCTGCGCACGAGGCGCTAGTGGCAGGTCAGGCTTACACAGAGAGTAGGCGTCCAAAGGCAGGAGAGAAACGTGCCAAAAGCAAATCTTGAACGTAATACCTTTGTAAAAGGTTTAATTACAGAAGCCTCTCCTCTTACATTCCCTGAGAATGCTTCTATAGCAGAAGATAACTTTGTATTGAATAGAGAGGGCAGTAGGCAGAGAAGGCTTGGTATGGATTATGAAGCTTCTCATACGATGCTAAACTCTGGTCTTCCCCTGTACAGTTTTATCTCTACAGCCATCACAGGCTTTAGGTGGGAGAATGCAGATAATAACCCTCTTATAACTCTGTGTTGTGTGCAAGTGGGAGAGATGCTTTGGTTCTTAGATGGGTTTAAAGACAATCTATCTGGTAACGTTAAAGGTAGTGTGCCACTATCCTCTCTGTCAGACCGACCAACGTTGGCAGCACAGCACCCAATACAATACGCAGCTATTAATGGTAATCTAATACTTGTCAATAAATACTTCACCCACCCTCAGCTAATAGAGATTGAGGTTGATGGTGGTGGGAATATTGACTTCTTCAACACTTCTATAAATATCAAGGTGAGAGATATCTGGGGAGTGGGAGAAACTACACCCGTAGACGACAGACCTGACCTACTTACGGTAGAGCATGAATATAATCTGTTTAACCAGGGATGGAATGCGGATATGGTGAGTATTACGGGTGGTGGTACAAACTACCCGCATGTTGCATTTAAGAGTGTTGCAGGGGATTGGCCCTCTAATGCTGATATGGTACACGTAGGAAAGGATGGTAGTGATAACTTCAGTGCTAATCTCGTCCTCAATTCGACTATAGGTAGTAGACAGGCGGGTAGAGGCAGAGTGTTGTTGGATATATTTGCTAGAGGAGCTTCTAGACAGCAGTTTATGGCTGATGCTGAAGATGCTGTATACAGAGGTAATTCACTATTCTTAGAGACGCTTACTACTCTCACTAAGAATGCGATGCACTTCGAGGGGTATAGTTCCTCTGAGATTAGTGATATACAAAACACAATGAACGCTATAGTTGGGGGTACGTCCTACCCCACACGAAGTGTTGATGTCTCTGATCTCCCTCTGGACGCAGAGAGTGGGGCGCTCACCACTGTAACAGCGTATGCTGGCAGGATTTTTTATGCTGGTGTAGATAGTGTTGTGACCGAGGGTGATGATAACACACCAGCGTATGCCTCCACTATATTCTTCTCCCAGTTAGGGGAGAATGTGGATAATCTAAGTAAGTGTTATTCTATCAATGACCCAACATCAGAAGATTACAATACACCTCTTGCCACAGATGGTGGTACAATAACAATACCAGAAGCTTCTCGTATATTAAAGCTAACCTCTACAGGAACTTCTCTGATAGTGGTTAGTGAGAATGGTGTTTGGGAAATTAGTGGTCCTGATGGTGTTTTCAAAGCAGATGATTTCTCTATCTCACGAATAACAAACATTGGTGCTACCAATGCTGGTAGTATTGTAGACGTAGAAGGTAGTGTATTTTATTGGAGTAAGGCTGGTATCTACCAGCTAGTTGCTGATAAGATTAGTGGTAGGTTGAGTGCTGTTAACATATCTGAAACTACAATACAAACCTTCTACACATCCATACCTTCTGTAGGAAGAACTAATGCTATAGGTAGATATGACAGTGACGGGAGAAAGCTTAGCTGGTTGTATAACGATGAGGAGAGTTATGATGGCGTTAACCAGAAGAATAAGTATAACAGAGAGTTGGTGCTAGACACTGTATTAGGAGCTTTCTACACCAACACCATAGGTGCTGTGGCTACTGACAGTAGTTATGTAGCAGGTTATATCCCTACGGGAGGGTTTAACATAGCAACGGATGAGCAGCCCGTAACACACAATGGAGAGATTGTAGAGGTTAATGGCGAGCCTGTTGTTGTATCATCAGAGGTTAGGAGCCGTGGGCAGAGTAGTACTAAGTATATCACCATCAAACCAAACTCTACAGGGGATGTTACATTTACATTCAGCTTATATTCAGACCAAGACTTTGTGGATTGGGAGAGTGATGACAATGTGGGTGTTGATGCACCAGCACATCTGATTACAGGGTATGAGTTGTTTCAAGATACTATGCGTAGTAAATACCTCCCCTACCTAGTGATGCACTTCAAGATGACAGAGACAGGAGTAGCAGCTTCTGGGACAGATTTTAATTACATCACCCCTGCCTCTTGTTTAGTGTCAGCTAGATGGGACTTCTCTAACTCCACCGCTGGTGGTAAGTTTGGTAGTCAGTTTCAAGCATACCGCTTACCTCGTATGTACACCCCCTCTATGGCCTCTCCTACGTTAGACTATGGGCAGGAGGTCATAACCACTAAGAACCGCTTACGCGGCTCAGGAAGAGCCTTCTCGATGAGAGTAGATAGTGAGGCAGGAAAAGATCTGTATTTGTACGGCTGGGGTATTAGCGTAGAAGGAGGTGACAGTGTCTGATATTATACACCCCACAGTGTACAAAGATGATGACGTAGAGGTGTTTATTGAAACTCACCCTCACTGGGAAATACTGATTCATTGCTATGTCTACGAGTGGAACAAAACTAAATACCACAGGTTTTTGGAGATATGGAGCACTTTGATGGAGGAGCTTAATCTAATGGGATATGAAAAAATACATGCAATCATCCTCACAGAGGACAGGCGGTTACAGAAGTTTGCCGCCATGTTTGGTTTTGAGAGTACAGGAGTAGAGTTGCAAGACAAAGAAACGTGCGGGAGGGTTTATAAATGTTTGACATAAAACACGTATACCAAGGGCCAGCGGCTGCTGCGCTGGCGGTTGTGGCTGTTGCGTCCACTGCTCATAGCATAGATCAGCAGAAGGCAGGTGCTAGAGATCAGAAGAGAGCTAATCAAGCACAACAGCGTATACAGAGTATTAAAGCTGCTAGAGAGAGAAGGAAGCAAGTGAGGGATGCGCAGCAAGCGCAGGCTCAAATGGCAGCAGGTGCTCAGGCTAGTGGCACTACACAAACCTCTGGATATACAGGTGGTTCAGGTAGTGTACAAACACAGCTAGGTGCTAACCTAAGCTTCTTAGATCAGGTGGGAGGTTTAACACAACAGGCTTCTATGTTCAACCAGAGAGCTGCTACACACTCTAGTAGCGCTGCTACAGGACAAGCTGTTAGTGGGCTAGCTATGCAAGGGGCCAGCATTTTTTCTTCGCAGATAAAGCCGGGGACAGAATAATGGCTGTTGATAACCCACAAGCTTTAGAAGAGACTACAGAACAACTAAACCCTGGTGTGGGTAATGAGGCAGCTACTGAGCCTAGCGCTGCTGAGGGAATGAGCTTTTTATACACAGCCATGACAGCCCCACCTACGAATATAAATGTATTCTTAGAGCAAGAGGCTGTACTAAAGCATGGTAGACGAGCCGAGGCTAGGGCTAGAGCTTTGATGGATATTAGAATGGTTAATAATCCAGAAGCTACTATACAAGATACTTATACACAAGCTAAAGCGGATGCTGTCACAGGAGAGTGGGATACCTTTATAGACAGAGAGGTGGAGCAATACGCAGCAGGTGTACAGCAAAGTATGTACGAAGATGTGATGCTGTCCACTACTAATACAGAAGAGAGCGTAGCTAGGTCTTATGAAATTTTACAGGGCATTGACGATGTTACTGCTCATTATAAAGATGTAGATGGGTACGAACAGGCTCTAGTAGATTCCTATGCCCCCGACTCCCTGCCTACTGAGAGGGCTAAAAGAAACGCAGTTAAAAACTATGCTTTTAGAAAAGTCGAGGAGTTGGTAGGAGAGCAGACTACTGGTGATATCGCAGTGGATTGGGCAACAACTTTATTTCAATTAGATTACGGTAAAGATGTGTCCGATCTGGTAGATGGTATTCCACAGTTCTCTGGTGATGTATGGGAAGAGGCTATACTTAGCCTGCAGAGTAAGACTCCAGATGAGCAGTTACTTTTAATAGATGCATGGGTTCCTGCCATAGTCAAAGAGTTTGAAGGAAATAAGGTTAAAGTACAGGGAGCCTTGTCTACTATATTTAATCGTATAGATCCCGGCTCAGACATTGCCTGGGGAACTGGCTTAGATTTCCTAGTAGTGCCTGATTTGTACAGTGGCTATAAAGCGTTCAAAGCTATTAAAGCTCTAAGAGCAGCTAAGAAAGTAAATAAAACAGCTGATATTGCGGCTGATTATGATGCAGTGAGGACTGCCGCCACTGCAGAAGTATTAACCTCTGGGGAATCTATACTCACTAGAGAGGTTTCTGGTACTAGTGTTGTAGATGCAGCCCATTCCGCCAACCCCATGAGTACTCGTATTCTGGACGAAGGTAACAGCTTAGATGACATAGCAGGGGAAATAGAGTCTGTTAAAAAGACTGCAAGAGACACTTATATAGAAGAGTTGTTCGATGTTGCTGTTAAGAAACAAAACAGAGGGGCCACAAAAGCTCTAATAAAAGAGAGAGCAGAGCTACAGAGAGCTATAAAAGGACTACAAGCAGAAAAGACTGCAGTCACTTCTGTCTCTGTTAAAGGAGGCCACAAAGTAGCACAGGCTAGGCGTGCTAACGTAGCATCTTTAAATAAAGCTATCGCTACTCACGAAGAGCGTCTGGTTGTAGTGCAAGATAAGATAACTAGTAATGTTGCCCCAGCTGCTGCTGAGGCAGAACTGTCTCGTATGCAGCAAGGTGTTGTTACAGGTAAATTGCAGGGTAGATTTGATGCTGCTGTAGAAAAGCATGTAAGGGAATCTGTAGCAAGAGCTACAGCAAAAGAATTATTACCAGCAGGCGCAAAGGCTGCTGTAAAGGAAGCGCCCGCTACTCCTGCTCCAGTAACCGCTGAGGTGTCAGATAGCGCACAAGGTGTGCGCAGTCAAGTCAATTCCATATTAGATAACATCATAAAAGTTGATCCGTTGTCTCCTGCTGCTAGAAGTATAGCAGAAGACCGTGCCACTGCAGCACTGCGTCAGGAGATGAATGAAGCAGGAAGGGCAATCAACTCTATGCAAATTGTGGATAGAGATGCTGGTGGGTTTACTGTTAAATACACCACAGCTGCTGGGGACGACAGTAGGGTAGTTAAGTTTACAAAAGACGATGCTGGGGCACAAATAACAGAACAAGCAGCTGGTGATTTTGAGCCTAAGTGGACAGCTAACTACAGTAAGATATTTAGCCCAGAAGTTATAACAGAGGATTTATATCCTAAGCTCGTGGCTGATGTGACCTTTACACAAGACCAAGCAGCTAAGATTGCTAGTCGCCTGCAAGAGGTATACAAGAGTACAGAAAAGGGACTGTCAAAGAAAGAGAACTTTCAAGTAAACAGTGTCCTGCAGGCAGGGGACGAGGAAGAGACTGTGTTTACTATAGGTAGGCTCAGTGCTGGTATAGAGACTGTAGGAGGACACATAGAACTATCTCCTGCACAGATTAAAAGTTACCAGGAGAAGAGGGCATTCTACGATGGCCTCAAAGATTTACGTGACCATGTAATTAGAAATGAACTAGAATACCAAGGCTTTAAAAACTTATCCCGCACCTACAAGAGTAAAGAAGGCGTGGAGATGTCTGAGGATATTCTTGCACGCCCTGTGGGACATATGGATCTAGCCAAGATGAAGGAAGACGATCTCATTTACTTTCCAGAAGGCTACAAAGGATCTCCCAGCCACTCCGTTGGTTACTTACGCCACAACACGGCTGCTTTAAAAGAGCAGGGTTATGAACTTGTAGAATTATTTGATCCTGTGCGTATAGGAAAGAAGAAGCAAGGTGCTGCCTTTGGTATGGTTAGGAAGGATGCTGGCTGGTCAAATCTACCGCGACAAGTATTAAATCACGCTCCTGGATATATTCCACGTATATACCAGAAAGGGTACTGGTACGTTCGTAACCAAGCTAGTAGCGCAGAAGAGGTGTTGTTTGCTTTTGAGACTAAAGGAGATGCTGATAAGTGGACTAAGGCGTACAACGCAGAGGGCGGAAGTGCTTCGGTGTATGCTGACGGAGAGTTTGTGGGGAATGCTAGACTGTTAGAGGATGCTAAGGCTTATGGGGGATTATACACAGGGCACAGAAGCTCTAGACCTCTCAGAGTCAAAACTGCTGATGGAGACAAGCCCTTAGAGCGTATGTCTGCGGGTAGGGCTACAGAGCGGTATATAGATAATATATCTGCTACTCTTCCTTTAAATGATTATCGCATAGCCATGATGGAGAATTTTAAGAATACAGCTAACGCTTTTGTGGAAGCTAATCACAGAAAGAATCCTGTAGTACATTTTGATGATGTACTAGATGTTCCTGACTCTGTAAGACCAGCTTTAGAGAATGTTAGAACCTACATTAAAGATGTAGCTGGAATGGAAGCCCCAGAAGAGCGCTGGACTAGGAACTTCATGCTCAAGGTTGCTGATATGATGCACGGCAAAGAAGCCTTGAAGGGGATGCGGGGATGGATGCTAGAGCACTCTGACGGATCTATTACCAACTGGCTTAAGGGAGGGATGTTTAACCTATCTATGGGGTGGTACAACCCCAGACAGTTAGTTGTGCAGACAGCTAACGGATCTATAGCGCTCTCTATGTATCCCAAACAGGCTCCCGGAGCAATCAAAGATGCCTTTGAATTTGGTATACTATTAGCACAGGGAGAGAAAGCAGGAAGGGCTATAGGGCTTAGTGATGAGGTAATAGACAGTTATAAGGCGTACAGGCAGTCTGGTATGCGTGAGGCTGTTACGCGTAATGCTGATATGGATGTGCCTGAATTAGGAATCACACAGGGATCTATGTCTACGTATAAAAAACTAGCCGAGGGAGGCAGGGTCATGTTCCGAGAGGGCGAGAACATGGCTAGGATGATTAGTTGGGGAGTAGCTAGGCGTAACTTCCAAGAGGCTAATCCTGGCAAGGCTTTGGATGTCGTATCTGTTACGCGAGATGCTCAGCGCATGCTAATGAATATGCAATCACAGAATGCTGCTTGGTGGCAGCGGGCACCCATACTAAACTTAGCTGGTCAATTCTTACAAGTGAGGGCTAAGTTTCTAGAGAATGTCATGCCTCAGATTGTGGGAGGTAGTAAGAAATGGACAGCTAAAGAAAAGAGGCGAGCGGCCATAGGCCAGCTCGTGTTCTTTGGTACAGTGGACGTGCCTTTAGCCAGCAGTCTGGTGGGGCTGGCTGCTATGGCTGTAGGGGAGACAGAGCAAGAATTTATAGAGAAGAACCCCAATGCTGTGGAGGCTATGCAAGAGGGTGCTACTGGTATACTAGCGGCACAGCTGGGTATGGATGGACTCAATGCGTCAGCAGATATAAATCTGTGGGCAGGCATGGATGACAATGCTCTGGGAGATATTTATCGTGGCTTAAATGCTATGTGGAATGGAGAATATGGAGAAACTACAGCAGAGCAGATATTGATGGGGCCATCAAGTTCTAAAATAAGTAAAGCAGGGAATGTATATGATGGGCTTATAGCAACAGCTAGAAATATATATGAAGTGCCTACTTGGGATGTAGCCTATGGCAGTATTATGAATAACATAGCAGATATTGCCGCTATGACATCTACTTGGTCTAATGCCGAGATTGGATGGCAGCTTAGACAGACGGGTAATCTATACTCTTCTAGTGGAAAGCTAATAGCTTCTGAGAAGAATCTAGGGGAGATGAGTTTGCCAGAGCAGCTCGGAAGGGCTATGGGAATTAAGCTAGATAAAGAAGTGGCGTACTATGCGGGTAAGGAGTGGCTGAAAGAAGAGCAAGTATTTAGATCTAGGCGCATAAAGCAAGCAAAAGAAGTTCTACAAAATTACACAAAGTCAGGCAACCAAGAGCATCGTGATGCTCAGATAGCGTGGTTGCTGCGCCCATTCTCTGATCCGGGGAATATTATGGATACTATTATTAAAGATGTCGCTTCTCCAAAAACTGAAGTAGATAAACAGATTAATCAGGGAATGCGAGAGATGTTAAGAAATGGAGGTAGAATTCCTACTCCTATATTAGAGACAATGCAGAAGAGAGAAAATAACGATGGCTAAATTATCAGCAACATTGGGAGATGCCAATTCTCCCTACAGCCCTATAGCTCCCGTTACAGATAGCGGCACTGGTACAGCAATCGCAGGATTGGCTAAGCTAGCAGGTGTGGGTGCAAATATATACCAAGGAGTACAAGAGCGGCAGGAGCGTGCCGACCAAGCTGCTGGTATACGCAGTGCTCATGAAACTATGCTGGAACTGGAAGATAAACAGGCTCTGGGACAGCTGGAACTAAATGAGATACAAGGAGAAGTAAAGTCTTTGTATCAGGATGGTATTACGCCAGAGGAACAGCTGCGTCTAGATGAACTAAATAGAGAGTCTAATCGACTCAGTGGTTTGGAGAAGAAGGTAAAAGATCCCAATAGCATTAGGCTCAGAGCTAACGCTGCGCAGAAAAGAGCATTAGCAGACCCTAGAAACTCTAACATCATACCAGAAATAGCAGCGATATATAACCAAGGGAAGAGTAGGTTGTTGGGGTTTGCTACCGAGCAGGATAGGGCAAAGGCTGCCTTTCGCACGCACATGGATGGCTTGCACGGAGCAGGTATGTGGAATGCTGTAGATGCAGGGAAAGAGCAGGCTAAGCTGTCCTATTTAGATACTATACAAAAGCAGGCAACGACAAACGCCACTGCTGTCGCAGGGCATGGAGCTGCTACGTATATAGCTAGTCTGGATAGTGAGGCACAGAAATTTAGAAGAGTTCTAACTACTAAAGGGTTTGTCAGCCAAGACGATATTATACTGTTTCAGACAGCAGTTAATCGTTTGTATCAAGGACAAATAGCGCAAGCCACTAAGCTACGCAACGACCAGCTACAAAAAGAAGTGAGCACAAAAGAGTTTGGTAGTTTGCCTACTACAGATATAGGAGAGGTTACAGACCAGTGGATGAAAGACGTAACTGCCATGAGAGACAATTATAACTCTTTTCTATTTGGTGAGGGCAAGGAAACTGATATAGCAGAATTAAGTAATAGATTAAAAAATGTTAACAGCATAGCAAGCCAAATTAATATGGCTACTGGTACGTCCGTGGGAAATGCCACATCAGCTATAATGGGAGGGGGTAATGCAGCTTCTCGCGTAGACATGCTAACGCAAGTTCTGAGGGAGGATAATATACT
>Ga0098057_1000671_pt1 | contig 11356 bp, 8 predicted proteins | sample 18_taG_FD_77072 | JGI IMG/M metagenome (GOLD analysis project Ga0098057, IMG submission 77072) | Marine viral communities from the Subarctic Pacific Ocean - 18_ETSP_OMZAT15316 metaG | ecosystem: Environmental > Aquatic > Marine > Oceanic | place: Pacific Ocean | collected 2015-01-19 | reverse complement strand
GTCGGTATTTCTCCACTCGGTTGTGGGGGGAACACACGGGTGCGCTGCCATAAGTCACTGGCCTCTTCCGCAGTTATCGCTGTATATGTTGCTGCGGGGAGATTGTTCAACCATGCCTCCGCTTTTTCTAAGTACAGACCCGCAGGGGTTCCTTTCATATAAGTAGTCAAATCATCTCTTATTTTTTCGTTTATAAGGATGGAGAAGTGACCGAGTAGTGCCTCTTTCTGTTCCTTGTCTTCAAGGGTCGGAGGCTCCCCCTCGCCCATCTCCATCAGACGCTTCACAGACTCTGGATGTACGCCTATCTGCCTCATCGCCAGCTCATTCAACGCCCTTGACGTAAACTTATTGGTCACGCTTCCTATGATAGGTGAAAGGCCGAGCTGTATCTTTGAAAACGCCGCTTGCCCAGCGGTGTAGGCTTTGTCAATACCTGCGAGCGTTGCATCTAAGTAGTCTTTGTTTTCCCCTTTTCCCGTCTTCTCGTCCGCTTTGACACCCTGTCCATAATGCTCCTTCGCTAAGGTCTTCGCTCTTGTATAAGCCAGAAGCATTTCTGCCTGATTTCCCGTTCCTCCCATTTTTAAGAAAATTGTGGGGTTAGCGGCTTCAAATACTTGAAATGACGATTTAGCAGCCCCTACAGCCCCCGCACCGAGCTTCTGTTGAAGCAGTTGGTCCCCTCTCGCACGGAAGTTTTTCTCTGCAATGAATGCTGTCCTATTTTTGAGAACCATATCGTAAGGGGTTTCGAGGTTTGTATCGGGGTTGCCATCGCCATTAAGTTCTTCCACGCCTATATCAAGAAGCTCTTTTATGGCCTTGTTTAATTCCTTCGATGGCATACGTAGGTCAAGTAAATTCAGCCTCTCAGATATTTGCCATAAGATTTTTTGTGAGTCCCGGTGCTGACTCGCCTCCCGCTTTGCCATAGAGCCGCCACCCCTCTTCGCTTCCTGCTCGGCGGCTGCAAAAATCTTTGACTCCAGCTTTTCAATTTCGGATCTGAAGGTGTACCCGTAGGCCTTTTTATTAGCTCTATCCACGCCGTATGGATTGTTATCTATATCCTCTTGACTCTTGTCATACGCCGTACCGCCCTCTGTGGTCATAAGAGAAAATACACCAAGGAGTTCTTCGGCCTCGTCAAACTCGCCCCCTCTAATGAGGGTGTCTACTTGATCTTCAAGAGACTTAATGACAATGGCGTTCCATGCCCCCCGGCCAAGGGATGTGCCCTTCTTAATTAGCCCCGCTTTATGGGCACTGGCACGTATTTCCTCATAGAGTTTAGTTAGCTTCTTGGCTTTTCTTAGAATGGAAGCATCCCCATGTTCCTTAATCAGGCGAGTCTTCTCGGCCTTTAATGCGTCTTTCTCTTTTCCTAACGCAACCCGCTTGTTTAAGAGTTCCTTCCTTCCAGCAGCGACTTCTCGTGATGATAAGGCGTGAGTTCTGGGTGTTGGCTGCGCTTCCCCAGACAGAGGACTAAGAAGTCGGGCCGTCTCTGCCTTAGCCTCTTCATACGGGGTGAGTGGAGGGTCTTCATTCCATGCATAACTCATCGCCGCCCACTGTGCATCAAGATCCGCAAGCTCACGTTCCTTCTCTACAATAGAAGCCTCACCCTTACTCCACGTAGTAAGATAGGGTGTCGTATCGTCCCCCGCTTTAATACCTGCGAGAAGTGCGGTGAGGGCATCTTGTGTCTTGTTTACTTGGTCCGCATATTCGGCCTTCCTCCGGGTCGAGTAAGCCTCTTGAGTGAACCGTGCGTTCATCTCAATTAACTGCTCCCCAAAGGAATTGGAGAACGCAGGAGATATTTCATTACCATAGAGCTTGAGAGTCTCCCCCTTGACTCTCTCGGCAACAGCGGAGGCAGATTCGGTGTAGTCTGTATCAGCAAACCTACTCAGTGCAGCATCAAGACCTTGTTTGTATTCGTTGAAGGCCTTCTTACCGAGTAAGTTGCTTACATGACGCAGCTTGAAAACGGAGTACCCCTCGGGTAAACCACCGTCTGCGTAAGCCTTCTTCAATGACTTAGCGAGAGTCTCCGAGTCCTGCTCTGCAACAATCCTCGCAGCCTCTGCTTGCTGCCTCTCCCTTTCAGGATCCTCTTGTATTCGGAGGTACTTCGTAAGTGAGGGAACCAAAGCCCCGAGGGCCTTACCTATATCATCGGCTGGGAGGACTGCGTCACCACCAACGAGGCCTGCACGGGAATAAGTTTCCCCTACCTGCTGGGTCGGTTGTACTTGGAAGTATGGTTTGAATGGTGGCATCTACGTATGAATCCCTAAGTTTACCCCGGTGGAGCCCAGTAAGATGTTTCCGTTTCCCCGCGAGGTGGCGTTAAAAAGGGCTGTTTCAGGAGATACCGCAGATACATTACCCAGAGTCTCGCCCAACCCAGCGGCCTTTGCTCCCACGTAAGCATTCATGGCAGATGTGGCAACATTGATAAGCAACATGCCTATACTTGGTTGTGGCACATCCGGCTTCCACGCAGATAGGATGTTATGCGCTGTCCCCGCCGAATCCATAGACAACGTATTCATCCCACTCGCTATTTCCATTGCCTCCTGACGGTGAATAGCGGCCATTGCCCTGCCCTCTGCTTGGTGGGAAGCCTGCTGTGTTTGCCTTACGGACCTCCCCATTGTGGTATCCCCACGGAGAACAGCATTCGCTGCGACGTTCTCGTCAGCATCTCGGTGTAGCTGATTCATTTTCTGGGAGAACGCCTCCGACTGCTGAAGGAACCTCTGGTAAATCTGTCCAGACTTGTTCGCAAAAGATTCAAGTGCGATCTGACGGTTTCTCTCGAAAGCCGCACGTTGTGCTTTATTCTGGGCCGAAGCCGCTTGACTTTGCTGGACAAAACCAGCCACAGCCTGTACGCCCCCCAAAACCGCCATTGATGTAGGTTCACACATTCTTAATCTTGGCAAACTCGTAAAACGGCTTGCCCTCCTCTCCATACTTAGGGACCTCTCGAAGGAACGAGAAGCCTAACCACCTTAGCCACCTTATGTGAAGACTGTTGCGCTTGTCCACGCAATTCCACAGCAAGGTGAAGGGGTCAAACACAGTAGATAGATAGTCCTTTGAGTGGGATATAAAAGCTCTCTTGTTGCTTATGATGTCGTTCGTGCCAGCCAACCACACCGCACCTACGTGTGCGTGGGTAGGTTCAGGAACAGCACCAAAGATACAGGAAGGCTTGTCATTTATCATCCCCACATAAGGAACAAGGCTCACCTCCATTCCATAACTAAGTGCATCCTCTGGGTGAACATCAGACCCAAGGACTGCCCTCATCTCTGCTTTGTCAGCGGCCCTGAGATTGCTTGCAATATAAGGTATGTCATCATAATCGGCCACTCGAATATGTACGCTCTTGTTCATGCCTGTGTTCTCCCCGCACGAATATGGAAGAGAACCTCAAACTCTGCACTCAGTAAGTTTGATGGGAGCGGGGAATCGTTAGACACCGTAAGGACAACCTCGTCATTCTTTGAGTTGACGGGGAAGCTAAACGTGCCCGATTCCAGCGGGACCTCCCCCACAGTCAAAGTTCCACCACCAAGAATCTGAGCGTTGTACTTGTACGTGTACGCCGTCCGATTGAGGGGAGTAACACTCACTTTGAAGAAAGAAGTTTTATTGAAACTGAAGGAGCCCCTACGTATCTGTAGTCTCCCTTTATTTATTGCATTACGTGCGCCTGTGTCCTGCCACCCGTAGTTTCCAGCAGCACCCTCATGGATGTACTGGTCTGGAATTGTAATCTCCATGGTGTAGGCCTCTCCGACCCAACACGCTACGCCCTCCTGATTGCCGAGGACTTCAATGGACCCTGAGTCCTTAGAAGTAACTGTAAGCATGTGACCGTCAGTTGTTATTACCTCCATGGGCTCTGTCCCAGCCATCGGGTAACAGGTGAAGGTGGTGGTTCCTGTTGATGCGGAGTAAGTTCCACCAGCAGGGGTCACAGCAATGCGCCTGTCAAGTGTGGTCACGTAGCTTGATCCTACGTCCACTCTCCCTGACTTGAAACCTATCATATCTACAAACCAACCAGAGCTTCGCTTGCTTATGATGTACAAGTTGTTGTCATAGAAATGGAGGGAACGAACATCTGCCCCATGGAAAGAGAACTCACACCAAGCAGCCTGTATTCTCTGGCCGTTTCGTGAGTACGTTTTGAATAAATGTACGGTTGAATTATCGCCTGAAGCTGCTGTTCCTAAGACGGCCAGTACACCTTCGCGCTCCAAAGCTGCCATGTCCTGAATGGGACCACGGATGTAGTAAGGAACGTGAGCTGTTATTTCCTCTTCCACGAGGAGGTTCTGCACTTCACGTGACGCTCCATATTCAAACATCCCTATGTAATCACCGCGAGTGAATGGAAGATATAGACGGGTTCCCATTGCAGCAGGAGAGATGCTGTTATCTACCGTAAGCTGGCTACCTACCATGAACTCGGCAGATTGAGCGGAAAAAGGTTCATTACCTCCCGCACCAAGAACCAACTGGAGGCTTCTACCTGAACAGTAGAGGACATCCCCGAAAGGAAAGGCAACTTCTAATACAGATACGGTGGCGTGACTACTTGCTAAATCTATCGTAGCGGAGGCAAGGAGTTGAGTGACTGTGTTGAGAAAGAAGTTAAAGAACTCCCCCATCTCACTGAGTAGTACGTTCTCCCCCGACAGGAACACCAACCTGTTCTTAAAGAAGGAAACACCGTTAATGGTGTTTCCGATGAACGAGGGATCTTCGTTTGTCAGCGTGTCCCCGACCTCCCTTTGACCCCACGTAAAGTTGGGGTAGGGAGAGACTCGCTTTAGCGTCCCATAGGAGTCGAAACCCGCTGTCCTTGTAATGTCGGTAATCTTATCGCTGGGGTCCAAGCCTTCATCAGAATACAGGTTAATGACTTGCTGCCCAGCCGTGTTGGATACGTGCTTTGCGTAGTAAGTGGTGAAGGTTGATACACTAAAATCGTTGGTAACAGAAGAGAACCATACTGGATCCCCATCAGCTAATAGAAACACGGAGGAGGCCGCGGGGGAGGTATCCCCCGCAACAGCGATGGTGACTTCATCGTCTGTTTCGTGTACACCAATCACTTCATTACTCATCTCTCCCGCTTCAATACACTCAAAGGACCCGTCAGCTCCTCGAATTAGAAGGTGGGGCATTGTTGACGGTTCAATCTGGAACTCAATCCCAGCCTTGGCTACTTCCTTCCAATGCCCAGAAGATATTTGCCCAGCCGTATCATCGGCAACAAACTGAACGTAGTAGTCATCCACCCCCGTCCCCGGCTCGTTGCTGACCTTAAGACGGAAACCGTCCTTGGCGTGGCTTGGAAGTTCTGCGAATGTGTCCGATGTATCCTTGTACACAGATACAAGAGAGTTCCCGGCAGAATCCGTAACTGTCAGGTCAAAGTCTTCCCCGTCCAAGGTGCTGACGAGGAGAATGTTACCCGAGTTTTCTCCCGACCCCCCCTCCATCCCGGTAAGCTGTATATTCTCAAAACCAGTGAGGACGCTGTTCGTCCCAACAGACCACAATTCCACATCAGCCCCTGCCGCTAAGGCCGAGCTGTTATGAAACCTAATCAACCCCGGAATAAGGTTATTCCCCGGACCCGTGTAAGTTGGATCGTGTGGGAGTAACCCGAGCTGACAAGACGTAGGCGTCACGTTATGTACGTAAAAACGGGACGCAGGCGTGGCAGTAACAATTGGCCCTAAAGCCAGCCCCACTGTCATAAGGGGACCGAACGTCGGCCACGTTTGAGTTCCAGTTCCGTCCAGCTTAAAGTATACGGCTTCACCATTTTGGAGGCCCGTAAAGCTTCCAGTGATTTTACCATACGTGTCAAAACCAACCGCATCTTCCTCTTGAACGTCATCGCCCATTATTTTCGCATAAATGGCAGCAGTTAATGCTTGGGTCGAGGCACTGGTCTCGCTTGTTGGAGTCGTGGAGACACCATTAAATGTCACCACAACCGCTTCATCTACCGTGCTTGCGAGTGAGCCCCTCACAAACATCAAAGCCATTGGTGAAGGTTCTTGAGAGGTCGTCGCATCCATCTCAACTGTTTTAGAAGTGTTGACGATGTATGTTACATCTGCAATCGTTTGGAACTTATAATTCCCTGCCGCGCTGCTTAAATACTCGTAAGCGGAACGGCTAAGTTTGACAGACTTTTCCTCCAACGCACCGTCTGCCAAATCCCAAACACGTAACCGCCTGCCCTGTGTATCGTCGGGGTTAACAGCAACTACGTACCGCTCATCTTCTGAGCGATCAATGAAGTGAAACTCTGGAGTGTCCCCGTCCCAGTTACTGCCCACATCCATCTCACCGTAATGCTCAGTGGGGGGCCTCTTCTGGAGCCCCTCAACCAGACTCGGCCAAGCATTGCCCATGGAGGATAACTGTGTCTTGTGCTTGATAGTGTCTGGCTGCTGAGAAACACCACCAGCCAGAGAAGGAATAGAATAGGAAACAAGGCTCACAGTACGTTAGGCCTCCCCTGCCTGTTAATGACACGGTACACATCCCAGCTATCAAAGATGGAATGGTCTGCCATTTGAGAGTCCCAATTCTGGGCGGCTGTAAGGGCCTGAAACTCTTGCATCATGTTGAAGGAGTGCTGATCCCCCGACCCCACCGACCTGTCACAGAAAAGCCTCCCGGCCCTCATCGTGATGTAGTGCCTCATTATTTGAGGGACCTCGTCCCATCCCAGACCGTACACCACCGTTGCCTCAACGGCCTGACTAAACTCATAGGTGTGGCCTGTCTTGTCGTACAGCTTGCCGCCCCGCTGAACAACATCAATGGCTGCGCCTGCCTTTGTGGTGATGCTACGAGACTCCTTCGGCTCAACATCAATACGTAGGACGTTGTTAGCTATGAGGATCTCTTTAGTGGTTGCATCGGGGGTTAGCTTTACGAGGTACTCTCGGTTGAAGTGCCACCCCACGGACTGCACCTCTCTGTCTACCTCATCCAATGTGGACTGAGCCATGGCAGTGTCTGCCGATGTAGACCCAGTGAGTGAGTTCACGGGGGAGGCCCCGATGATTGCCAACATGATGTTGACGGCTTCAAGCCGAGAGGTGAGGTTCATGTATTATCCCGCAAAAAATAGGGGAGGAGAATATAAACCCTCCTCCCCATTAACCAACCTGCTTAAGGCTTAACCCGAAGCTCCGCTAATGAGAGCAACACACTCAGGACGCAAGCCACCGTGGCCCACGGCCATCTTTGCGACCATGAGATCACCTTGATGGCGAATCTGATATTCAGATTCCATGGTGATGTCACGCAACTTAACAGTACCAACAGCCTCTGGATGCCAGCACAGGGCACCGACCAGCTCGTTGTCGGCCTGATAATCGTTGTTCTCACCGGGGTTCTGAGCAACACCAGCACCTGATTCAGCTCCAGTTGCGTCATACAGGGTATCTGTACTCGGCAAATGCGGAGTCTTCACAACGGTCATACCTGCCGCCTTCAGGACAAAGCCTTCAGCGAAATCGCCATTACCTGCGTTGGAGTAGTCACGGTGCAGCAGGGCTGTTCCGTTACCACTGGCCGTGTCTTTGACAAGATCGTAATAGGTACTCGGGCGAACGAACACGTAGCGTTCGTCTTCGGGCACGTACTTCTCGTCAAAAGACTGAGCCGCATAGTAGATGGATGACAACCACTGTGCTGAAGTTGCCTCCGCTACCGTTGCTGTAGCAGTGGAGGGGGTTGCGGCTACATGGCCGAGGCCGATAAGCGTAGAAGCAGTGTATGGATCAGTAGCACCTGTATTGGCCCTTGCCGAAACAATCGCAGACTTCAATACATTGATGTCAAACTCGTGCGCCAACGCACGGCCCAGTTCACGAGAGAAGGGGCCTCGGTAATCATAATGCGACTTTGCCTCATCAAGCTGATCAATGAAGCAAGAAGAGATGAGCAAGTCATCAATCTTGATTATCTTCTCTGATGCCTTGAGCTGGCCCAACAGTGCGCTGGTGGTAGCAGCCGTGGCCTCTCCCGTACCTACGGGTTGGGCGTTCTCAGTGAGAATGTCTGTCCCCGGCTTATAGCGTCGAGCCGTTGTGCGTCCAGTGAATGGAAATTGGGCAGACTTGCCACTTGAAATCGAGCGAACCCGATGTTTATCCATCGTCACATTGTATTTAGCAAAGGCGGTAAAGACCTCGCCCCCGAATACACGCAAGAATAGGGCATTTTGGTCTGCCCATGTTGAGTCCCACGAGCCACCGCCCGTGTCCTGTCCACCAAAAGAAATATTTGTAAGTGCCATTTTATACGGCTCCTTTATAAAAGTTAACGATCTATACCGTGGTTCGCTTTACCTCGGAATGCGTTATCTCTCGTAAGAGGCACATATGGCGTGGCTCGCCGCTTTGAATATACCCCAACAACCCTACAAGTTGTGGGAATTTTCCATCTTTTTCATGACCTCTCGCCTGTAGGAGGGGTCTGTATCATACCGTGGATCACTCATCGCCTTCACAAGTTGGGGAACAGAGTCATAAGACCCCTCACCACTCGACGCTGTTGATCCTGAAACAAGCGTTGGCTCCGTGCCTTCAGAAGCAACGTATCGCCCCTGTAAACCCTTCACCGCAGCCATGACTGTGTTCTGCTCACCGCTCGATACGGCCTGATTAAACGCCTCGATCTCTGAATGGCTGTATGATTCCTTGGCCCATTCAATCATCGTGTTGTACTTCTCTTCCCCGCCAACAACTTGAAGCACCGACGAGGTCTGCTGGTCTTGAAGAGCAGACACGCCTGCTGCGTACTGGCCCACGAGTTCCTTCGACACGCCCATCTTCTCAAGCTCTGCGTAGTCTGACTCAGTGAGCCCCTCGGTGTAGAACTTATCAGAGTAAGTCTTGAGGGTATCCTTGGTCAGCGTCAGCTCTGGGGGAGTTTCTTCGCCCTCACCCGTAGCTTCACTCGTGTCCTCACTAACCTCTGCCGACCCCAGCTTACGCTCAAGCTCTCCATACGCCTTCGCCATATCGGACGGGGATTGGAACTTCTCCGGTAGCCATTCGGGCCTCGCCTGTTCTGAGGCATCTGTTGCTGCCTCATCTGATGTCATCTCAAATCGTTCAACCATTCAACTATGCCTCCTCTGGTGGTAGTTCTTCTTCCGCTGCTGCTGCGGACTGTTGGGCTAAACCTTTAACTGCCCCGCCAGTTGCCGCTGTTGCCATTCCGGGGACAGTGGCCTGCATCATAGCCGCCTGCTGCGCCTGTTGTGCTTCTTCGGCCAGTTCCTGCTCAGTCTTAACAAGCCCAGCAGTGTCTATAGATAAGGAAGCCGCTCTCCTACGTAGGTACTCTGACCAGTTAACGTGGGCAGCACCCTCTGGCCCCATGATTTGGAGGAGCCCACCAACGAAGGTGTCCAATCTATTGAGGTCCATTGTTCGTCCGAGTCCATCCACGCCTGTGGTGACGGCAGGGCTGACGTACTTCTCGGGGACCCTCGGGAGCCTCCCGCTTTTCGTCATTCGATCCATGAGCCTGTTCACCAGAGGGAGCTGGAACTCTTGGGCCAGCACAGAGTAGAGCCCACCAAGGGATCTCTCCACGGCCTGAGATACAACCCTGACCTCCTCTGCTGTGACGCGCTCCGCTTGCCTGATCGCACCCTCAGTCAACATAAAGGCAAAGTTAAGCCTCTCAGAGATGATGTTCATCGTCTCCAGTGTCACCCGGAAGTCGTTGAACTTGTTCATCTGAAGCACTGTGACATCTGATGCCATCCCTGAAATGATCTCACCGTTCTCTGAACGGGCTATGTCACGTGGACGGGTTGCGCCGTTGGGAGAACACATGAACAGGACCTTAGCCGCTGCTGCGGAGCCTTCCACGATGGCACGACTGAGGCCTTCAAGGCTGTTCAAGTCTCCGTAATACTCTTCTACATAGCTCCTGCCATAGGCAGAGCCTTGTTCAGAAATAAAGCGGAGAGCCAGAAAGGGGCTTCTGGCAGCAGCATGAGTGCCCTCAGAGCCGGGGATAACCTTATCAAGTATCTCTTGATGTACATGGATCTTGCCCCCTTCCCACTTTGCATGCGTATAAAGCTCACAGGTTTCCTTCTCAGACGTATTGCCGTAGGACTCCACCAACTCCTTAACCTTGGGAGGCAATGCGTCCGGGGCAACGTCCTCCTTCGTAATGGCCTTAATGAGATTACCCATGGGGTCCCGCTCCACCACGTAGCGGTCGAGCCGGAACACCCTCATTCCACCCTTCTCGGGGATATGAAGCAGTGCGTTGCCCGTCACGATGAGTTGCTTAAGGGCCTCAGACAGCCCAACACGGAAGGAGTTGACCTCGATCTCCTTCATGACAGCTCTCTCGATGGAGGCAAGTGCCCCATCAAGTTCTGCCTTCGCCCCCGGAACCTGTGCCACCTCCATCACAGCCGCCTCATCCAAAACCAGACGGAAGAATGGCTGGTTGGGTGGGAGGAGGGAAAGAAGCAGGGCAGAGGAGAGGTTAGTTACTCCCCTCGCACCCACGCTCTGATGTGGTGTCCTAAAGACGGACGAAGAATTAGACCCAGCCTCCGGTAGAAGGGACGGGATGGTGAGCTTTGCACAGTCCCTGCCTCGGTTTATGTAGGAGTGCCTGCCCTCTTCCAGCTTGGCGTATTCGCTTTTAGCGGTCATTTCGGGGTATTAAGACCTGTGGTCCGGGATATTGTTAAGTTCTTTTTCCCCTGCCTTCGGTATCTATCAGCCTTTGAAACCCCCGAGGCCTTCTTATTCTGGAGCCTCCCCGCAGACTTCACTGGAGGTGGTGCTGGAATAATTGGAGGAGGAATGATGGGCGGGTCTGGAACCTTGGGTGCAGAAAAAATACACATCGTTTATCCTAACCTCTCTTCTTGTTGCTTCCGGTAGTGCGTCAACAGTATCTCAACAACACTCCGCTGTCCCATCCTATACCATATATTACGGTCAGGTTCTTCAAAATCGGGGTATTGTACAGGGAATATCTCATCAAGGTGGGACAATAATGCGTCATCAATCGGTGGCATGTCCCTGTCAGATGGCTTACTCATTGTAAGGGGACCTCCACATTGTGACCTCTTTCGTGTCATGGTTGTACTCACCGGGATGCAGTATATGAGCAAGACGGGCCTGTTGGAGGGCATCCTCCTCAGTTAGCCCGGCCTTCTCAAACCTCCCAACAACGGCAGGCCACATCTCCTCAAGGGTCAGTTCAAAAAGAATCTTCGCCGCCCCTACTTTGCCTACTTTTG
>Ga0098057_1000666_pt1 | contig 11390 bp, 17 predicted proteins | sample 18_taG_FD_77072 | JGI IMG/M metagenome (GOLD analysis project Ga0098057, IMG submission 77072) | Marine viral communities from the Subarctic Pacific Ocean - 18_ETSP_OMZAT15316 metaG | ecosystem: Environmental > Aquatic > Marine > Oceanic | place: Pacific Ocean | collected 2015-01-19 | reverse complement strand
TTTTAGTTATTGGTGAAAGCTGCAAAGACATTTTTGTGTATGGAAAAACAAATAGGCTATGCCCAGAGGGCCCAGCACCAGTTTTTAATCCTCTTTTTTCTACGACCAATGGGGGAATGGCCAGAAATGTTCAAAAAAATATTATTTCTATGAATGTTTCGTGCGACATACACACCAATAATAATTGGGAGGACGTAAAGAAGACACGTTATATTGATTATAACTTCAACCATTTATTTTTAAGAGTTGATGAACACGACGATACCATTAGAAGAACGAAAGAGCTTGAAACAATTGATTATTCAAACTATGAAGCGATAATTATTTCTGATTATAATAAAAGTTTTCTTACCGAAAACGATATCGAATATATTGGCGCCCAACACAAAAATGTCTTTTTAGACACTAAAAAACATCTCTATAATGATTGGTGTTCAAATATTCGATATATCAAAATTAACAACTTTGAATACGAAAGGACAAAACATACATTATCTGATAATATATATGAAAAGCTTATTGTAACTTTGGGCGCCGAGGGGTGTCTCTATAGAGATGAAACATATCCAGTTCCGAAAGTTGAAATGAAAGATTCATCAGGCGCTGGCGATACTTTTATTGCTGCTTTAGTCATTAAGTATCTTGAGGCAAATAATATTGTTGATGCCATAAGGCATGCTAATTTGTGTGCAACAGAAGTAGTACAAAAAAGAGGTGCTGCGATTATGGAAACGAAAGAATGAAAAGAGTTTTGATTACTGGGGCCCATGGATTTTTAGGCAAACGCTTGGTAAAAATATTGTCTAAGACTAAAGAATTTGATTTGGATATTTTGATGCAAGATATAACAGATCCACATTTGCATATAGAACCATCTGATATTTTGATCCATCTCGCAGCAAAGCACCCATCAAACAAAGGAGATATCTTAAAAGTAAACTATGAGGCAACTAAAAGTTTAGCTAGATTATGCTCAAAAGATACGCATTTTATATTTTTATCAACTGATTATGTTTTTAAAGAAGATGAATCAAAACAATATTTTGAAGATTCAAAAAAAGAACCAGAAACAGAGTATGGAATATCTAAATCATTAGCTGAAGAGTACTTGAAACAAACTTTGAATAATGTTGCTATCATAAGAACCTCTATGTTATATGGTTATTATAATGAACAAAGGAACAACTTCATTCAATTTTTGATTAAAGAGCTTGGTAAAAATAAAAAAATTGAGGTATTTGCTGATGTTTTTAGTCGCCCAACTCATGTGGATGATTTAAGTGAGTTTATTATTGGAGTGATTCGTAACAAGACGACTGGTACATTTCATGCGGCTTCAAAAGATTATTTAAGTCGTTTTGAAATAGCAAATATATTTTGTCAAACTAATAATTTGAATAAAGATTTATTGATGCCGGTTAAAAGAGATAGTTTTATGCCTCGCAATATTAATATGAGGCCGTCCGATAAATTTATAAAAAGTTGTACAATATCCTTGGAAAATGGGTTAAGCTACAATCTAAAGGAGGGCCTCGTATAACATGTCAGTAGATATATCTATATTAGTTCCAGCAATAAGAAAAGAAAGATGGATAAACTTGTATAAATCAATTACTAGAACTACTAGTAGAAGGTTTAGGGGAAAACAGAATGCTTAATAAAGACAATAAATCTCTTAAATTACATTTTGGATGTTATAAGCGCAAAATACATGGATTTGCCAATATAGACATTAGGCCAGAAGTCAATCCGGATTTGGTAGATGACGTTTTCAAGCTCGAAAAAATAGAAAATAATTCGGTTGATTTAATTTATGCAAGTCATGTTTTGGAACACGCAGACTACAAAGATTCAGAAAAAGCGCTTAAAAGGTGGTTTGAAGTTTTAAAGAAAGGTGGAATTCTTAGGTTAGCTGTTCCAGATATGGAAGCCCATTTCGCACATTATTATTATCATAAAGATCTAAGATTGTTACATTCAACTTTTTGGGGGAGCCAAAAGCACGAATTCGATTATCATAAAAATGGATGGGATTTCAAAAAGATTGAAGAAGATTTAAAAAAAGTAGGATTTAATAATATAAAAAAGTGGGATTGGAGAAAAGTAGAGCATTGCTATGTTGATGATTACTCACAAACATATTATCCAAATATGGACAAAGAAAATGGCAAACTTATGAGTTTAAATGTGGAAGCAACTAAATGATTGATCTTAGAGAGAAAAAGATTTTGGTAACTGGTGCAAATTCTATGGTAGGTCGCAGTGTAATAAAGGCCCTTTTCCGGCGTCATGCAGAAGTGGATCCAGTTTATCATGAGCAATGTGATTTATTAAATTATCAGAATATAGCCGAAAGAGTACTCCAATCAAAACCAGATTATTGTATACATGCAGCCGGATATAATGGTAATATAAAGTTTAATCAGAATTTTCCATCTGATATTTTTTATAATACTACCATCATGGGACTTAATACTTTAAAAGCGTGTGCTCTATTGGGAGTCAAAAAGATCGTTTCTCCGCTGGCCTCGTGTGCGTATCGGAGTACCGATAAATTATTGAAAGAAGAGGATTTTCATCTTGGCATGCCAGATTCTAGTGTTGAGGCCCACGGTTTAAGTAAAAAGGCAATATTCTATTATTCTCGGCAAATACATAAACAATATGGTGTACAGGCAGTCTGCACAATTTTTAATACTGTTTATGGACCCCACGATTCTTATGATATTAACAAAACAAAGGTCGTCGGCGGCCTAATCAAAAAGTTTATTGATGCAGTTGAAAATGGAGAAGAAGAAGTAATCTGTTGGGGTACTGGAATTCCACGTCGCGAATTGATTTATTGTGATGATGCAGCTGAAGGCATCGTACAAACCCTTGAAAAATATAATGATGTTGATTGGCCAATCAATATTGGTTTTAATCAAGATATAAATATTAAAGAATTGGCAGAGACTATCTCACGGCTGGCGTCATTTAAGGGTAAGATTATCTGGGACACTACGCGCCCAGATGGTCAGTATAGAAAGCTATTAAATTCCGATAGAATGAAAGAATATGATATTTGTATCAAGAATCCAATATTCTTAGAAGATGGGCTGAAAAAGACCATTGAATGGTATGAAAAAGAAAGGAAATAAGAGTGAACTAATGAATATTAAATACCCATTAGCGAAAGAAACAATCAATGATGAAGATATCAATGCGTTATGCGATTGGCTGAAAAGTTATCCGCGCTTGACAAAAGGTCAATTGACGTGGAATGTCGAAGGTGATTGGGCTCTTTATATTAATACAAAATATGCCGTATTTAATAATTCAGGTTCTTCCGCTAATTTATTGATGGTTGCTGCAGCAGTGCAGGCCGGCCGAATTCCAAACAAAAAGATCGTTGTCCCTTCTGTGGGGTGGGTAACAACAATTGCTCCTGCAATTCAGCTTGGTTTAACACCGATTATGTGTGGTGCAGATCCTGATACATTCGGAATGAATTTAGATCAACTCGAAGAAATTTGTGAGCGCGAAAATCCGGATGCAGTAATCTTTGTTCAGGTTCTTGGTGTGCCCCACCATAAGGAACGGATATTAGAACTCAAGAAAAAGTATGGATTTACGCTATTAGAAGACGCATGCGCCGCTTTGGGAGCTTCTTATGCGGACGGTACGATGGTGGGCACTGTTGGCGATATGTCTTCATTTTCCTTTTATTTTGGACATCAATTATCAACAATCGAAGGCGGAATGGTTAACACTAATGATAAAGCGCTTTATGAAATGCTTCTCATGTTACGTAGTCATGGTTGGGACAAGGACTTGAGTTCTGAATCTTCCAAGGTTCTTATGGATAAATATGGAATTGACGACTTCCATAGCCCGTTCACATTTTTTATACCAGGATATAACCTGAGATCTACCGATTTGCAGGCTTTCCTGGGCATCAGACAGATTGAAAAAGCTAGCTGGGCAGCTAACCGGCGCCATAAAAATCATCGCCTCTACGCGGAAAAGCTGGAAGGTATTGTGGAGTTTCAGCATTGGGGCGATAACGTACCAGTATCTATCTCTTTTGGCGCCTTGGCCGGTGGCACGGAACATCGCAAAGAGATTGTTACAAGACTTGTAGAAAATGGCATTGAAACCAGACTTTTTAGTGCTGGTAATTTAGGTCGTCATCCATTTTGGACAGATTTATATGATGAATTTCGTGATGATGTAAGCGACAATATTCATGACCGTGGCTTCTTTTTGCCAAATTATCCAGAATTAACTGCCGATGAAATAGGTTTTATTTGCGGGATTGTAAAGGCATAATATGAAAAAAGTTCTTATAACAGGTATCGCTGGCAGCGGTGGAAGCTATTTGGCTGAATATTTAGTGCAGAATCAGGATGTGGAAGTACATGGTATTTCTCGTTGGCATAGTACCACTTCAGTTTCAAACTTGAAAAATATAAAAGATAATATTATTATGCATGAGTGCGATTTAAATGATTTAAGCGCAACAATTCGAGCAATAGAAGCCTCAAAACCGGATTATATTTTTCATCTAGCTGCTCACGCAAATGTGCATGTTTGTTTTTCTAACCCTATAGCTGTTTTACAGAATAATATTAATAATACAATCAATTTATTCGAAGCACTTCGAATAACGGGTATAGATCCTATTATACAGTTTTGCAGTACGTCTGAGGTCTATGGCATAGTGGGCAAAGGTGATGTTCCTATATATGAAACTCACCCACTAGATCCTGTTAACATATATGCGGTTTCTAAATTAACACAGGAAAAAATCGCAAGTACGTATTTTCACTCCCATAATATGAAAGTTATCATTACGCGCATGTTCGCCTATATTAATCCTCGCCGTGGTGATATTTTTTCTAGTGCTTTTACAAAAAAAATAGTTGAAATCGAACGCGGAGAAAGAAATATATTGACACATGGAAATTTAGAATCCATTAGAACTTTAATAGACGCAAGAGATGCAATGGAATCTTATTGGTGGGCATCACAAAAATGTGAATATGGCGTTCCTTATAATGTCGGCGGTACTACGGCCATTTCAGTTGGCCAATTTTTAGAAAAGTTAAAGGAACAATCTAAAACATTTATTCGGTCGGAAGTAGATAAAAATCTATTACGACCTGTGGATGTTACACTTCAAATACCCGATGTAAGTAAATTTTATAAAGCAACGGGTTGGACTCCTAAATATTCTATAGAAGAGAGTGTGAAATTTTTATTAGAATATTATAGAAAAGAATGTTAATAACAAGAATTACCAATACGCAAAGAACGATATTATTATGTACGAATGTGATTTAAATTATACAAACAATGGAGGATATAAGCTAATGACGAACGTTGATATATCAATAATAGTACCTGCTATTAGAAAAGACAGGTGGGTGGATTTATACAATTCTATATTTCTATCCACAAAAAGAAATTTTGAGTTGATTATAATAGGGCCTTACCCCCTACCAGATGAATTATCTGATAAGAGTAATATTAAATATATACAAGATTATGGTAATCCGAACAGGGCAGCCCAGATTGGCGCCATCGAGGCCAAAGGTAAATTTTTAACATGGGCGCCTGATGTATGGGAAAGAAGATTTAATTTAGACACAAAAGAGGAGGTAGTCTACAATGAATAAATATAAGTATGATTTATCCGTCTTAATTTCCGGAATTAGGACTCATAATTGGCAAGAACTTTACACAAGCCTAAAGGGGGCGTGCACTAAGTATACTTTTGAGTTGGTGATCGTCGGCCCGTTTGAACCTCCGGAATCTCTTAAAAACGAAGATAATTTTAAATTTATTAGAGATTATGGCCGTCCGAGTAGATGTGCACAGCAAGCGTTATTAGCATGTGAAGGTCGATTGCTGTACAATACGGTTGATGATTGCAACTTTTTAAAGAATTCTTTAGATTTGGCACTAGATTTGTATGAAAGCACCTGTACTAGAAAAGATCTTATTAATGGTAGATATTTTGAGGGTGGCGACGAAATGCCTTTAATATACTGGTATGCTCACCATCACGCATCTTTGAGACTCCCCAAGATACATGCAAATTGGAAAATTGCCCTTCAGCCAATCATTTCTGTTGATTACGCAAAAGAGATTGGAGGGTGGGATTGCAGATATGAATACGCCAATGCTGGCCAACATGATTTTATCTTCAGGGTACAAATGGACGGTGGGAAAGTATATGATTCTCCAATAGAAATTTGTAATTCAGATCACATGCCGTCATATACTGGTGATCACGAGCCCATAGAGAAATTATGGGAAGAAAATGATTGGCCTCTCCTACAGCAGATGTATGGGAATGAATCCCCAGAAAGATCAATAAAGATTGATATAGACAACTGGAAGCAAACGCCCATAATTTGGCCAAGAAGATTCGATCCTAATAATTTACCAGATAAGTATACAGATCTGTATCCAAATGTATCTCATTATCTTGATAATGTTTCTCCTCGTTGGAGAAGGAGGACGTTGTAGTGGAAAAGATTTTTTCAAAAATAAATCCTGATATTTTATTATCAATTGTGAATCGTCTTGAGGATATTACTGACAAAAGAAAAAACTTAACTCCTGAAAAAGACTACTTGCAAGTCGCATGTTTTACAATGGATAAAGGCAAAATTTTTAAAGCTCATAAACACTTAGAACAAGAAAAAATTACAAGAATAACACAAGAATCTTTTGTAGTATTTAGAGGCAAAGTTAAGGCTACTATTTACGATTTGGATGATACGATTATAGCAGAGCCTTTTTTAAATACTGGAGATTGTATTGTAACGTTATATGGTGGTCATAGTTATTTGGGTTTAGAGGAAGGAACAATAATATATGAACACAAGACCGGCCCATATAATGGCGTAGACGCAGACAAGAAAATAATATAATGAAAAAAACAATAATAGATTTAGGAATGCACCCATATGCAGATACATTTATAGCGGAAGATCAAATAAACCTAACAGAACCCGTCTATCCGTTGGTTTGCTACCAAGATGAAGAAACAGGACTAGTTAAACTAACGCATGAAACCAGTGCAGAACAACGATATAATTTATATGATTATTCGTATACGTCTGCTAATTCTAAAGTCTCTAGAAACCATTGGGACTCTTTTGCTTCTGATGTGTGTTCAACGTTTCCTTCTAAACGGAGAATACTTGAAATAGGTTCAAATGATGGTTATTTATCTAAGCAATTTAAGAATATGGGACACAAAGTAATAGGAGTCGACCCATCAAAGAAGATGAAAGAACTTGCAAAAGAGAGAGGGATAGATACTTTTTGTAAGTTATTTAATTATGATGAAAGCCTTAACATAAAAGATGCTGTCGGTGAATTTGATTTAGTTATTGCAAATAATGTGTTTAATCATGCAAATGATGCATTAGATTTTGCAAAAGGTGTAGAGCAGGTATTAGCTGACAAAGGCACCTTTATATTTGAGGTTCCTTATTGGTATAATACAATAGTTGATAAAAGATTTGACCAAATATATCATGAACATGTTAGCTATTTCACAGTAAAGTCGACAGTAAAATTGTTAGCAAAAGTAGGATTAAAAGTATATAATGTTAAATGGGTAGATTATCATGGAGGTTCAATTAGAGTTTTCGCCAGCAAAGGAAAGACAAAAAGTTCCAACTCAGTATATGAGTTTATAGATAAAGAAGAAAAAGAAGGCTTATTTACGCAGGAGCGGTATGATAGATTTATGAAAGACATTAAAAAATCAAGAGCAACTTTTTTAGAAAAATTATATGCAATTTCAAAAACAGACAAACCCATTGTGGGAATAGGCGCCGCAGCTAAGGGTAATACATTTCTAAATTTCTACAATATAGATAATACTGTTTTAGATTACGTAACTGATGTTTCTAAGTATAAAATTGGAAAATATACACCTTTAACTAGAATACCTATACTTGATGATAAAACTGTATTCGAAAAATATGACGAGGTATATGCAATAATACTTTCATGGAACATATCAGATCTCTTGAAAGAAAAACTACAAAAAACCAGCAAAGCTAAAATAAACTTTTTAACAATATAAGGGAAAATGATGAAAATAAGAAATATTTGGAAAAACGTAAAAGAATCGTTAGGATTGTATACTAATACTAGAGGTTCTATAGTTGATTTATTTTATAATGAAGATATAAATCATGTTTAGGAGTAAAGATGTCTAAAAAAGCTTTGATAACTGGGATTAATGGTCAAGATGGCAGCTATCTTTCTGAGTATCTGCTTCAAAATTCTTACGAAGTTTATGGTATGATAAGGAGACATTCGGTAGCAGAAAATCAAGACAGTAGAATATCAAGAATAGATTCGAAAATTCATAATTATTATGGTGATCTAACGGATGTGCACTCAATCAACAGGATAGTATCAGAAGTTAGGCCAGACGAGATCTATAATCTTGCGGCTATGAGCCATGTAAGAATTAGCTATGACGTGCCGTCATTTACGATACAGACAAATGCAGTAGGCGTGTTGAATATGCTAGAAGCATATAGGAATATAGTCCCAGAAGCCAAGTTTTACCAAGCTAGCTCTTCTGAAATGTTTGGCAACTCTGTAGATAAAAATGGTACACAGAGACTTACAACTCCGATGAACCCTGTTAGCCCATATGGATGCGCGAAGCTTTTAGCTTTCAACTTAGTTAGGCACTATAGGCATGCTTATGGCCTACATGCATGCAATGGTATTTTATTTAACCATGAGTCCCCCCGACGCGGTTCTAATTTCGTAACCAACAAGGTTATAAAAACAGCCGTTCAAATTAAAAAAGGCCACAAGGATAAGTTAGAGCTTGGTAATTTAGATTCTTATAGAGATTGGGGCCACTCTAAAGACTATGTTCGGGCAATGCACATGATAGTTAATCATGAAACTCCAGAAGAATGGATCGTAGCTACAGGTGAAACTTGGTCTGTTAGACAACTAGTTGAATATGTTTTCGAAAGGCTAGATCTAGATTATAAAGAGTATGTTGTACAAAACCCCAAGTTTATGAGGCCCGAAGAACTTAAATATCTTAAGGGAGATTCTTCGAAAGCTCGTAAATTACTTGGTTGGGAACCCCAATATACTTTTTATTCTATGCTAGATGAGATGATAGAGTTTTGGCAGGAATCGATTTGACGACTACTGTTTTTACAAATGGATGCTTTGATATAATGCACCGAGGCCACATAGAATTACTAAATTACTGCAGCGAAATAGGTACAACAGTTATGGTTGGCTTAAATAGCGATAAAAGTGTAAAAAGATTAAAAGGTAATGATAGGCCATATTTTAATGAAAAAGATCGTAAATTTATGTTAGAGTCAATAAAATATGTTGATAAAGTTTATATTTTTGATGAAGATACGCCTTTAAAACTTATTGAGTTCATAAGACCCGATATTATTGTTAAAGGTGGCGATTACAAACCTCTGGAGATAATCGGCAATGAGCTTTGTGAAGTAAGAATTTTTGATTATATTAATGGATATTCAACAACGAAAATTTTGGAAAATATAAAATGATATATGTATTTGACATTGATGGTACAATCTGCACAAAAGGTGTTTTTCATGATGGCAATTATGAAAAATGTCGTCCTTTTAAAGATAGAATAAAAAAAATAAATAAATTATATGACGAAGGACACACGATTGTTTTTCAAACGGCCCGCGGCATGGGCAGATTTGAAAACGATTCTCGAAAGGCAATAGAGGCATTTTATGATTTAACACATAGACAGCTTAATGAATGGAATATTAAATTTCATAGTTTGTTTTTGGGAAAACCTGCAGGCGATATTTATATTGATGATAAAGGAATAAAAGATGAAGACTTTTTTGAAAATGAAACACGTTCCTAAAGGATGGGGATTTGAAAGATGGATTGTAAATTGTGAACAATATTGCGGAAAATTACTTTATTTTCAAAAAGGCAAGCGCTGTTCGTGGCATTTCCATAAAATTAAAGATGAAGTATTTTATGTACAATCTGGAATTTTGATGGTGTATTATTCTGACGAGGACGATCTAACAAAGGCAAAGCAAAAAATTTTAAAGGCTGGTGATAATTTTCATGTTTATACCGGCTTGCGCCATCAAATGGTGGCCTTAGAAGATACTGAGTTGTTTGAATTCTCAACGCAGCATTTTGACAGTGATAGTTATAGAATTCATAAAGGAGATTAATATGGAAACTGAAATGAAATTATCAAATCAAGCGCTAGGCGCTATCATGATGGCTTTGCAAGAGTCATTATTAAATGAATTGGATATAGTGCCAATACTAAAAGGATTTGAATTGGTTTCGACAGAGGAAGGACTTATCGTTAAGAATCCTCCAACTGTAAGAATAACTAATAATAAGTCGATTACCGAAGAAGATTTAGTTAATATGGTAAAATAATGCCAAGATATCGTTATATTTGTAATATATGTCAATCAGAGCAACTTATTTTTCATTTATTTGATGAAAAACCTGATTTACAATGTAAAAAATGTGGAATACTCGATTCATTAGAAAAAGCGATAACCACTCCTTTGCGTTTTAAAAAGAACATTAAGCCTTCTGAAATGCCAATTGGAGAACTTACAAAAGAATATATAGAGAAAAATCGAGAAATATTAGAACAAGAAAAACAAGAGGCCAAGGAGGAAACGTATGAATCGTCCTGAGATCATATTATCTGCAGTATTATTTTTATCAGTAATATTCAATATAGGTATTTTTGTATATGCTAGAGCAGCAATTACGCGCCTATTGTTTGTTTCTGAAGAATTAGGCGATCTTCAAAATATGATAGACGCTTTTGCTAAACATGTGAAATCAGTTTATGAATTAGAAATGTTTTATGGCGATACTACTTTAGAACATCTCTTAAATCATGCTGTATCGTTTAATGAACAATTGGAAACGTTTGAGCACATCTATTCGTTGACAGAAGAGGCAGCAATTGAAGTTGCAGCAGAAGAAGAAGAGCTAAACAATGACAATGAAGAAATCGCGACGGCGTAGTCCGAAGAAGAACTATTACTTTACACAAGTTCATGAAGACGCAATAGTAGAGTATGCAAATACAACGTGCATTAAAATAAGAACTGAATTATACATTAAATATCTTCAACCAGCTTTTAATGAAATGGTTGATAAAATTGTGTTTAGTTATAAATTTACTAATTTGCCAAACATTGATTCTCTAAGAGATGAATGTAAGATTTGGCTTGTAACGATATTGGACAAATATGATCCGAATAAAGGCTCCAAAGCGTTTTCTTATTTTTCTGTCATTACTAAAAACTGGTTTATACATAAAGTCAAGCAACAACAAAAGCGCAACAAAC
>Ga0098057_1000662_pt1 | contig 11398 bp, 10 predicted proteins | sample 18_taG_FD_77072 | JGI IMG/M metagenome (GOLD analysis project Ga0098057, IMG submission 77072) | Marine viral communities from the Subarctic Pacific Ocean - 18_ETSP_OMZAT15316 metaG | ecosystem: Environmental > Aquatic > Marine > Oceanic | place: Pacific Ocean | collected 2015-01-19 | reverse complement strand
TCTTTTAACAGATGCAATGTTGGCAAATTAAGCGCATCGACAATAGGCGTTAGTGCGTCTTGGCGACTGCTGTTCTTTAGGTTACCATCGTGGTTTCCTAGAATGATATAGGTTGGTGCAATCTCAGCGAGATTGCGAAAAAAATCAGAACACATCTCAACAAATTCTGGTGAGATCTGTGTCTTGGTGTGGGCTATGTCCCCACAGTGTATAATATAATCGACTTCTTGTTCTCGCAGTGCTTCATACAACTGCTCGAAAATTATTCGATATTCATAATGATACTTCAAATTTTTGATATGAGTATCACTTATATGTGCAAACTTCATGTACCCTCCGCATAGATACTCTTATAGTATAACCTATTGTGAAGAAAGAGTCAAGCTTTTATTCTTCGTCGCTTTCTTCGTTGTCGAGGATGCATTCTTCATGCTCTTGATCGGGATGCGCGTCTTCGCACGATTCGTCGGGATGGGCACAAGGATCATACCTTTCCGTTACTTGCTGAATATCTTCATAATATCCTTCGTATCGAGCTTCATCCGAAGGATACGCTTTTTCTTCCCATTCTCCTAAAAGAGTTCTAAGTTCTGATATAAGGCCACCGAGAGTTAACTCCGCTTCTTCACTGCCGGCTACTGCGGCTCCACTAGATAATTGTGCAGCCCGGAGGCCGGCCCCTGCGGCAGCGGAATAATTAAACTCATCTAAGGTGCTTTCCAATTCTTCTTGAATAATCTGTTTAAGCTGTGCTGTGGCTACTTTCATTGGGGCCCCCCTTACACTGCCGAGAGTAAATTCATCAATAAATAGTTATCTCTATCTATAAATCTTGCTTTTTGTTTTCTTTCTCGGAAAGTCTCTTTCGGCATCGTTCCAACGTCTTCATGGTCACTTACGTCGATCTTATAAAGTTCGACATCATATTTAAGAAGCGTCTCAATAATCTTGTTTTCTTTTTCTCTCGCGTCGGGATCGAGGGCAACATAGACTGGTGTGTCATTGTAGACGATTTTGCGGATGAGATCCGAGTCCGAGCGCAACGTAGATCCCAATATAGGCACGCTGTTGCCGGCAATAATGGCATCAAAAACTCCTTCGACAATTGTCAGATCTTCGTTCCAATCAATATATAACTCATTAAATACAATGTTTTTAGATGTTCTCGGATTCTTATACTTGTAAGAATCTCCATTATAGGATCTTGCAATGAAATAGCTAACATCACCGTCATCATTAAAGGACGGAATAATAATGCGATTGCGATATTCACCGCCGAAACAATAACCTATCTTCCACTTAAGAATATCAGCTTTTGTTATGCCGCGGGAATAAAGATACTTGTGGGCATAAACGCCGGTTGCCGGAACTGCGCCGGCAAGACTTATGAATTCTTCTGGAAGATCCAGAGTGGGCACAGGATCCACACTGCCGTAGCTGTCGAATAGCTCAGCAAATCTCTCAATATCGTGGCGGCCCGTGAGTTCTTCCCATCGCTGTAAGTGAACAAATGTGCCAAAACGACGAACCAAGCGCCTAATATTACGACCACGATAATCGCATACCCAACACTTAAAAACGTTTTTACGAATGTTAATAGAAAGCTTAAGCTTGTGGTGATCGCACGCAGGACATTTGAAAAGTGTTTCCGAACCATTAGTATGAGAATATCCTAATACATCACACAGAATCTTGTGCTTCTTTTTCTCGCTCAATTATATCTCCCGCTCTCGCGATTATAATTGCATCAGCCCGATCATAAGATTCGGGTTTTGGATTGCCCTTATGTGTATATTGTACCTTGAAAGTGGGCTCGTTGTCAAGTAAATATTTCAAAACAACTTGTTTTGCTTTCTCGCCTCTTGGCACTCTAATGCCGACTGTCTTGCGGGCGGTGGAGGCGCCAATAAATTCTGGTTCAATTTCAAATAGTTCGAAGAGAAGCCATGCAACGACACCGTTGAAGCGCGTTAAGGTTGAGAGGGTTTTTGCTGATGACTTGCCGCCCATAAACATGTGGAGCGATTGCTCGATATAAATATGCTCGATAGGAAACGCGGAATCGCCAACCAGCTTATCATCATTATCAAGCTGGTACATTTCGTAAATGTCCATCAGCTTTTCTTTTATAGCAATTGTCTTAGCGAAAAAGCCTTTGTGCTTTCGCAAGTCAATTGAATCATAATACACCAGCACATTATCGGTTACGATAGCAAAGCCTGTGATGCTGGTGGAAATATCAACACCGAGTACCATTTTATTCTATATGTCTATTCTTAGTTTGAATGCCAAGTCTTGATCTTCTTCTTTAAGCACGGGATTGGCGAGAGTTGCAATACCAATGAGGTTTTTGTGATCATCATAAATTGCAACTTTCGAAATATATACCTGTCTCTTAAACGAGGCACTATATTCATTATAACTTGAACTAACCGTGTTGGCAAGTAATCTTTCTGAATTTTCTTCATAAACATGTGAAGAAGTGAGTTTTAATAAGTCTTGGCCATATTTGATAAATGTTGGATTATTTGAATAATTAATCTCGCCGCGCTTTGCATGTGCAAACATTGTTACAACTTGCGTTTCGGTTGTACCTCTGAAAGATAATCCGAAAGATCCGCTGGAAAATCTTTCTCGAACCACCGCGGCCATTCCCGCGACACGGGTGCCCATGCCATCCTGGGCGCCGGCTGCAAAACTTAGCCAACTGGGTGTGCCGGTGGACACGGTGGATAGCACCGGCGCTATTGGGAAGCTAGCCGGAAATGGCGCTACTGCCCAAGAGCCAGTCAGGAGGATAATGCCTTCATCATATAAGACAACGCCGGCAACAGAGCCCGAGCCCCGTTGTTGAGCATAACTAGAGCCCGTGACCTGTATCAATTCCCCGTTTTGTTTTTCGTCTCTTAATTCGGCAACAAGTGAACCCGTAATATAATATTTTAAAGAGACAGAACCAGTTTGAATGGTCGTTCCATAAAAAATTGAAGGAATAGAAATTAGATTTAAGGTTTGTGTATCTTTATTTCCGTAGGATGACGATACCTTATAGTGAATACTTCTAGCGCCATAAAAATTTAAACGATTTCTTAATGAAAGATAGTGCTTGGTGTAGGTCCCAGAAGATGCGGAAGGGGTCGTTATATATTCGCGTGTTATTGAGGCAGAGAGAGGGTATGCTCCATAAAGAGTTTTCGTGGCATCACTATTGCCCCACTCATCTGGTGTTGTTGTAGATACCGCAGTACGAAAGCTTGCCCGGGCGCTTCCCTTTGTAATAAAAGGATATATAAATGAATTGTCTCTGGAGTGTATGCCGGCGGTCGAGCCAGTTATTTTATCAATATTGTATTCGTAAAGGCTAATAAATCCGGGAGGCACATTACGAACTTGAGCACTAAATGCGCCTGATTGTGCAGGAATATTGTTATAGTTTATTTGACTATTAAAAATAAAAAACTCACACTTAGGGTGAGCTTTCATTGTATTTAATAGGATGTCGTTCCTACCGAATTTCTTTAATGACATTTTTAATGATCCGTTCTAACGCGTATTGTGACCTCGTTTGTGGGATCCTTTCTGAGTGGCTCTGAAAGTTTTGCGACTGCTAATAATTCATTCTGTGCATTATAAAGCCCGATTGTGGTTATATATGCTACAGGCGGATCAGATGCCACATTTTTAACTCTAATCTTACTGCCGCTTGTGTATGTGGGATTAGAACTATAGTTGTATTTATTGTGAGGCGCTCGGCAGAAATAGATTGTAGAATTAATCTCTGTTGTGTTGTTGAACGAAAGATTGAATATTCTGTGTCTAAGCGCATCGCAAGATGCCGAGATAGCTGCTCCGGTTAGTGCCATGTCGACCCATCTATTTTCACCTATATCAGAAGATGCAGAGCCCTGGAATTCGCGGCCGGTGGATGGGTACCCTGTGGTGCTCCCCCAATTTGCTGGGGTGCCTTCGGCAATAGTGCCCGGGCTCTTGTCGTAACTTCCAGTACCAGCAAAGAGTGATGCAGTTATAACTGCTATGCCAGCCTGATAGAAAACTATTCCGACTCCCCCGGCGTCTGACTTGCCCGGGCCCTGCCCAGCGAGGCCGGCGCCGGAAATGGGCATAATTCCAATATTGCCGCCGGTGGATCCACCGAGAGCGCTAGCAGAAATATAGAGTACGCCGTAATCTCCACCAATTGTGTTTTTAGTACCAGCATTTAATGCTGCTGATGCCGATGCATCAGTTAATTTAAGTAAAGGACCAGCGGGGAAATACTTACCGGTGCCGCTATCTGGGTAGAATCCCACGACATCGGCCCAGGCGCCAGTCATGACCGTAAGTGAAAAGCTTCCCTTTCTTATTTGATCTTTTGTTAGTAGACGAGAGAAATTAATAAAGAAAACCTCTTTCATTTGATTATTATTATCGCCAAAATTTAAATCACTTTCAAAGATTTCAACCGCATTCGCACTCCCACTATAACCCAATAATACTTGCGCAAATTGATTATATATATTAATTTTCTTTGCGTTCTGAACTGATGTAGAACTAGAAAGAGTAGAGCTATCGTCATATCCGCAAGTAATATCAAAAATGTGATTTGCGGAAGAACTTAAATATGGATAATCATACACAGATTGAAATTGTCCGTGAGAATAATCCTTGATATTTGTGGGGGTATTACCTTCTTTATAGGTACCACTTATAATAGCTCCTGTAATTGGAATAGCTTCATGAAGAAGCGTTCTAGTTGTAGTAACATCTGTATTTGTGTTTAATGGTTCGTAGTTTTGTACTGGCATTTATAATCTCCGCGGCTTATGTACCGGCATACCTAATAATTCTAACAGGGAATTGAATTTGCGCCGACGAAGCTGCGCCGGCTACATATACAACTGTGTCTATATAATCATATAAGTTCCCATCCCCAAATAAATTAGCATTTATTGTTCCATATAAATTATATTTTGCACTGCGGGCGCTGGTGCCTCTGAGATCTGGTGCGACAGTAAAATTTAACGCAGTGGCTGAGCCCCGGGGGCCATTAATAACAGAAACATTTGTGGCGGTGCCGTTTGAAGTATATGTAACCAAATTCGTAACCCCATTGACCGTAAATCTATTATAGTTATCAAGCGACGGTGCTGTAGCAGCTACGCGAACATTTGCTAACGGCGCAAAACTGACCACCTCTGCTCCATCGGGTTGTAAATTTTTAAAGGTTGCGCTCTTGCCCGGGCCAAATAATCCAGCAATAAATCGGCTATCGCACAAAACATCATATCTTGAATCTTCTAAATTATTATTAACAATAAACTGATTTCTATTTGCAGTTGTGCCTAAAATACCGTCATCGGCTGCACCATCTAAGCCAGATTCAATTATAATATTGGTAGAGGTTCTTTGGCCGCTTTGTAATACATATTGTGATGACGTGTGCGATATTATAAGATATTTATATGTTTCTGCATTTGCAGCACAATAATAAACACTTGATGTAACAAAGGCAGGGTTTCCAGATCCTACTTTTTCATTTGCCTTTAATTGAGGAATATATAGCAAATCATTTCGCGTAATCGCAAGTAAAGCGTTTTGAATATTTGCGTTTGCACCAGTAGTCGACTCAAGAACGGGAGTCGTCATTATTGTTAAATCTTGATATGCGGACCCAGTTGCTAATACAAATTTTTCATAATTAATCTCATCATCACCAAATGCATATTTCGTGATTCTGAAGCGGCCTTCGGCCATTCTTCTTCGGCCCAGGGTTGTGAGTACGGCATCTAAAATGATGTCGCCAGAATTATCTAAAAAAGCCATTTATTTGTCTCTCTAACGTAAATAGTCGTAAAAATGTTTATATACTTCAATATTTTAAGTGCCTGCATATCTAATAATCCTTATTGGGAGGTGAAGAGTAGATTGTGAAGTAGCACCTTCCACTAATACTGTTGTATCGATATAATCGTACAAAAAGCCATCTCCAAACAATTCAGCTGAGGATGTTCCATAAGTGGTATATTTATAATTAGAGCTTCCTTTAGAAGTTGCCGTCATAGAATCATCTATAATAAAATTTAAAGCCGTAGCAGAGCCCCGAGGGCCCCTAATGCTTGAAATATTTATATCAGTGCCATCCCCCGATCTATCATAAATTAAATTAGGGATGCCGACAACATTAAACATGTAAGAATGTTTAAATAATGTGGTGGTAGATAATGGGGTGTGTTTTTGTAATACTTGAAAATTAACGCGAGCGGCATTGTTATCGGCATTCTTAAAAAAAGCATCGTTGCCAGCAGCCAATACATTAGTAATAAATCTAGAATCACAATAAATATTAAAATAATTATCTAGAAGATTTGTATTTAAAATAAAAGCTTCACGAGCCTCTTCAGTGCAGGGCAAAAGTAAGCTATTACCGGAGGCTCCTTCAAGAACAGCATCAAGACCAGATTCTACTATAATCTTTAAATCTATGGGGTTATTTGTCTCTAATACAAATCTAGATCCTGTAAGCATTGTTGTCAAGCTTGTTGTGGTCTCGCTATTTGCTGATAAATAATAAAACTCCGAACCGGGCTGGTCGGTTTTCACGGGGGCTGCAGCACTTGTCGATGCGGAGTGGGCTGAATCTGTAAGGTTCTCGTTTGTTTTTAAGACTGGCAAATAAAGTAGGTCTGTCCGATCAAATGCTAAAAGTCCGTGATTAATAACGCTATTTCTTTCTGCAAACGCCTCAAATATCGGAGTGCCGAGGGGCGTTCCGCCCGACTCGGATGCACTTAAGTTCTGGTTATCATTAATATCTACTAAGTTATAATCTATTTCATCGTCACCAAAGGCATATTTAGTAATTTTAAAGTTACCCTGGACCATTCTCTTTCTGCCGATATCGGTCAAAACAGCGTCTATTACAATCGTCCCACAATTGTTTGTAAATGCCATTTTATATTGTTCCTAGATTATTCATTTTCTAAATTATAAGTAATATTTAAATCAATTCTTTTGCCTGTTTTCTTGGACAAAAGACGAACTTTAAATATTTTTCCCCAAATTGTTTCATCAGCGGTTCCAACGATTAAGTTGTCTTCGGTTAAATTATATCTTGCTGTTTCGCTATAATCTAAATTGGTATCATCCATTGTCAAGTGAGATAAATTTGGTTTAAGGTGAAATAGCTTTTTAAAACTGTTTATAGGGTTGATATGTATACTAGTATCAAAATCCTCTTTATAGACAACATCAAATAAACTATACTTATAGCCACCATCATCAACCAACTCTGCCTGATATATCTCCGACAAATGAGTGGGGATGTTGTGTTCGCTTAATCCTCTAAAAAGATAATAATATTTTTTATTTGTGTCAATCTTATCAACAAATTGTGTTTTAGAAACTGTTGTTCTTGTATTCTCAATTCTTAAATCAATTAATGATAATAGATTATTAGCAAAATCAGAAAATGCTGTTGGTTTTTCATTAATACGATATACTTCTATAGCTCCTATCCTTGTAACTGAATCGGTTGAAACTTCTTCATTTGCTAATATGTTGTTCGAATTCGCGTAGTTTGTCCACAACGTCTGATCACTTGTCGTAATCGCTATTGGGAGTGCATCTTTGGCGCCGTCATTGGGGGGGTAATGTTTTGTAAATCGCGATGTATCAACAGCCAATGTAAAGCCGATTTTTTGGGAATTGTCCATATATTGAAAAGGCACTGCTTCTAATGCTGGGCTTGAATGATCTGATATCTGGAGTGTTTTTGAATAAATCGGTATTTCTATTAATTTAATAGTCGGTTCATAATTTAAATAAAAATCTGCCAGATAATCAGATTGTGTGATAACCTGTGCGGAAGTGCCAAGAGGGTTAACCTCAGCTAAAGCGTCTTCATCAAACAATTGAGAAGTACTCTGGTCTGTGTCTGGGTTAAAAAATTCTAAGCAGTTGGAGGCGGTACCGGTCTCGCCAATATGTCTCGTAATTGCTAAGTCTGAGAAATTATATTTATGACCTATAACGGCAACATATGCATATACTCTATATGTGTAATCCTCGCCATATTTTACTTGAGAATCATAAAATTTAATATTTTCGGTCGGGCCCTTGGAATTAAAAATCCAAAAATTTTGTAGTATGTTTTGTGTTTGAGAATCTCCCGTAGGAGATCCTCCAATTTTCTCAATTCGATAAGCAATTGTTTCATTATATTTTGAGTCATTTGCCTTTTCATATAGATCTTGCAAGCTCGTAATATTATAATCTGAATCGTCTTCTATTTTCTCTAAAAGATCTTTCATAACCTTGGCAGTACTTATGGTATTAATATAGCGATACTTGCCGGTAGTATCCATGGTTGCGTTCCGGCTAGCTTCAGTGCCGGCAAGGGTGGCGGCCGACAACGGTCTTGCAACAGGCATAAAATAACAATTTTCTGTCTCAGAAAGATAATTATTATAATAATATGCTAAGCTGTTCATTAAATTAATAGATCGAAAAGTGTAAGTCGATACCGTCTCAATCTCATTTCTAATGATAGCACTACCTTTAATCGAGCCAGATTGATAAGATGCCTCCACAGAAAAATCAAGAGGACTTGGCGTAGGCGCAGTTGTTGCATCACTAAAGATCTCTTTTATCATTTTGAGAAACCGTGGAGAAAAATTGTTATCTGTAATTGAATCTCTAATATATGTGGACTGTTGGTCCCACGCATTGGCGGTTGGCATATCGATTTCTATATAAAATGGAAATTTGCTTATTCCGTCCGCACTAAAAATATCTGCTGTGTCGAAGGTGTTGAACATCACGTCATTATCAAAAAATATATTTTGTAATTTTTGTTCTACTGTCAAAGAAGGCGTGTGCACGCTGACATAATTACTCAAATACGTATTTATATTTTTTGTTTTGTCTTTATATCCTGTTGTAGAATCATAATCGGCCGCGCCAATTACGTGAGAAGGCAAAATATCAGTATCTACGGGAACAAAAAGACTCTCTAATTCACTATTTGTAATACTATCGTTTAAAGTAATAAAATCAACGATATTTTTATCTATATCTTGAAGCGCAGATGCAGGATCCACAGTAGAGGTGCCGGCCGCCATTTCAAGAAAATAAGCATTTGGAATTTGCAAAGGAGATTCTAAGTCCGCAATATAGTTTTCGTATTCTTGTAAATAGGAATTATATTTATATGAAATTGTTATTGGATTTCTTCCAGATGCCTCAACTTGATCTAAATTTTTAGACTCTAACGCTGAATATGGCAAATGATATGTAAACATATGATCATCAAATGTATCAGTATTAAAAACTGGTGTTAATGACGCGGTTCCAAATGTGCCTCCAAGTAAAAAGCTTCTCCAGAAGTTATCATTTTTAATGACCGTTGGATCGCCAACAAGTCTTAATGGAAATCTATAATTTGGTAAAATCGTCTCAGTAGATATAGGTTCTATTAATGGCGTATCGCTAACGTTTGGTCTAATATTATCGAATGAAATAAGCTCTGCATTTGGGTTTGCTTGAAAGCTTAAGTGTAAGCCAGTACTGCTACTTATTTGGCTCCAACAATGATCCACTGCTGTTCTAAAGGTTTCAGAAGATCCTGACAATAAATTTAGATCTGTAAGTTTAAGATTTTTATATTCGTTTGAGTGAGACATCGTTTATTAATATGTGGAAAATCCAAATAGGTTTTTTCCTGTTTCGCTTGAAGCATGCTCAGTAACTGTCGTGGCTTCATCACCTATCATTGTGGTTGTTTCAGTTCTGGTGGATGTCTGTTCTACGCTGATGCTTTGAATCTCTTCTTCTTCTGTTAATGTGGCAAGTTCTGCGTTTTTAAAAGGGCCTTGTCTGATTCCTGTCACAGAATAACGATTTTTAATACCAGAAGTCAAAGTCTCTTGCGCTATTTCGTCTATTACATTATTTATTGCATCTCCAATTACAGTGCTTGTGTATCCAAATTTTTCTGCTAAGCGCTCAATTTCAAGATCATTATAATTCATTATAAGTTTTAATTGTGCCATTAGATCATGCTCCGGAGAGTGGTCTGAATCATACTGGCTATGGGCGAGAAAACGGAAAAAGAAACTCCCGCTAGCCCGGATTTGAGTTCGAACGAGCCTATATTTATGCTCAAGCCGCTTGCAAGGTCGTCTATACTAGTTTGAGTTATAATGCCCCCTTGTGAGAGAAGGTCCTCTAAATTTCCGATATTAATTCCGTCGTTCATGGCCTGTTGAAGCTGGTTGGTAATCTCGGTACCAGCAAGTTGAAGTGCGACGGGGAGATCTGACATCTGATCTAAGGCACTTTTTAGTTGTAGTCCATTTCCGCGTTCAATGGCATCCATGGCTTGCTCTGCTATCTTAAAGGCCACTGCGGCCTGTTCTTGCGGCGTCAATTCATCTTGCTCCAAGATCCCGGTCATGGCGGGGGGCCGGGTCGTTTCTATGGAATGAAAGAGTTCAAAAGTCACTTCTTCGTCTTCATCATCGATGCGCTCATACATTATTCCTATGTCTCCATCTTCAATATTGTCGGCCGCGGATTCCACACCGGCGAAGAAACTAAAATCTAAAGAAGTCAAAAGCCCATCGTCTCCAAACCCTAATATATTATAAAATATAAGCTCGCTTGCCGATCTTATAGCATCAAGTCCGAGGAAGCCTCGTACGGTTCGGGTTCGCCCGGGTTGGAAGGCTGCAGCTATATCACCCACATGTATTGGGCCACCATGAGGCATATCTAAACTCCTTCTTCTATAATTACTAATCTAATAAAATTTTGTTGTTTCATTTTTTATATTATCTATAATTTAAAATATTTTGAAGTAGTGCCAGTGGAACTTATATTAACACCCACCATGGCGCCGGCGACAGAAATCACACTTGGCACTACTTTCGTATCTTTAATGTTTTTAGTTGATTGTAGACGTTTAGTAATGGGTGAGCTATCTGGCTGAAATATAGGATTTGCAACATTCGGAAATCTATCTGCCAAGCCAACCGCTTTGCTTATTACTTTAAACTGCATTTTATCGAAAATATTTTCATTGTCAAAAAGTTCCGTATCAGTCTGAACTTCTAATAATGAAAAGTCACTTCTATTATAAGGATATCCTGTTTCTACACTAACACCAAGAGATGCTAGCACCGTTAGCGATATCATATCATCAGTTTGGCTATTGTTTTGGGGAGGAATTATCGCCTGCTTTTTCAAGCGGCTGGCGCCAATAACAGTTTGAACAGAGGGCCCGGGCCTTCTTTCTGTAATATCAACTTTTCTGCCGCGCATTCTTTTTACACTACGGCGTGCTTTGTTCTTTCGAAGTCCCTCTTTGATCTTTCCTTTTCTAAAACGTTTCATTATAAAT
>Ga0098057_1000652_pt1 | contig 11489 bp, 5 predicted proteins | sample 18_taG_FD_77072 | JGI IMG/M metagenome (GOLD analysis project Ga0098057, IMG submission 77072) | Marine viral communities from the Subarctic Pacific Ocean - 18_ETSP_OMZAT15316 metaG | ecosystem: Environmental > Aquatic > Marine > Oceanic | place: Pacific Ocean | collected 2015-01-19 | reverse complement strand
GACCCGGGCTGGTGTGACCCGGTGTTCGAGAATGTTGTACCGGATTTCTTCGATCATTCCCCACGGGTCGGCGTCGTTCCGAATGGCGTTGATCCAACCGTTGACCTCGTTGACGGTCAGGTTCCCTTCCCCGCCGGGGAGGTCACCGAACGTGGCAGCCAGTTCAATGGTTTGGGCAAGAACCTCATAAGGGGACATGCCCGGGGAGGGTGCTGCGGCACGGGCTAGTTCTGCGAGTCCTTCGGTGCCGCCACCGGCCGGAACGTCCACATAGCCTGCCGTCTGAGCGGCAGCCAGATTGGCTTCTATGGAGGCATCTATGTCAAACTCGGGGGCGGTTTCCATGTTGAAAGTAGCGTCCGCGCCAACCTGGCCGACAACGCCGCTGCCTGACAGCCCCAACGCCTTGACATGCTCACCCATCCCGGCGATGTCCTCACCGGTTATGCCGTATTCGTCGGCAACCGCCTGCCGGTCGTACAGGAACGTGGAGGCGAGCGACAGGGCCGTCGCCCGCTCCAACAGGTCGGCAGGGTCCATGCCCTCGGCGTCCGTGGTGATATTCGTATTCACCCGCATCGGTTCACGGGGAGTGCCATCAGGGTTGATCGGCACACCCTCAGGGTCGAACCTGGCGGCCAACTCCGGGCTGAGTCCCGGCCCCGTAGCACTAGTGATACCAAAGAAATCTTGGACCCCGCCTACCCGTGTGCCGGTGAACGGGTCTTTCCAACCCCCGCCGTGAGACATGATGTATTCAGGATGGAACGCTGCCCCGGCGACAGCCAGGTCAACCAGTTCCTCCGGGTCGGCAGAAGTCTGCCCTTGGAAAATCGGAGCGAAGATCGCGCCGCTCGCATCGGTAGCCATCAGCCCAACCCCCCGAACTTTTTAGTAATAAAGTCAGCGAACGACTGAGCGCCCGACTGGGCGTGGGATGTCCGCTCCCACAACGGCCGGGTTTTCGGATCGGTTCGGATGTATTCACCCAGGTCAGAAATCGTCATCATGCCTTGCGCCCCGCCGGAACCGTAGAGGATCGGTGAGTATTTCGGGTCGTTGAGAAAGTCGATTGCGTTGGTGTCCAACAAGTCGAGTTGACGACCGATTTCCTCCCGGTACGGGGACAGGATTTCTTTCACCGTGAACCCTTTTCCGATCCGGTCTGAGAGCAGCGGGAACGCTGATTGTGCCAGCCGGGAGAACTCTGCGTCCATGCTCGCAGTAGTCTCGTCGCCCAACGTCAGTCGTTCAGCCCACGCGTCCCGATCATCTTCGTGTAACAGATGGCTGACCATCCAGTTGTCAGCGGCAGCGTCTACAACCCGGTAGTTGTCTTCGACAATCCCGCCGGCCTGACCTGGCTCCCAGTTGGCTTCCAGAAGCATGTTCTGGTTCGCCTGATAGTCGGTCCATTCTTCGATGTAATAATCGCGGGCCATCACCCGCAAACGCTGTTCATCTATGATGAGGCCGAGACTGGTGGCTTTGCGTCTTAGAGCGTCAGCCTTTTTGTCTATCTTCACTCTGGCTGCTGCCGGGTCGGTCGATTCGAGCATTTGCAGGCCACGCGCCCGGGGGACCGTTTCGATCCACCAAGTTGTCGTAGCCAACTCTTGTTCGAGCTTGGTCAGATCCCAGCCTTCTGCTGCGGCCTGACGGAGTAGTTCTGCCACATCGAACAAGGCGTCGTTCGGGTCGGTGGTCAGGAACCTCGCCCCGTAGCCGAACTCGGCGGCGAACACATTTACGTCAACCGGTTCGGCAGGCACTTCGACGGCGGCAGGCACTTCGACGGCGGCAGGCACTTCGACCTCGTACTTGCCCGGCCCCCCGCGGCCAGCCGGGCCACCTAGACTGCCGGCCATATCAGTCGGCGTGGGTAGAGGTTCCTCATCCTCAACCGCAGTAGCCATCAGCCGTTGTGCTTGCCCAACCTCCGGCGCATCGGGTTCAGCAGGTTCCTCATCCTCAACCGCTGCCATCGTAGACACATCCGGTTCAACCTTGACAGGTGTGACAGGAGTGGCAGCAACAAAGCCGTCGCGCTCATCCCCCTCTGGGAAGTCTTCTTCCGAATACTTGCCTAACCCTTTTACCCACCCCGCCGGATCAGCGTTGAGGGCATCCAAGTTCTGTTGCGCCACAACCAAATCCGCTTGTGCTTCATCCAACCCGGCCTGCGCTGTTGGAACATCCTCAGCAGGAATGTTGTCCTTGATCCAATCGTTTACGGCCCCTAAGCGTTCATAAATAATGAAGGTTTCAGCCGCGTCACCCGGCGGGACATCCCATTCACCGGTAACCGAGTTGAAAATAGTGTTACTAATATCCAGGTCATACCCGGCGGCTCGGATCAGTTCAACCAACCGGTCGTAGGCGTCCCTGGCCTCATCGCCCGTGTTGACATCTCGAACGTCAAGCTTCGCGTTACGCCCAAACTGTTGAAGCATGGCAGCTATGTGCTGCTCTAGCGCACGTTGGTGTGCGACCGCGGTTGCCGCCGTGTCGTGTCTGCCAACGGCGTCTACGAAAGCTTCGTCGGCTTCGTTCAGGATTTCTTCTAAACGCTCCCGTTCTTCTTGAACAGCGTCTTCAATGGTGAATACGTCAATGCTCATCCGATTGCTCCTGCGACAATCTTCTGGAACATGCTCATCGTTTCCGACATGCTCCGACCGGCCGCCTCATCAGGCGACGTAGACCGGAACCGGGCCTCAACATCAGACACACCAGGGGTTGAAGCCTTGGCGGTTTCCAGACGACGGAACACACCGACCGCCATCTGCTTTTCGGACGCCGAAGCGTTCCGGCCGAACACCCGCTGGGCGGCCGTGTCGGCATACGCCCCGATCTGGTCTTCCGTGTACCGTTTGGCAACCGGTTCTTCTTCCGGTTCGAGAACGGGCATGGCTCCTGCGGGGAGGGCTTCTTCGGAAAGCGGGTCTACGCCTCGGACGGCGAAATGTCTTACCGCTGCGTCTAAAGCGTTCTGCTGGCGCAACGGGTTGTCGATGTAACCGAGTTGCGTGTCAGTCACCGTGTCAGGGTTCACGCCGAAGAATCCGTTGACGAACAGCCTTTCGTGGACTGCCCGCTGCTGGTCTTCGCTCATGGCGAAATACGTTTCGTACACATCACGAACAACCATGTCAGGGACTTCAATCGTTTCAGTCATCGTGACCGGCCCGCCTGAGAACCCTGTTTTGGTTTCACGGATTTCTTCACGCGTGGTGATAACCATGTGCGGGTCCAACCCGCTGGGCACCGCAGCGTCGATACGATCCTCAACCTGATTACCGCCCCCAGTCAACGGGGCGATACCAAACTGGCCGAGAATGGCGTCAAGGTCGTCGCTCACGCCGCCGCCCTCATTTCCCCCCGCTGCACCTTCGGCCAAGTGTCAGACGACAACGGATCAAACTCCAACCATCGCCACACCAAATCCGAAAACGTCGGGTTCTCCAACATCTGATCCATTACCGCCTGCCACGCCACTTTCAAATCCTGGTTCGATGTCGCATCCAACGACGACGCCCCCCCGGCGATCTTACGGGCTGACAGTTCCCCGGTGAACGCATCCCTGACCCGCAAGTATTCTCCGAGCAACCGAATGTCGTCCCGGCCGGAAAGCCGCTCGTCTGCGACAATCGCCCGCATCCCTCCGATCCGGGTCGGCCATTTCGTCAAATCCGGGTCCAAATATTCGTCGTACCACAACGGGTACTTCTCACCGATCTTTTCCACCAACAACTGTTTAGCCCTCAACAAATCCGACGCGGCGGCGAGCCGCAGGTTCGGCAAGCCACGGGAACGCATCTCACTGAAAATAGCGTCGCTGATACGCCCATACTCCTGCCACCCTTCCCGCACGCGGCTGTCCGTCAAGATTTCTTCCAACGACAGTCTTTCACGCCGTTTCACCCCGGACCCCGGGGAAGTGTCCTCACGCAACTGCTTCTCGTACACCGCTGAGGAAAACTTTGCCGCACCGCCGCCTTCGATCCCCAAGATCAGACTACCAACCTCCGGGTGGCGGCGAATCAGGTCGATGTATTCGGCCCGGATTTCCTCGGCTTCTATCGTCGCCGGCAGCCCCTCGTTGTTCTTCGAGAACCGGGCTGACAGGGCGAAGAACCCGTCCACGCCTTCGTCGGCCAGGTATTGAATGAACTCGTCGTCAGCGGTTTTCGGGTTGGCGGCCTTCAACTCCCGGTAGTGGTCAATGTACGGCTGGTACGGGGAGTGGAACCCGACTGATGCCGGGGAGAACGCCGATGCGACAGCCCGCAGGAACATAAAGTTCCTGGTGTCGGTTTTGATTTCGGATAGGAACTCTGCGACCTGCTGGCCGTCACCGAAGTCAATCGGGTCACGTTCACCGTCGGCCATGTCGGCCATCCGTGTGAGCATGATCGACGCGGCAGCCGACTCGTAGGAGCGGTCTTCACGCAAAGCAGAAGTGACACGACGCAGCCACGCCGGTTGGAACGCCTGGAACGTCTGTTCCATCATCCCTTCCCCACGGATCGGCCCGTAGGGGAGGACCAGCTTGAAAGCGTCTTCGAGTTTCGGGTCGGCGGTGACAATCGCTGAGATCGGTAGCTGGGCGAGAGGGCCAACGCCGGGGACGATCTGTGTGACCATGTTCAACGAGTCGGCGCGGAACCGGATGATTCCCTGGTCGTCTATGGCTTTGCTGAACACGCCTTTGCCGATGGCTTCGGTGGCGAGTTGAGGGAGCCGGAACTGGAAGTACCGTTCCTCGTTCACTTCGACTGTTTGGAAGAAACCCCCCATGTCGATGTCGGCGTACAGCGCCGCTCTGGCCCTGGCGACGAACGCCGGGTTGTCGATGGCGAGGCCCGCCCAGCGGGTCAGCACTTCCTGGTAGGCGTTGAAGAACGGCATGATGTTTCGCATCATGTCCGAGAACTCTGATCGTTCTGCGAGGTCGTAGAGCAGGTCGCGGGTTTCGTTCAACGCTTTGCGGCGTGCAGAGCTTTCAAGGCCACGGAGGGCTTCTTCGGTTAGTTCGTATTCGCCGCTGGTTTTCTTGAACTTCCCGATGGCGTCTTCCATGTATTGCTCGTAGACCCGTTTGAAATACGGGTTACGGGAGAGAGTGTCGGTGGGGGTGGTCATAAGCCGGTCGAAAGTGCGGTCTACGAGGCGTTTGGTGCGTTGCCCCAACTTGTTTTCGGTCAACAGGAGTGCTTCTTGGCCGTGAACTTCCCCAACGAACTGTTGCCAAGGCGTTTCTTCCCCGACCGCCGTCTTTTTCACATCTTCAAGACGGACCCGCTTCCCGTTGGCGACCTTTCTCCGCAGCATCCGTCCACCGTGGGTGTTGTTCGACAGCATCCGGTCGGCCACCCGGGTCACGTTCTGCGCCCATGCTTCAATAGCGTCAGGGATCGGGGCACCGGTCGCCGGGTCCACCAGATCGTCACGGAACCTGGAAGCAGCACGTTCAAGGAACTTGACCCCATCGGGTTCCTCGGTCAGCCATTCGGTCAGCGCCCGGGCGCGGGCATCAGCGTCACCTATCCTGTCATCGAAAGCGATACGGCCCGCACCGTTGTTGCCCCATTGGTCGTTGACGACCCGCTCCCACCATTTAGCGAACTCCACTTCGTCATCCAGCATGGGGCTGAACTTGCGCCATTCACCGAGGGCATCCACCGTGTCGTCCCACATCATGCGCTCAGAATCCACCAGCAGATAGTGGGCCTGCCGGTTCGCGCTGTTCGCTTTCACATAAAGAAGATTCGGTGACAACGCATCCCCGAAAGCCTGATCCACCTCATACCCGTGGATGGTCAACGGGCCTTCACCCTGGGTTTCACCGCGCAGTCTGCGCCGCAGCCTCGACATCCACCCGAGGTCAACTTCTGAAAGCTTCTCGCGGCCCATGCTGGTGAGTTCCGCTGCGGACAGTTCACCCACAACACCCTCCGGGGTTGCCGTGAACATGCGTTCCGGTTCAGCTATCTGCCGGGCTTGGGTGCGGACACTCAGGTTCCGACGCAACCGTTTGACCGCCCGGGTGTTACGAGCCAACGATCCGACAGCACCGATGCCCATTCCGACAGGCCCGCCGATCAGCAACCCCATCCCGCCGGTCGTCGCAGCCCGACGGGCAATAAGCCGCTTGGCCGCCGTCGGATCATATTTGCCGGTTTTGACCAGCGCCTTTTGCAACACCTTTTCCACATACTGTGGACGGTTCTCCGCTAGGAGCGCCCACAGGTGTTCAACGCTGCCGATTTTCGCCATCATCCGTAACTGTTCGTCACCGACGACCCGCATCGTCCACGCTGGGCGCAGCAACACCGCCGGCCGCCACCAACTCATCACCCCTCCGATGAACTGGCCTCGGATCTCGTTGGCCTGAGCGAAAGCGTCAGGGAACTTCGACGCCTTGCTTCTCAGAAACTTGTCGAGAGCTTTCATGTCGGCTACCGCCACCGTTTGCTTCAACTGCGACGGGTTCAACGGGACTTGAAGCACATGCGCCTGACCGGCGTCGTCTACCCAGGCGACGGTACTGATGTCCGGGTCAGCGTCGTAACGCTGCGGTTTGGTGAGAATCGCATGGGCCGCCCTGTTGGAGTCGGTAAAATCTTTCATCAGAGCTTTTATGTCTGCGTCTGTTGCTTTAGGGAAATGCTTTTCGAGCAGCTGTTTGACCGCCTTGTTCTGATATTTGGGCGCTACGTTCGTGGCGCGGGCGAAACGGTCGGAACGTGCCCACTCGCCGCGGAACCGGGTGATCTCATCAGTTGAGAACCCTGCTTCACGCAGCATCCGAGCGACCTGCTCGCCGCTGTTCGGGTCGCCTGCGTACACCACATGCTGCGGGCGCATGTCCCGCACCACCCTGACCGGGGCGAAGAAGAAACTAGACCGATACAGTTCGGAATGATCCAACTTGTCCATCATGTTCAGGCGACGCGTCGGCCTTACCGCCTCGTCAATGCTGGCGAAAGCACGGGACACCTCATCAAGCTCATCGAGCATTTCCGCAGGAAGATCCTGGGCGTCCTCAAACTTTCTGGCTGCCACACCGGGCGTGCCGGGCGGCACCGCGTCTTCGACGGTGTTGGCTTTCTCCCAATACTTCCTGTACCGGTACGCCAACCCTGCACCTTCGGTCGCTGCCATGCGTTCAACCACTGACGCTTCGCCCATGAAGAACCGCATCACGTTCTCAGCGGAAACACGCCCCCCGGCGAACCCGGTTTCGCCACGCAAAGCGCGGGCTATCTCCAAAGCGATCAGATCCCCTTCATGGTGGTCGGGGAAATACTTTTCACGGATGCGGCCTGCTAGGGCATCAGTCGTTTCCCTACTTATCCGGCCTCGGCGTTTCCGTGCATTTTTCAACTGGCGGCGAACATCGTCTAGTTCTTCTGCAACATCAACCCCGGCCTTCTTCGAGGCGTTCAAGGTTCCTTTCCGGGCGACGAGCGTGTCAATCTCATCTTCCAGTTGCCCGACCCTTGCCCCGGCCCCGCGGTCAAGGTTTTCCAAATCGTCAGCAAACCGGCCGTACCCGCCGCCTTCGGCAAAATAGTTGTCAAACGCCCGACGTTTCGCAACTACGCGAGTCACCCGAAACGCTTTAGCGGCCAACACTTCCGGCATCAAACCAAACCTGATCCCCGCATCCCACATGCCGGACACGACGCCGAAATACGCTTTGCCCTCAGCGGCGATCACTTCTTCCTGGTCGAGAATGTCGTCGGTCATAAACGCCAACGTGATGGCCTGACCGGGGGAACGGCTCTGAGCGGTTTTGTACGCCATCTTCCAAGCATCACCGTCGAACCAAACGCCCATGTCGTCACCGAAGACCCCGCCGCTGCCACGCGCCTGCGCCAACGAAGCCATCGTCATAGCTGTGGTTATCGGCTCACCAACACCCTCCCGGTAAGCCCACTCCAAACCTTCCAAAGTTTCCCGGCCCGCATGGCGAATCGGCTCCGGTAAAGTTTCGATCAGTTCACCACCGACCCCTTCGGGGCCGATCAGGTTTTGCACCATCTCAGCGCCACGATTGACGGTGATACCCCAAACGGTGCCGAGGAACCCTTCGTACTCGTCGTCGGTGAACGGCGCTTCGGCCAGGTCAACAACCGTGTTCACCGCTGTTCGACCAACCTCGAACCCGGCGTCCCAAATCTCGTCTATGCGGCTGAAAACCCCCACCGTACCGTCCCCTTAGAACACGCCGACAGCATCGGAGGCGAGATGCCGAACCCGTCGGACAAACATACGGAAGTTCGCAGAAGCATCCGGTTGGGCTGCTTTTGTTTCCAGAATCGGCAGATACGCAGCAAGCCTCACCGACATTTCCTGTTCAGCGGCTGGCCTTTTCTGCGGCAAAGCCCCCGGCCCTGGACCTGGCCCTATCGGTGCGCCAGCAGTCAACGCCTCATTCGGACGTTCCGTCGGACGAATCAAAGACCCCATCCCGCCGGGACGCACCGTGGGTTCCTGATGTAGCGGAACCGCCTCCTGTGATTCTTCTTGGGCTACGCGCTGCCCGTACTCCTGCCCGGAAGCAGCCTGGACTTTCTGACCTTTGCCTCCCCTTGGCATCAGCCGACCTGCGCCAATAGGTCACGCAAAGATGGACGCCCACCCGCAGCCTGAGCGGGCTGCGCCTCAGCGCCCGTACCCGGCTGGGCGATACCCGGCATCAGTTCAGGCGACCCCGGGGGCACTTCGGATGCCTGCCGTTTCTGAGCTTCTTCCTGAACCTTCTGCACAGCGTCGGCCAGTTCGGCCCGGTCGGTTCTCACCAAATCTGCGATGCGGGCAAGATCATTGGGAGGCAACGCCCCCTGCGACGCCTGTGTCTGCAACGAGGCAAGCAACGCCTGTTCCAACGATTCGGAAATCACCGCGTCGTGTTCGTGTTCAGCATCATCAACCATCGGGTCGATCTGCATGAACGACCGTTTCGACATGGTGCCCATCCCGATTCGCTGACCGGCCCCGATCACCAGATCATTCATGTCGGCCCCCGGGTGGGAGAACATGACCCGGTTGTCGTCCGTGTCGAAATCCTTGTTCGGCGTGTAATCCACAACGCCTTTGGCACCCTTCATGGTGACGTAAAACGACTGCGACTTGTTGCCGGCATACGTTTTCATCAACGCGATGGCCCGCTTGTTTTCTTCTTCCAAAGAAGCAGCCAACATGCGTCGCGCTTCCTGAACAGGGAAGTCCACGACAGCGGACAGGACCGCTTCGCCACGCCGACCGGTGCGAATGTTCGACCCGGATTCGCCACCGAACTCTGCCGGGATACCAGCCGTCAACCTTTGCGCCCGTTCCAGACGGTCAATCGTCGGGTTGGTCATAAACCCCGGGTTGACCACAGAGTCACGCAACGTGCCGCCTTTCAACACGCCGACCTCGCCGGTCAACCCGTTCGCGGTGTTGACAATCTGCGGTGTCTCACCCGGGTTGGCAACCAGCCAGGTGTCAGGAAAGATCCCCTTCTGAACGGCCAGCACTTCTAGCGCCATCAGTTTGGCTTGCATCTGGTACATGCCGAGCATCTGATCGAACTGGCCTTGCGGCTGGTCGAGGTTGACCCGGCCGGCGACCACCACGGGGCACACCCCGGTTCGGTTCACCGTGCGTTCCAACTCTGCTAACGGCGGGGAATAATCAGCGTGCCGACGCCAAGCGGACTGCGCCCTCGGGTCGCGGCCCACAACAACCAGCACCGTTTCCTCCGGGTCGCAGTATTCGACCAGTTGGTACAGGTCGGAGCCTTGAACATCCTGATGCCGGACTTTCTCAGCGCCCTCCGGGTAGTTGTCCAACAACCAGGAGAAAGTCCGCTCGTAGGTGAAGATCGTGTCATAGGGGGCCATGTCGTCCGGGCCGAACATGGGCGCAGGGAACGTCGTCAACGGGTCACGCACCGTCCACTCTGGCAGACCGGATTTCGGGTCGTATCTGAGAGAAACGGGCGAGGACGCGTAGCCCAACATGTGTCTGGCCCGTTTGGACAGTTTGATGTCCATACGGTTGTGCTGCCACCAGCCCAACACGGCGCGGCGACGGGTGCTGGCCCGTTTCTCAGCTTGCTTCTGGTCGTCCTTGGTGGGGGGCATCACCACATCGGGCATCACCGACGCTATTCTCATAGCGGTCTGATCCAACCCTTGTGAAAGCAGGTTCGCTACAGCGACCTGTTCGTTGTCGTCCAACTCGGGGAGCGGAACCACGATGTCGCCGTCGTAAGCGGCCCGGACGCGACGCATCCGAGCAAACGACGGCTCCAAGTTGGATTCCCGTTCCCGAAGCAGGCCAACGATTTCTTCAGGCGACTTCAACCTTGTTTGCCTCCTTTATCCACGACGGCCGCCAAAGCGACGTAACATTCCCCCGAGGCAAACCAATGTTCGGAAGATTGTGTTCTAAAAACCATTGAGCCATCACACAGTCGTCTGTTGCGGAACCGTGACCATCCGGTGACCATTTCGTAACCTCGTTTACTAAGAGTAGCGCATGGGGACGCGCATCGGTTCGTTGCTTGCCCGGGAGGCGCACCCGGCCATGCCGATACAAGGGGGCGAGCATCTGAACGCCGTAATCAGGGTCGCCCTTGTTACGAGAATGAGTGTAGTGCGGGATCAGGTTCACAGCCCTTTTCGCTGACCAGCGGCGAAAATGGTCGTACTGCAAAATAAACTTCTGCGCCGCGTTGGCTTCAACGATCCAATACTGGATCGGCCGACCCATGTCCGCTGACAGCTGCCACCATTCCTCAGCTATCCCAGTGAAGACCCCTTCCTCCTGGTTCCAGTCGAGAAACGCCGGGGCGTCCATCTTCTGCCGGTACGACTCCAACAAGTACCGGAACCCCGATTCGGGCACATACGCCCACACCTGCAACGCCCAAAACTTTGACGGCGACGGATCAGCGGTAGCGACAATAATCACATCGCCCGGCAGGTTTTTCGGCAACTCCCACAGGTCACGGTCAGCGTCCCAGCATCCCTGATGCTCAACCCCGTCCACGCCGGTCCCGCCGCTTATCCACACCGGGTCCACCAGCACCGACGCCGGGTCGGCGTCATCCTGCTGGTACAGCACCGCGTACCGGTCAGGGGTTTGAGACTTCACATGGGAAAGCTGCTTCCAGTTCAACCGCCTCGGATACAGCAGGCACCCGACCGGCCAGGGGTCACCATCCAGACGATGCTTCTTCTCACACCGGTCCTCATAGTGGGCCTTGTAGGCGAGATGGTGGTAGCGGCGGCCACCTAGTTTCAGTTCCTCGGGTACATCTGCTTCCCAATCTTCGTCTTCGTCCACCGTAACCTGTTTGTCCAACGCATACCGGTAGATGTCGTCGCCGGCCATTCTCTGACCCTGTAGCACCAGCAGCCCGCCGGGTTCCAAACGGGTTTCAGCCACCTCATCCCACCAGCGTTTCAGATCCTCACGGGCCTCAGCGG
>Ga0098057_1000632_pt1 | contig 11654 bp, 11 predicted proteins | sample 18_taG_FD_77072 | JGI IMG/M metagenome (GOLD analysis project Ga0098057, IMG submission 77072) | Marine viral communities from the Subarctic Pacific Ocean - 18_ETSP_OMZAT15316 metaG | ecosystem: Environmental > Aquatic > Marine > Oceanic | place: Pacific Ocean | collected 2015-01-19 | reverse complement strand
CGCCCATTGCAGAAAATGCATTATCTTTTACAGATTTCCTGTATAGTTCACTTTGAAAATTCTGCTGTTGTGAAAGAATAGCTGCCTGATGCGATCTTTGTAAAGAATTTTCAGATGTTTGGATCAACCACTGTGCTTCATCCCGGTAAGCTTGCCACAGGTTGTTTTGAGCAGTATTGGTTAGACCTAGTAAATTCTGTGCATTTATTCTATTAGCTTCATTTTGCGTAGCATTATTTGCTGTATTTATAGTCCTTCTCCACACAGCATTTGACTGATTGATCTGCGCTGTTAAATTAGCGTTGAATTTATCTCTACTATCTAGTATACTCTGGTTGAATTGCCTGACAGTATTTACTTGATCTACATTAAATTGTTCTTGTGCTACTTGCAATTCTGAATTTCTTTGTGATACCTGCGTGCCTAAGTTAGCAAAAAACTGATCTATTTGATTTTTGCTTTGTGCATTAAATTGATTAGCAGCATTTTCAGCACTTTGATTTGAAAACATTTCCTGTGCTCTAACATTAAAATCTAGAGCTTCTTTTTGTTGATCATTATTTAAATTTTGAACATCAATAGATAAAAAGTTTTGAGAATTTTGAATAGCGGATCTCATTCTAGCATCTTGATTTCTTTGATCCATCTGTGCATAGGTTAAAGCATTTTGTAAAGCTGTTTGTTGTGCATTATTTAAATTCTGCAACTGGATAGTAGCATACGCCTGTGCATCCGCAGCAGCGATAGGAATAGCACTTTCCTGTACGGCTTGTACAAGAGCAGCCCCTGCAATCGAACTAGCTCCTAAACCCCTCTGCTGCATGATTTGAGAAGCTGCTCGTACTGGCCCAGAAGCCCAGGGGGGTAGTGGTTGTCCATCTGTAATAGAAGTGTACAGATTTTCTAGCTGTCCTTGTATTGTAGCCTTTGGGTCTAGATTATCAGCTTGTGCTTGTGCTAGAGATTGTTCACTTACAGTTCCTATTACATCTGCTTCTTGTACAAAAACTTCTGCAGAAATATTTTCTCTCGTAAGTCTAGCTGCTCTGGCTCTGTCTATTTCTTCTGTTTTGGCTGCTTGTGTTTGTGCAGCTTCAAATTCTCCCTGCACACCTATCTCTGGAACAGCACCGGCAACATCAGATGTAACAGGAGTTGCTTGTCCCATTTGTTGTGAAGCTAGAAGTTCTTCTTGCTGTAGTTCTATAGGTGATAGTTCTACTTTTGTACCTGGAGGATGCTCTGGACTTGTAGCTTGTCCAGACATTATGTCTAGAACCCTTTGATTTCTTTCCTCTAGAGTAATCTGTCTTACAGGTTGTTTTTCAGTACCCCGTGGAAATTGTTTACCTAGATACTCCTGAAAATAATCAAAAGCTTCTTGTGTAGCAAATGAACCATACGTTGTTTCTACAGGCTCTGAAGAATCCTTAACTGCAGGAAATCCAAAATGTTCCCTTAGTTCATTGGGTGTATATAAATTACCTTCCCAAGTATATTTATTAGTAGCAGGGTTAAATACAGGCTGTTCTCTACCTCCAAAAGCAACTCCTGCTAGACCTTCTTGGATATCTTCTTGCTCTTGTCCTAGAGTATTTTCTGGAAATTTAAAAGGATCGGTTACTATTTCTTCATTAGTTGTAGGATCTGTAGTAGTTCCACCCGCTAGAATATTACCTAAAAATTCCGGTGGAAATTGTTGTGTAGCAATATCTGCAGGTGCTGCAGGAGCTTGACCAGGAGTAACTGTAGTTGGTTGGTCTACTGGCTTGTAGCCTCCTCCAAGAATGGGTAATTTTCCTTGGTTAATAGCAACTGGTGTAACGTCTGGGGGCTGTACAGGTCCAGGGGCAGGAGCAGGGGCCGGGGCAGGTGCTGGGGCAGGGGGTTGGGCTGCTTGCTGTTGCTGAAATGTATTAAAAGCAGCCTGTGCCTCAGCGTGACTCATATACACTTGATTATTAAATAGCCAACGAGGTCCACCCCCTGTTTCATGTTTTTGAACACCGCCCCCTAATTGATAATTCTGATCCGGTTTAAAATTTATAGCCATTTTTTATAACCATTGTTTTAAATATTTAATACTTATCCAGAATATAGAACACACGCTACAAGACGTTCGCCTGTCTCATCATCCCCTCTAGATACCTTACCAACAGTACTGGAACGGATAATATCGTCGCCCTTGCCCTTAAACTTATGTGCCGTGTTCGTGCCGGTTGCTGCTTGTACTAAATCTGTTTCTAAAGTTGACATTATTCAGGCTCCTCCGGCCAAGTTATATTAGTAGGATCAGCGGTATTTGCTGGAAGATCGCGGAGGGCTTGGCGATAGGTGCGCCACTCCTGAGTTTTCTCATCTGACATCAAGGGTACATCCGACCCGAACAAATAATCTGTTTCTGATAGCAATTGATTTCTCTGTCTTCGCAAATCAGAAAATTGATTGGCTGGCTTTATGACAGTTTTATAATGATTTCTTTCAGCATTCACTGCCGCTTGTTCTTCATCTGTAAGTTGAATACGGTCACCGTTAACCATTTGAAAATCATTTGCCATTTATATTCTCCTATTCGTGGACAACTTTATATTAAGCATGAGCAACTTTGTATAATGTAACTCGACCAGATATGTTACCCGCTAGCCCATAAATATTAATTCTGTCTAAAGCAAAACTCGACGTTGTATTCAATTGCCCATGACAGCTACCAGCTCTCGTATATTCATCGGCATCGACAGTACTGTGGGTTCCTGAGAAATTTGGCCGCATGGTTGAATCAGCAGGGACATGAATGTGCAGAATTGCCCCCATTCCCTCCCGAACGTCTGATCCAACTCGGTAGGCGATTTGCATGTAGGATTCTGTTCCGTCGGAGGTGTAAAGATACGCAACAGCGTTGGAACCTGAAGTGCCATCACTATGACTACCAAAGTGACAGTATCGATAAGAATCGGAGCCTGTTTCAATACCGCCAGATGTCCCGAAACGCATGGCTACCTCATCCTCATCGGTTGCAACCCTGAGATCGCTAATCATTACTACCCATGTGTCGCAAGTTGAATCAATCCCGGTGAGGGTGATGCCGCTAACGTCTGACCCCTCGCTTGTCGCCACGACCGACCACGCGCCACTATCGCCAACATAAGTTTTAATTCTTGATGCTGCTGTTTTTCTATTGGCTCCACCAGCCCCATCATCAATAACAAACAAATCTCCATCAACAATATCAGCACCTATATCAGTACCGCCATCAATATCCAATGTAGCTATTGGCGTAGTTCCTGTTGTTAATCCAGCACCAGAACCACTAAAACTTGTTGCTGTAAATACGCCTGTAGAACTTAGTGATGCAGTCTCAGCAGCTTCAGCACTCGCCGCTGTCTTAAAACTAAGTTTGGTAGCATTATTGGAAGAACTGAAATCTCCTTCTGATACAGCTTCAATTCCAGCAGCAACCAATATAGCATCTGTTCCAGTAGTTTCATCTGGTGCTTGAAAGTTAATAGAACCAAGAACATCATCCGCTGCAATATCGATGTCACCAGTTTGAAAGGTAAATGTAGGATATTTATCGTCACCCGATGCAGCGTGTTTTAAATTAAGTCCTGTATCAGCTACATGGGTCAGTGTAATCTCTTGGTCATTACCGAAATAAATAATACCCCCATCTGCAAGATATAAATCACTCCACTCTAAAGATGCTGTACCAAGTGAATCTCCATCTGCAGAAGCTGGATCAGAAAAATCTGAACCAATGTATGTTTTAAGTCTAGAAGCTGCTGTTTTTCTATTGGTCCCCCCTGCTCCATTATCAATTATAAACAGGTCAGTATCTACAATAGCTTCACCAATATCTGTACCGCCATCTATATCTAAAGCAGTTAAAGGAAACCCACCAGTAGTTTGAACTAAAGTATTAATTCTAGATAAGGCAGCTTTTCTATTAGTTCCACCTGCCCCATCGTCTACGATAATTAAATCAGAAGTAGTTAAATCTGCACCAATATCTGTACCACCATCTATATCTAAATCAGCAATATCTGTACCACCATCGGGAAATACTGGGTTTTGAGAAAAAGTTACAACTCCTCCTGAACTAATTGCTATTGCATCCGTATCACTAGCAGAACCAATATTACCCGCATCAGGAATAACAATATTACCCCCAGTAGTCATAGTACCACCACCAGTATATGTACCTGCACCAGTTACATTGGCACCACTAAAAGTTAAAGCGGTTGTAGTACCAGATTTAATTATCAGATTACCTGAAGTATTAGTAGCACTACCAAATGTAGTACCATCATCTTTGAAGAAAACATCGCCGCCACCAGCATCTAAAACAATATCTGTACCAGCATCTACATTAAAAAGAGCAGAAGCTGAGATAGTTAAATCAGTACCATCCCCTTCTATCTTTTCACCATCGTCACCAAAAGTTAATCCAATATCTGCAGGGATGTTAATGTCACCTCCGCTACCTACTGTAATAGATAAATCTGTTCCATCAGATTCTATCTTTTCAGTTGTAGCAAAAGTTACACCTACTCCACTAGGAATATTAACATCTGCTGTAGCGGTAAGATTAATATTATTACCACTAATTGTTAGATCAGTACCATCACCTTCTATCTTTTCACCATCGTCACCAAAAGTTACTCCAATATTTGCAGGAATATTAATATCCGCACCAGAGACTAAATATAAGTCTGTGCCATCACCATAGATATATTCGCCACCCTCATCATTTAAATACAATCTTTTAGTACTATCTATAACTACATCATCTGAAAATTTAAAATGATCTTCATCTTCCATCCAAGTCAGAACACCATCATTCGTTTCTCCATCAAAAGTAACTGCAATATCTGTACCAGCAGTACCATCCCCAATAGTAATGGCTGTACCCAAAAGCTTGGTTACATCACCACCTTCAGCACTAGTACCATCGTGGGTATGCCCTGTATCTGCTGCAAATGCCGTTACAAGTTGATCAAATTCATCATTAAAATGTGCCGCTTCAATAGTAGCACCATCTACAATAGTAGTGTCACTTTGTCTAGTGTAAGTAGCTCCCATTATCTTCTTCCTCCCGGTACTACATCTAATTCAAATCCTCTTATTATAAAGGGATTATTTGTTGAACTATCCTGTGAAATTTTTACTGCTATTGCAAATCCTGAGCCTACCATTAATTGTCTTAAAATTGGTGTGCCAAATCCTCCATAAGCTCCACTTCCATATGTAGCAGATCCATATAGAGGTAATCCAGCTTCACTAATAGATACTGCTGATGGCTGAATTACACTAACATCTTCATAATCAAATTTAGTTGCAAGTTGAAAAGTCATAGATCCTTCTGCTTCATAATTCAAATTGACTCTTTTTAAAAGTTTTCTAATACCCGGATCACCAAGAGTTAAATCAGGTGAGGTAAAAGTTGCAGGTATCTTTTCGCCATTAAAATCGTTTCCAGATTCTTGCCTGTACACAAATCCATCGCTATAACCACCATGCAAAACATATTCAGTATCACCGATAAAATCACTTGTACAAATGTAAGGTTTTATACCTCTTATATCGGACCATTCCCAAGTCAAATCTCCTGATGATTGTCTCTTTAAAACTCCTATTAAACCTTTAGAAGCTATTTCAGAAGTTCCTGCAGCGGCGGGGAAAAATAATCTATATTGTGTCTTTTCTCTTATTACTAAAGATGATATATCTGCACTTGTAGCTTCTGTTAAAGTGCTTTGTACAGCCTTAGATATAGTACCAAGTTCTACATCACCAATCTTTTCCGTAGCAGCAACAGTACGAATACCATCAGGTGCTAAAAATACAATATCTCCAGCTATTTCTTGAATTGAAAATCTATTTATACAACCAATATTTCTAGAAATTGGTGCTAGTTGAAAGTCTGCAATTGAAGTTCCAGCTAGTCTAAATATAGAATTTTCACAGAAGATATATAACTGATCTCTAAAAGCTTTTAAACCTACTACTTTATCGCCTACGTCTATAGTACCCGCACCATTCGCAGGAGTAAAATCATTTTCAGAATAAGGAGCACAGAAATCTATCTGACTTGTATTACCCGAATTGGCTCCTGTAAAAAATAAGTGATTTCTAAATTCTTCTACAGTATGAGGATCTGCAGGTGCTCCAGTGCCGCTTAGTAAAGTATAAGTACTACCATCGTAAATAAAAGCTTGATTATCTCCATCAGCCCCGGCTATTTTTTCTGTATTAGCCCATCTATATTTGGTAAAATTATATCTTTCAGCATCTGTTCTATTTGTTATTATGCTTGTCCAGCCAGAACCTGTGCTTTTTTCTATATGTGCTCCTCTAGCACCGATAACAGAAGAACCTAGAATTTGTATTCCAAGAACAGCCCCGGAACCTGATAATTCGTTAGAATCAAATTTACTAAATCCGTTTATTCTACGATACCCCCCAGTTATAGAGGGTTCAAAATTTTCTAACTTTTTACAAGAGCCAGGGGGCATAGCCAAGACACTTGTATCTTTAATTAACCCACCTTCACAAGCTACCGGAAAAGGTTGTATAAGAGAAGTTTGTGGCATCTAGACAGCCCTTATATAATTATTAGTATTTATATTCTCTGTTCGTAGTCTTTTAATACCATCTTCATATTCTTGTAAGCACAAAGCAGCAGCCTGATAATCTGATCGCAAAGTATGTGCGTAATATCTAACTCTAGAAGTTATTACATCGTGATATCTAGCAGGTAAATCTGGAGTACTTGTATCTGCAGATAATTCTGTAGGCTCATCCCAAAAATCAAATTTTAAATTGTATCCACCAGTTTTAGGTACTGGAGAAATTACTAATTCATTATTTAAATTTTTAGTTATAGTAGATGGAGTAGCGTATCTGTTAGGATCACGTTTGCTATCGTAAGCACTGTGATTAGAATTATACTCATCCCAAGTTAAAAACTTTAGCTTTTTAGCTTCTTGATCTAGAGCTACAGTTACAAAATCTATATGTACATTTTCACTAGCTTCATTTGAAAGAGTTAAAAATGTAGTTTGTGTAGAGGGAGTAAAAGTAGTTGTATAAGTTTTACCCCATCCTAAATTAGTAGTAGTAAATGATGTTGAAAGATCAGAATCCTTATCTGAAGAAGATCCTGCAAATACCTTTAATGTAGTTGTAGTAGCACTAGTATCACCCGATACAAAACGAACATTTACTCGATAGGTTTCTCCTTCAGACAGATCAGTTTTACCATCTGTATCGTACAGTTGAGCATCGATAGTACCATCGTTTAAAACTACAGAACCGTTATGTTCGTTGCTAAAAGCGGGAGTACCAGAGGTAGATGTACCTGCCGGATTGCTAGAGCGTGAAGTCCAATAACTACTATAATCTGTAGTAACTGAAAACTCACCACCTTCTAGAATATTTCTAGGCTCTAAAATAATATTATCATATTCTATATGTCTAGAATTTACAACAGTCCCTACTGTCCTTGTAGCACCAGAAAGAACTCCAGTGATAGTTTCCGCTTCAAAAGTACCAGATATAGGTTCTATAACTATAAAACTAGTTTCAGAAACTTGTACTACTCCTACAGCAGAGGAAGTACCCCCTGTTATACGTTCATGTTTTCTAAAAGTGCCAGAACCGCCGCTTATAGTAAGTTTAACCGGGTGCTTATAAGTTTCTTTACCTTGTATAAGAGCGTACTCAGCCGAGGTATAATTCCAAGGCCATTCTAATTGATGTAGATCTATATCGCGGATAGCTTTGTTTATTGTATCTGCAATAAATACATGAAAAGAAGCTGTCTGACTACTTACACTACTTGTAATAGTAGGCTCGTTCAATTCTCGCATTACATTATTAAATAGAGTCAGGTAATTCATTGTTATTCCTTACAGAATAGGTGTAAATAATTCTTCGATAAATACAGACACATAAAAAGCATCAGCAGTAGCAGCTTGAGCTTTTAAAACATCTGTTGCATCTAAATATATATTTAAATTATCTAGTCTTAGATAATCATCAGTAGCTACTTGTTTATCGTGTATCAGACTGTAAGTTGCACTAGCAGAAGTGTCTGTCCACTGTAAGTTTAAATTTCTAGCACTAGAATCGTAGTTTGCTATGAATATTTCACGAACTATAGCTACAGTTTTAGCAGGTACTGTATAAATAGTAGTTAGAGTTGTTGTGGTTAAATCAACCGCTGCATTTACTAACCTTACAGGTCTTTGTAAATCACTAGTCATTAGTTTCGACTTCTTCTTCCTCCGGTTCATCCCCCAAGATTTTTACGCCATAACCAGCATCCCTTAGAAAAATACGAATTTCCGATATCGGCCTGGACCAAGCCATGTGTGTAATTACATTTCCCCAACCATAAGCAGATACCATACTAGGAACACCAATTAATTCATATTCCCTACGAGGACTATACACATATAAAGCACCTCCTGAGTTTCCGAAAATTATAGGTGCACTTGCTAAATACAGGTCATTACCATGTGTATCTTTTCCATAACCAGATAGTAATCCCATTGTCGGAAAAGGGGGCTTACCTAACCCTGCTCCAACAGCGTAGACTGTTTGAAAAATCCAAGGACCGTCATCTTTATCTTCTGGATATATTTTAGCTACATGAGGCATCTGGCGTTCTGTATCTTCTACCTGTAGCAAAGCCAAATCCCTACTTTTATCGTAAGCTACAATATTAGCAATCCTACCAATAGTTCCTACCGCTATACTAAAATTATTGTATTCCCACAAATCAATGTTTACAGGCCGTCTATTCTCTACCTCTATGTGTTCTTTTTTCTCAGAGTTCCAAACTTTGTTCAATTGTACATAGTTTTGAACTACATGCCAATTGGTTAGAACATAACTTTCATAATCAAGCTCTTCATTTTGTTCAGAATAGATAACCGTCCCAGACCCTGACCCGTTACCTAACCTTACAAGAACAGTAGGGTACAACATTTCAAGGTGTTCTTGTTCAGGAACAACCCCACTTTTTTTAGGATTGGCAAATGCTGCAGTTGAAGCTACCGTAATAGCTATAGATAATAGAACAGCAGAAAGTATTTTCATTATTCACCCCTTTGAAATTGTAATTATTTTCTCTTTGTCTTCTTTTGGAATAACTTTTTCTAAGTCTATCTCAAGTAGCCCATCTTTCAATTTGGCGTTTTTAACTTCCATGTTAGATGCTAGACAAAAGTCTTTACGAAAACTTCTATTAGCAATACCCTTCCATGTATAATCACAATTACTCTTTTCTTGTTTGGTAGCACATATACTAAGTGTATTCTTTTCTATAGTAACTGTCAAGTCTTCAGATGAAAATCCTGCAACAGCCATTGATAATTTATATTCATTATCTTCTATTTTTTCCACATTATAAGGTGGATAGGTTGTTTTATTTACATTCATAAACATTTGGTCGAACATACGATCAAAACCAATGAACATTTTTGATAAATCATTCATATTAATCTCCTGTAGATCTATACAGTACTCCTGTTACAGCAAGTACTGAATAATTAAGTTATATTTTAGGTAAACGGAAGTGCTAAAGTGCCATCACCAAAAATAACACCATCGACGAGCCACTTGGAATCGCTTGCAGCTAAATAAGTCAAGCGACTACCTATAAAACGTCCTAGAGTGTCTCCACTTGCAACGAATTGGTGATCAGCAGCAGCAGGAGTAGACCAGCCAATTGTAGCACCTGCGTTAACAGCTACATGGCTATCTACATTATCTTTGTCTACAATCCAACAACCACCTTGTAAAGTATCATCACTTGAAGCTGCATCGATCTGCCAAGTTCCAGTGAAAGTAGTTGTTACGATAAAGTCAAAGAAATATCCTGCAGCAGCAGCAGGTAAAGTAATAGTAATACCTGCTGCACGATCTAAAGTGAAAATTTTACCCGAATCAGCCGCAACTAAAGTCTTGGTAGAATCTGTAATAGCTTCTACAGTCCTACGAAGACCAGAAACAGTTATCAACGGGGCATTTCCAGCAGTAAAATCATAACTGCTTGCATACTGTGGCACCTGCAAAAACCTATTGTTTAGGTCAGTTGTCATAGAAACCATTAGTACATCTCCTTGGTTAAAGTTAAGGAATGGGGAGAGAACTAGTCCCTCCCCAATCCAGTTAGTTTAGAATGTTACTGCTTGAAGCGGATCAGTTTCATCTACACCCGAAATATCTGCAAGAATTACATATACTCGAATTTTACCAGTTGAAACGTCATTCGCACCTGCACCTACTTTAACATCAAGCGTATCTGTAGCAGTAACACGATTGGAAAAAGTAGTAACAGCCGTATAATCCACATGACCATTAGAACCTGCAGCAGCGTAACCAGTAGAAGAAGCATCATGCCCATCTACAAAGTCATCACCTGCAGCAAAGTCAATGTCAAGAACAGGGCTAGTACCATTAAGAGCGGTAATAACCTCTGCACCAGCATGGATAATATAGACTTCAGCCGGAATATCAATCACTTGAATGATATCATCAGCAGTTAACGCACTGACACCGCCAGCCGTGCAAACAGCAGCGATATCGACAGTCTTTTCAAGGACGTAAACACCCCTTTTACGAGAGGGATGTCCAGCAGTACCTTGACCGGTTGTATGATCATAAGTAGCCATTTTTAATTCCTCCCTTAATCAATTAGGATGTGTTCAACGAGCAACGCCTTAGACCGAATAACTTTACGCCCAAAGACATGCAATCCACGAACGATATCCGCAAAGGAATCAGGATCGCGAACTACTTCAGTCTTAGCAATATGCGAAGCAGTAGAAACTGCAGACATATGGCCTGACAAGACCTTGTAGTAGTTACTTGTCGAAGAATCGGCAAAGTTATTAGTCATGTAGCATGAAAATCCCTGGATTTTACCCGCATGGATTTTGCCGTTACGCAAAGGTGAAACGCTATCCCCAGTCACAGACGAATCCATGAGCTTACTGGAAGTTTGTCCAGCTTGCTCCCAGAATTGCGGTGGAGCTAGAAACCAGCGATTTTCCTCTGGTACATCATTTGAGTTTAAACGCCTAGCATGATTAGCTAGGATATTCACAGGGTCAACTTCACTTGCAGCAAAACCAACATCCTGTCCCGAACCGTCAGAACCAACTGTAGTTCCCGCACCGGAAACCATAGCAGCAATGACGTTAGTATCGAACTCGTTCTTCAGTGCATAAGCACCAGAACTAGTAGCAAGAGATTCCCAATTAACATGGCTCTGCCGCTCTTCAATGTCATCGACTTTGAAAGCAAAAGCATTGCCCTGGTCAACTACCAGAGTTAGCTGGTCATCTTGCAAGTCCTGGGGACTTAGAACTGAACCGCGAGTGTACGAGGAGACAGTAATGGTAGGCTCTTTGATGATTTTAACCGTGTCGCCAAAGTTTTCAATTTCTCCTGCATAGTCGGTGTTTGTAATATCTTCAACAACCGAGGCCGTGCGGAAGAATTTAAGAACTTTTTGGCTATAGATAGCAGGTACCCAGTTTCCGTTTGGAAGACTAGCGTACCCACCAGCACTGGAAAAAGCCATAACTTATTCCTCCTAGTTAAGGTTCAAGTCTACCCTCTCGCCTAGCTAAATCTATATCCTT
>Ga0098057_1000621_pt1 | contig 11751 bp, 15 predicted proteins | sample 18_taG_FD_77072 | JGI IMG/M metagenome (GOLD analysis project Ga0098057, IMG submission 77072) | Marine viral communities from the Subarctic Pacific Ocean - 18_ETSP_OMZAT15316 metaG | ecosystem: Environmental > Aquatic > Marine > Oceanic | place: Pacific Ocean | collected 2015-01-19 | reverse complement strand
GGGTGAATATATCCCTGTTCAGATCCTTATTAATGCTGTTGAAACTAAAAGAAACATAATGTTTCGTGAAGATGGAAAAGGTTGGACATTGGTTTAAATAAGTAGTTTATTATTGTAAGGGCTGGCTAGAGAAATCTCTCCTCTCGATGCTAAATAAAAGTCCATAGCTTAGCCAGCTCTTACTAACTTAAAAAGAAAGGAAAAGAATGATACTGACTAACTGTTGTGAAGCACCATTCTATTATCCAGGCTGGCCTGATGTAGATATATGTACTGCTTGCAAAGAACATGCTGGACCAATAGAAGAGAAAATAAGGAAATATAGACCTTTGCCTGATTATCTTACAGTAAAGAGATCTAAAGTCAATGGAAATGGATTATTTGCTATTAAAAAGATAAAAAAAGGAAAAAGAATAGGAGTTACTCACTATGATCTTAAAGGTGAGATATGGAATGAGTTAATGAGAACTCCATTAGGAGGATTTATCAATCATTCTAGTGAGCCAAATTGTATATTAGATAAAACATCTGAGATACTAACTTGGGTTCTTTACACTCTAAGAGATATTAAAAGAGGTGAAGAATTAACTATTGAGTATGAAACCTATAAAGTAGAATAGGGAGGTTTAATGATACAAACAACTAAACTCAAAAAGAAATTTAATGATGAGGGTATTCAATTACCAACTATGACAATAATGATGCTTGATTCAGAAATTGAGAGATTAATAGACAGATGGGTTCATAATGCAAAAGAGTCTAATATAAGAAGACTAACTCCAGAACTAGTTTGGGCTGCATTAGGTAGGTGGAGTTATCATCAATGGGAAAAGTAAAATAATGTTTAATAGGGAAATAAAGTTAATGAAAGAAGACTATAACTACTATTTATTAACAAGATGGGGAAAACAATGTGCATACTGTCCTGAAAATAAATGTGTACTATGTGTAGAAGAAAAGAAACTTCTTAATAAAATATTAAAAGGGAGAAAATAAATGTCAATGAAGATTACAATGAATAATGAATATACTCAAATAACAACCTATAATGGTAAACTAAACGATAAATATCCTTTTACAGTTGAGATGTCATATGACAGTGAAGTAAAAGACTATCATATTGTTTCTGTTAATTTTGATTCAGATGGCAATTTGTATAATGGGAAATCTAAAAGATACTGGATAAAAGCTGAAGATAGAGTAAAAGATTTCATAACGAAATCATTGTTCATAAAACCAGAGGCAGAAGAATGAAGACTATGAATCTTTTTGAAATAATGGAAGCAATTAAAAACATTAAAGAAGATATGCTAAAGATGATTGAGGCTATTGAAAGAAATGAAATGCATATAAAACAACTAAATTGGAAAATGAATAATCATATTGGACACAATCCTGAATCAAAGCTGACCAATAAGAAAGGAGATGCTAAATGAACATAGAAAATATAGTTGATCAAAGCCTAAAAATACCAGCGATGCTAAGAGATATAAGAGTAGCTCTTTCAGGTTTACAATCAGCAGGATATGTTCCAGACTTCTGGAGAGATGTAGACCTTAGAAATGAATTTATGGGAGATCCTGTACTATATGATCATTTTGATACAGGCTTAATAGAGAAGGTAAAAGAAACTCTCACAAAAGTTAACAACTTTGATCACCTGTCAAAGATGCAATTCAACACTATAGCTGAATTAAAACATTGGGAGCAATGTATATACCGTGCTTATGAAAAATTGCATTTGTTAAACAATCAGGGTCAGGTAGTTAGAAGTAACATAAAATCCTATACAAATGCCACAAGAGATAGAGGATTGCTCATTTCTGGGATGAATAGAGTCATTGAAGAAATAAAAGATAAAGTGAAAATTAAACGAGGAAAACGAGGATTTCTTGACAGATTAGATATGAAATACAGATACAGACTGATGCCAGAGTCTAAATGGCAGAGTAATTTTGGTTCAAATGATAGAAGACCTGCTCTAAGACTTTATTTCCAAATTAAAAATATATGGATAGATGTAATGGATAGAAGTCAAAATGAAGAGATGAGCTATATAATCCCTTATGGCAGTGTTGACAAAGAAGGTAAAGCTGATGGTATAACAGTAATGTTCACTATACATTTTAGAAAAATCGCAAGACAGTTAATAGCATATATGAATGCTGGAGAAGAACGGCGTGTAAGAAATATAAGTGCTGAAAATGTATTAAGATCATCAGGAGGTGTTGGAAGCACTGGCCTTGTTTATGGAAAACATCCTAAATATAGATGGGGTAGCATAAATTTTCCATACATTGGATCTGGTGGAAGAGGAGCTCAACCGTGTTTTGGGACTTTAGAGTCTAATATATGGAAATCAGTCTTTGAATTAGACATAAAAAGTCTTTCAATGCTCCTTAGGACATGGGCAACTCAATACACATATGGTGCTACTCATCCATTTCAGAGTATAAGTAACCTGTACAGAGGAATTCCTAAAGCATATGGAGAATTAGGTAAAAAGATAGGTACCGATACCAGAGTGTGCGAATCTACATGGACAGATGCATATGTATGGCAAAATGGTGGGGCTACACGAAGAGTTGATGCTAAAAGAGAAGCAGATACTTGTGATAAAATTGAATGTCAGCTGAGACCATCTAAGTCTAATTCAAATCCCTGTGAACAATATAGACATTGGGATAGAATCAGAGAAAATACAAAAGGTAATACAGCTAAAATAGCAAATGAAAGGGTAACAACTTGATTAAAATAAGCAAAAAGGACTTCAAAAAGATAATAGATTATGCTAAAGCATCAGTAGAAGAGTTTAGTGGTGCTGAAATAGGAGGAATGGCTGTTCTTGTACCTGTTGAAGATGGATATCAGATAAAGAATCCAGAAATACTAAAACAAGTAGTCACTAGTTCTACCTGTACTCTTGACAAAGAAGAGTTAGCTAATTATTACACCAAGACAATGAAGAAAATAGGAACAAATATTAGCTTTGTTTGGTGGCATAGTCACGGATCTGGATCTACATTCTGGTCAGGAACTGATGAAAAAGCAATTAAAGAATATGCAGGTGGAAAATGGTCCGTTTCATTAGTTGTAAATGCAAATGAAGAATATAAGCTAAGAGTTGATTGGTTTGCTCCTAAACATGCTAGCCTGGAAGATACTGATCTTGAAATCATTGGTTCTGAAAATAACACAGTTCCAAAGGGAATCACAGATGAAGTTAAAGAAAAGTGTAGTAAGCCAACATATGCTACTGTAAAAGGTAGCTATAATAGTAGACAAACCAGTCTAATGTCTTACAATGGATGGGGTGACAAAACTGCTGAAACTATTAATTATAACAATGGTTATAATTCTTATGGATCAGGATATGGCACAACTGATGATACTTATGGTGATTTTCAAATAGCTATTAATGATATGAATGATGCATTGGAAGATTATCATACAGGTAACTTAAAATACAATCAAGTTAGAAAGATTGTACGACAAGTTAATACGCTGTTAAATCCATTCGGCTCTATTCATCTTCCTAAAAAGAAACATCTTGACTCGTATCAGACACATAATAGCCCGCTGGCAAATGCTATTCAGATGTTTAGAACAAATCCTAAGAACTACAGACAAACCATATGAATCCAACTCAAACAAGATTCTCAAATATAGTTCATCCTGAATTAAGGGATCAAAAGCTCCATATCTTCGGATGTGGAGCTATAGGATCCTTTGCTGCAGTCTTGCTGCATAAAATGGGAGTAAATAACTTCACATTGTATGATTTTGATTTGGTAGAGATGGCTAATGTCGGAGTGTCTGTGTATGATTGCAATGATTTAGGAAAAGAAAAGACAAAGGCATTAAAGAGTAAATTGATAGGGGCTGAAGTTGATACAATCAATGGTAAAGTTGACAGACATATTAAATTGAATATTAAAAATGAGATAGCCATACTTGCATTTGATAGTATGGAAATAAGAGCTGAAGTAGCTAGTGCAATCTGCAAAGCTAAAGCAAAAGCTATGATTGATGGAAGAATGGGAGCTCAAATATTTCAGATGTATGTCTTAACAAAACCAAAATTATCTGATTATATGTGCACTTGGTATTCAGATGAAGATGGGGATGATGAACCCTGCACAGCTAAAGCAACACCTTGGTGTGGATCACTAGCTGGAAGTTTCATCAGTAATGCAGTTAGCAAGATAGTCTCAGGTCATCCTTTAACTGCAAAACTGTGGTTTCATTTCCCATCTATGAGTATGGATTGGTCAAAGAATGTCTTGTAAAATTGATAAAAAAGTTGTATATTATAAACCTAACCTATATCCAAATTGGAGGATAATAAATGTCGGAAAAACAGGAGAATGAAGTAAGGAGAACATTTCCTATAGACTCAGCTATTCACGCTGAAATTGAAACTGCACTATGGGAACAAGTAAACTGGAAATCAGATGAAATTAATGAGTTAGCAACTGCATTATCTTTAGCACAGTCAGAAATTAAGGGTGCTGAATCAAAGAGTAAAAATCCATTCTTTAATAGTTCTTATGCAGATCTACACACTGTCATACAATCATCTTTACCAGCTTTAACTAAACATGGCTTATCTGTTATTCAAGGTAATAGATATTGTACTCAAACTGGAGGATTCTATGTTACTACAACACTATTGCATAAATCAGGACAATGGACTAAATCAGAAATAAGAATGCCTGTATTAGGCAAAAAAGATGCTCATGCTGTAGGAGCAGCTTGTACATATGGCAGAAGATACGGTTTGTCAGCTATGACTGGGATTGCCCAGTATGATGATGATGGAGTAGCAACAACAGACTTAGCTATGCAGAAGAATCTAAGATCTGTTGTAACTGCTCAACAGAAAAAAAACAGTAACCAGAGAGGTAATTAATGGCACTAACAATAAAGAATAGTGGCGGAGGCAGCGAAAGTTATATGGGTAATGGAATATTCGTTGACGATGCTGAAATAGTCAATCTTAATAATACATCAGGACAAACATCTGAGTTCCAAAAGTTCTCAAATGATCTTTCCATCGAAATTAAAGTGAGAATGCATAAAAACGATTGGGAAAGAACCTTTAACATCGGAGGTAATCTTACAAAAGATCAAGTAACTGGAGAAGTTACTAATTGGGGAGGAGCGTTCAAAGTTAGGGATTTCTTCCTCAGTACAGGACAAAAAGAAGCCTTAGAAAGTTCCTTGAGTGAAATTGAAAGTGGACGTATTCCAAAGGAAATGATAAATGACGCTATTGGAAAGAATATTCTAGTGCTGTCTTATAGAAACAAGAAAGATAAGACCAGTACCTGGAATCAAGTGTTCTCTACAGACAGAAAGAAAGATAGCATGAAGAACTATTTCCTTAAAGAGTGGGAGAAAAGCAAATCAAAACAAAATGGTCCATATCCAAGCAATTATAAACCTGATGGTGAAGAAGCCAGCTTTAACTATGGAGCAAATACTGAAACTGATTCAAATCAAAACTACGGCAACTTATGATGCCAACATACATCAATAATACACTAACAATTAAAGATCTATTTAATAGATGGATTGAATCACAGGTTATTAGTAAGCCTGATTACTTAAATAAAGATATCTATATAAGTAATCATGACTTAGAAAGTTGTAGAAAATGGATTCATGATAATTACAATAGAGTTCATAATACTTCAACAATTGAGCGTGCTTTTAGAGAAATGAGAGAGAAAGGCGAAATCAATGTAATTGATGCTTCTCTTCCAGACAATAAGGAAAAGCGTTGGCTGATAAGTACGTAGAAATTGCATTAGGACATCCGAAAAATAGGGGAGTGGTTATTCCACTCCCTGAACTTTCCAGACATATGATAGATGGACAGCCTCTGTTCAGAAGTTATTATAGCTTTGATGAAGAGTTAGTTGAACATTTCAAAGTTAGGAAAACAATAAAGAACTACCACGGTAAATATTATCTTGACAGAATAATATTTGATATAGATAAAGGTAGTGAAAATTCCGAAAATTGTCTGGAAAATTCAAAGCAGTTTTTGAATTCCTTAATTCAAAGACTTGAAGAGGCAGAAGTAGAAAACGTTGAAAATTACATTCAACCATGGTTCAGCGGTAGAGGTTACCATTATAGTATACCTAATGTATTTGGATTTGTTCCTTCAAATGATCTCCCTAAAATAGTTAAGAAAACATTAGAAGAATACTTTCCAGAAGCAGATCATATCTATGATGGAGCACGCCTCATAAGAGTTGGGTTTACTATCAACGAGAAAAGTAAACTCTACAAAATCCCCCTTGACATACCAGAAATACTCTACGGTACTGCCGAAGAGATAGAAATGCTGGCATCCAAACCTGAAGAAAGACCAGCACCAATACCACTTCTTGAACCTGAAAGTCTTCTTGAAATAGTAGAACCAAAAGAAGAAGAGAATGAGGTAGTGGTACATGAATTCAATCCATCTGCTGTTGTTACTTGTGTGCAGAAGATGTATGCGGAAGGAGATGTAAAAGGTAGCAGACACATAAAAGCACTACGGATAGCTTCATATATGCTTAGAAGTGGTATACCAATAGATGCAACAAAAGTAATGCTGCAGCATTGGGCTAAAAGCCTAGATACTGCTGAAACTAACAGAATAACAGACGATACTTACAGAGGAGTATACAGATACGGATGTTTTGATGCTATTATGGATAAATATTGTGATGTGAAATGCATTTATTATCCAATGAAAGAAAAGCGTCAAGATATGCTGATGCCTGTAATGTCAGCCTCAGAAATGGAGTCTAAATACGTTGAAAGAATAAGAAACCTTGACAGATTACCCAGAATAAATCTTGCAGATATATATTTGCTGGAACAAAACTTCTGGATGAATCCTGGTGAAATGATAATAGTCATAGGCGATACAGGAATGGGTAAAACAGCTTGGGTACAAAACCTAGTAGTAGAGAATAAAGTCAGAACATTGTGGTTATCTCTAGAAATGCCAGTAGATCTAATGTACCGAAGATTCCTTCAAATTGCAAGAGGTGAAACAAAAGAAGAAATCGATGCACACTATAAAGTGTCTGATAATGCTTGGTCTAAACTAATTGAACACATTAACTGTGTAACTATACCTCCAAAAATAGAACAAATAAGGAGATTGGTAGCAGAAACACAACCTACTATGCTTGTAGTTGACACAATCGACTGTGTAAGGGTGTCTAAATACATACACGACAGTATGTTCAAGATGGATGAGATAATAGCAGAGATAAGGGATATAGCGACAACACAGCACGTTATAGTGGTAGGTGTATCCCATACAACAAAGGCAGACTCTAGAACTGGTGCATTAGATGTTCACAGTGGCAAACATTCTTCATCAATAGCACAAAAAGCTGATCAAGTCATAGCTGTAGAAGGACTAAGGAATAGTATCGCAAGAAAGATCACATCCAAAAAGACCAGAGATGGTAATGGTTTAAACATAGTTTGTAACTTTACACCTGATACATTCAGGTTTAAACAAGAAACGACAGAAAGAAGGAATTAATGACATGGCTATTCTCAATAGAAGAAATGAACAACCCAGATGCAGGAGTTTCAGGAGTAAAAATAAGCTTACTGAAACTTTTCCATCTTACACTAATGATTAGCAATCATAAAGGAGATCATCTCTCAACAGGCTTTGGTCTTGGCCCATTTGAAATATCAGTCCAGTTTAGTATCTGGTATAATAAGGAAGATAAGGATGAAGTTTGAACCAATAGAAACATCAATACTAAAAAAAGCAATGAAATTGTCAAGTTTAATATATAATCAACTTGGTCAAGAACAGGAAGCAGAAATAGCTAAGTCAATCGAAGAGAAAATTGAAGGAGCAGAAGATGAAGCCAAAAAGAAAAGACTGGCATCAGAGACAGGGGAGAAGGAACAGACAGAGGGGAGCTGAACTTCAAAGACAAATAGTTAAACTAGCTAAAACTCACGGATTAGAAGCATACAATAGAGACAGAGGAGGAGCTCAGCACGAACAGGGAGACCTCGAGATACACGGTAACTACTGGGGCTGTAAAAGACATAAGCGTATTGCAAAGTGGCTCTACCCAGAAAAGAAAGAGTACGGTGTCTTCTTTAGAGAAGACAGGGGCATACCAATGGTATCAATACCTGCAGAATTACTTATGGAGCTAATGTGTGGTTTTCTAGATAAAATAGAAAGTAATAAATAGATGATAATAGAAATAGCCAATTGGATAGCAAACATATTTATTCTAGGACTGTCAATAACTCTATTAGCAGTAGGATGTTTCTGCATAATGCTGGTTATAATAGGAGGAAAAGATCTTATTGACAACTACTGGAAAAAGTAATCAAAGATGGATTTTTACTCTTTGATATGGTAGCGAGTACCTGCCCAATAATATAGTAGGGGCTAAAAGAGTGGGTTTATTTGTTAGTAGAACGAAACTGGCAAGTGAATTGTTGTGTTGGCTGGGTGTAACTACCCAGCCCCTACTTAAAATTTAACACCAGACAGAGAGAGGTTCTTTACTCCTTTAGTAGCCTCTCTCTTTTTTTAAGTAAATCAAAAAACATCCGAAGGAGCAACCCCTATAGGTTCAAATACTTCAGCATTTCAAGCTGCTGCTGAGTGCTAACTCGCCCAAGCTGTTTATTAAACTCCCCAAGAAATCCCTCACCAAAACGACCTTCCATCATACCATACTTAAGAAGATATTCTTTAATATAATTATCATGCATCTCTCTTATTAAACCTTCTGCTAAAGGATTCGTTTTCCCAGTACCTATCCTCGCAACTTGCTGTGCAATAAAATCAGCTTCCCTCTCTCCTTTAGGGGTTATACGAGTAGCAAACGCATCCCGTTCTTTACTATAACCTGAATACCACTTATCTACAGCAGGATCATCAAGAAACTTACTGCCTAAAGGATGCAATGGGTTAGCACCTTGTCTCTTGCCTATATTAAAAGCACGAGCTCCTCCTGCAGTAAGATAGAGATCCCATAAAGATTCAGGCTCCTGACTGGCTAATCTCTTTACTGCATTTATAGCCTGTCCTGCATGTTCTATATTAGCTGCACCTATAGTAGGATGCATATAGTCACCCATATAATCCATATCTATCATAGGTACGTTTCTATTCTCAAGCACAGTCATCAAGGAACGCTCTCTAAGCTCTGGGGGTCCCCACTGTAAATCATTAAACTTATTTTCAAAAGTCTTAATCAATTCAGTTCGGTGTCCTTCACGAGCCAAATTTTCACTTTCAGTTAGCGGTCTTCTCTTTGACCACCTCAGTGCTTTAGGTAAATCTAAAGCATTCTCCATTTCTGTTAAAGACAAGTCAGGCCAAGTTCCCCTAAACTCTTCATAAGGATTAAACTTAAGCTCACTTTTAGGTGCATAAGCAACAGTCTTAACATCAGTACCAGAAGGGCCACCTCCAAAAAATGTTTCATTCGGATACCTAGGCCTACCTTTTCCATGGATAAATTTTCTTTTAAGCCCACGCAACCTTGGACCTACCCTAGATAACCATCCAGCTGTCTTCGATTCAGCCATCCCTTTAGGGACTACCCCCTTTAGACCTTTACGCCCACCAATTCCAAGAGCCAAAGCAGCAATAGGGGACACAGGATTGTCTTTCATGTGCCCTAATCCTAATAATCCAGTCTCCAAAGCAAGATCTGCAGCACTAATGGGACCCAATAAAGGAGTAACTGCACCACTTTCTGGTTCATTAAGAGGGTTAGGGACAGCTTCACCTGAAGGATCTATTAAAGCAGAAGCATTCATAAGTATCTCTGGAATAGCATCTACCGCCCATTCAATAGGAACAGGTTCTTCTCTTATTGGAGTCTGAACCATAAACCCAGACTTAACTTTCTGCATTGGATCGTAACCCAGCTGTCCTCTGGGCATATCTCCTAGTCCAGGCAGATAGCCAAGAAGACCAAGCTCATCTTCTCTGGTAGCAGGTCTTAAATTATATGGATTATGATGCATGATTAAATAACAGCAAACTATCTAGCTCTATATGAACTTTCCCACTCTTCATAGTCAACAGGGATCTCCCAAGGATCTAAGTCTTTCATCTCTTCCCTATACTTAGACCTCCTACTTAACTTCTTCATAGGCTCAAGGCTTAAAACACCTCCTGGCTTCAATGTCTCCAACTCTCTACGCTCCTTAACTTCTCTCTGCAGCTTAAATATCGGGAACCCTGTCAGTCTTTCAATAGCCATAGATGGATTATCTACTGTCTTAGCTATATCCCTAAGTACCCTGCCAAACGGAAACCATGTATATATCTGATAAGTAGCCCATCTATCCCAATCTCCTTTTAACATAGAGCCTAAAGGACCTAATATAAAACGTGCACTTGGTGGAGATATGGCTTGTATTGGAGCAAGCGGACCAGGTAAAGTACCAAAGAAAGCCCTGTCCCTCGTTCTCTCATCTCCAAACATAAGCTCTGAGAAATCCATAACATAACTCATTGGAGGAGGTAAAGCAGAATCAAACATTGAAAATGGAAACGCAGATGCTAATGAAAAGATAAACAGATCGCCAGTAGCTATTCTTCTGAACTGATCCATCTCCTCAGACCCAGGCCTAAAACCATAAGCCTTAGCATTCTTATATATATCTTTCCTGAATTTCATAGAGTTCCAAGCCCATGTCTGGAACCTGGCATATACCCTGCCAAGATTAGTCCTTGCAAATGCTGGCCTAGCTGCATTATGATACAAGAACTGCGTATTCTCTACTCCTCTCAGTGCTAGCTGCATTATCCAAGGATGTTTAGCATCCCTTGAGATTGCATGCATATCAAATACATCAGCCCACTTTAAATAATGTGCCCAGAAAGCACGACTACGAAGCTTACGCTCTGACCATCTCATAGCCTGAGCAGCAAAGTTAATTACAGAATCATGTACACCAAACTCTTTGCCTATCTCTCCAACACTCATCTTTGCAAACTTGCCTTCTTTGTTCCACTTCTTCCTAAGAGCACCAAAATACTTCTTAGTACGTGCAGACTTAGAATGAGGAGAAAACCTCAACTCATTAACAAAGAAACTTTCAACAGCACCTGCCTCTTCTGCAAACTTTTGGAACCAATCCCATCCAGCTCCTTGAGGAACATCAGGGATTACACGTTTCAAATGGTCAAGACTTCCAGCATCCTTCCAGTATCTCCAGCCAGTACTAGCTATAGTAGTCTCAGTACCCCCAAACATATTAGCTATCATTGTTTTTGTATGGGACAGTAAAGACATTAGCTGATACTTAGCATCAAAGTTAGAGAATGCTGCAAGTTTTCTTGACATATCAGTAGCATCTCCATCTTTCCAAAACTTCTTACCATTAAAATATTTATTACTGACCTTGTCAAGCTTCTTATGTATAAGATGATCACTCATCCAGTAGTATGGCGTTTCCTTTATAGGAAACGATGGTCTATCGAGCCATTCTTTAGGAAATACAGAAGGATAGCCAAGTACATTCATAGTATAATTCTGCATAAACATCTTCCAGTCCTTTGTATGTTCCCCTAATGGACTCTTTTTCTCAAACCCCTCAATCATTCTATGAGACATAAGTGCAAAAAGATTATTATAATAAGCACTGATCATCTGAGATGAATATCTATATAAAGCACCCCTGCTCTTATCCCAGTTAGGTATAGGTTCCTCACCTCTCTTTAAAGCATGC
>Ga0098057_1000608_pt1 | contig 11892 bp, 14 predicted proteins | sample 18_taG_FD_77072 | JGI IMG/M metagenome (GOLD analysis project Ga0098057, IMG submission 77072) | Marine viral communities from the Subarctic Pacific Ocean - 18_ETSP_OMZAT15316 metaG | ecosystem: Environmental > Aquatic > Marine > Oceanic | place: Pacific Ocean | collected 2015-01-19 | reverse complement strand
CGGCCTTCAGCTTCAAGTTCTGCTGCTTGAGTTGTTGCGCGTAGTGCAAGATGCGAAGATGTCCCCGCGTCCATCATCTTCTTTGCCATCTCCGCAAAGCCTGAAGCGTCTGATGCTCCACCCCCACCGCCACCGCCACTCGATTTAACAACCTTCGCCACCGGAGAAGCTGCTGTATCAGCCGCTCCACCTCCTTTGCCCGCGCCAGGACTCCAGCCAGATGTCAACCCAGACTGAACATCCAGATCACGCTGTTCTGAGAGCATTTTATTCCATCTCTCATCCTCGGTCTTTTGCGCTTTTTCCTTGTCCGCGACTAGCTTGTTGACTCGCTCAGTCTCAGCGGCCAGTTTCTTTTGCGCCTCAATATTATTATTTGTGGCTTCGACGTAGTCGTTTGCGTCTTTTATCGCCTCCTTGAACCCGCTTCCACTCTTAAGGCTCTCCGCAAACGCCCCAACAAACCTACCTAGATCATTATATTTTTTAATAAGCTTCGTAAAGTGATCAATCACCGGACCGACAACCTTGCGGATTCCATCAACGGCTGTCGCTGTTTGCTTTGCCCATCGCTTAATTGAGCCGTCTTTTACCAAACCCTGAATGGCTTTGGTCAAGTCCCCGATGGTTTCTTTAGAAAGTCCGAGAAGTTCATCACCGAACTCGGCTGAAGCAATCCCCATATTATCCATTAAGGTTGACCACTTACCCGCGCCGGTTGATGAAAGCTCCTCCATTGAGCCACTGAATCGGCCCATCTCGCCATTCATCTTACCCCAGATTGTCTCAAATGATGCGCCAGACTTCTGGAGCTTCTCCATCTCATCGCGGACTTTAGGCGTGAGAATCCCCATCTCTTGGAGGCGCATTGCAGCCTCACCAAATGGCTTTCCACTTTTTAGCATGGAGTAAGCCCGACCAACCCAGAAGGAAACCTCTTGAATTGGCGTCCCGACTGCTGCTGCCGCATCACCAATTACCCTTAGAGATTTAGCCGAGCCTAGTACGCCTTCCGTAAAGACCGTGAGCTTTTTGGATGCGTCGAGGAGTTCAGGAAGCTGGAAAGGCGTAGACGCTGCAAAGTCTCGAAGCTCGTTGAATCGCTCGATTGCTGCTTCAGTTGATCCGAGCAGGCTCTTAAGCTGAACCTTTGCCGTCTCAAATTCAAAAGACTTCTTGATTGTTCGCCCGACAACAGCCGCAGCAGCTCCAACCGCCGCGAAAGAAACCGCAGCGACCTTCGCCATAAGACGGAAGCCGGTTCCTAAAACCTTAACCCCGCCACCAATCTTCTTCAGCCCCGCCGAGACGTTATCCTTCAGGCTGATGATCAAATTTACTTTTTTAGATGCCATCTATCGCGCTCCATTCTTCTTCTATTTCCTGCGCCTTGTCTCTAAATTCCTTCAACGCTCGCAGTCTTGGTGTTGCTTTAGGAGCAACCGCCTTCCCGCCCTTCGCTGATGTCGATCTGTTTGCGTTGTCCTCGGCTACAATCCGCGCAATGAATAGATCATAGAACTCGCCGACCTGCTCGATTGGTGCCTCATAAAGCCAATGCTCTGGACTCTGCCCGTATTCGCGAATCAGGGAGGCTACAAGGCCACCAAACTCGTTGCGGACGTCTTTGCCCTTACCCTCGCCCTCTTCGCCTCCTGTGCCACCATACGAGCCACAACAACGCTCACAGATCGTTTGAATCTCTTCAGTCGTGCAATGCATCCGTTTGGATAACTTCTTGAGAGCCTTGTTCGCCTTCTTAAACTCGGAGAACTCAGAAAGAGCCTCGTCAGTCAAAGGAAGCGTCAAGAGCCAGAAGAAAAAGCCGTCGTGGTAAAGCTCTGGAATCTCCCACTCGTCGAGCTTCTCAACATACCAGAGAGATTTAGCAACCGTCAGAGGAAAAAACTTGATTCCGCAAAGATCAAAAGGGGAATTTAAAAGCCGGCGCTCTGTCTTCGTAACGCCCGCAACCTTGTCAGCTAATCGGTCAAGCTCCTCGATGCAATCAAAGTCCTCGACATCCACGACATGCTGGGTCTTTGCCTGAATCCTCTTGATCGTCTGTTTCGTCAGTTCCTGCATCTGCTTCCTTTGGTGCGTCCGAGTCGGGCGTCGATACTATCGCTCGCCGTCCTCGGTCGTCTGTTATACGTTTAAAAGCCATGTCGAACCTTACGATGTAGCGAGGTCAGTGTTTGCGTGTGCTGAGAAGGCAAACGTATCGAAGTCGCTGTTGCTGTCGTTTGTGTCGTGCGAGTCAACAAGAGGAACGAGCATGTCGTTGGTGTTACCATCAAAGTCGGCTTCAAGGAGTGTGGATGTGTTTGACGTTGGTACGCCTACAAAGTCCATTGAAAGTTCGCAGCGAGGAGTCAGATTCTTACCAACCAAGTGATCGCCTGCCTCGTCGGTCTGGTCAACGTGGTTCATTGAGAATGTTACGGTTGCGCTTGCCGGTGAGGAGTTGGAGCCGGTCGTCACACCGAAGTCAGGAACACCAAACCCGTTCCATGATATAAAGGCTTCACCGGCCTCATGTGGGAGGAAGTCGGACACATCTGCATATCCAAGCGTTAAGCCTGACGCGTGAGCGTTTGAGGCATGTTGATGACCCGTGATGTCAATCGTCACATAGTTGCCCGCGCTCATGTTGATCGTTAGGCCGGTAACAACTCCGATGGTCTGGAAGTCCCCGAACTGAGTCAGGAAGGTTCCGATGTCTGACATGAAATCAGCCCCGCAATAAGATGCGCTTTGTGAGTAGTTCGTAATATCAGCAATATTCTGCTGACATTCTACGTTGCCCACCTCGTCATTGACCGCGACGTTGGTTTCTACCACGTTCGTTCCGCTTGTCGATGTGTTGAAATTTGTGTGCAATCCGAAAAGGTTTGCTGCTTCTACTGCCACTGTTGCGTCTGCCATGAGTTTGCCTCCGTTAATTCGTTGTTAATATAATTTGATGACTCTGTTTCGTCTAGGTTGCTAGTATTCGCCCTCGGTTAGATAAAGGATCTGAAGCGGAATCTTTACCGTCCACATCACTTGAGCAACCCCGACCGTTGGCTCTGGTGGCTCTGGTAAGCCGTCAAGCATACACCAGTTCACATTGCTTCCTGATACCGTCTTGAGGTTGTCCGTTGACCGAAGCCAAGCCAGAACCGAGCTTGCAAAGTTCATCGCTTTGACCCGTGTATCGAAATAACCCTCAAGCTCTGCCTTGATGAATAGATTGCACCAGTTGCCATTGTCGCCATATGTGCGTTCTGGATCATAAGCATCGGCCTCGCTACCTGAATTAATCTTCCAAATGTTGCGGTATTTAATCGCGCCTTCTTCGTTTAATTCAAACCGGCCACGAAACGCATTGACGCGCTCTGTGCATCCGAGAAAGCTGATCAATGAGGTGAAGACTGCCCGCTCTGCTTTGTTCCATGCCTCGCTAATTGTGTTCTCGGATAACGTGAGAGTCCCAGAGAATGCGCCTGCTCCTGTGTAGGTTGAGCCTGAAAGCGTGAACTTATCGGTTGCGACCGTATCAACATCAGCGACAGTCGTGATCAGCCAGTCCGAAGAGTCGTACCACATTGCGTACGTGTCTGTTGATTCATAATAGATCGCCTGAGAGTTTACCGTCTCCTCTGTGTCGTACCAATAAACCGAACCCTGCAAAGCTGCGGGGACGGCATCGGTTGAGGTTGTTGTCTTGTCAAATTCGTATATTGGTTTCGCGCTCATTTGAATATTCCTTTCACGATGTTATCAAGCAATGTGTCGAGTTCGCCCATGATCTCTTTCTCCGAATCCGCGTATGCCTTGAAAATATATTTGTCGGTTGCTTTTCCGTCGTTGTGCTTGCCGAGCTTCTTCCATGACTTGCCTTTGTCATCGTGCATCTTCTCTGCGTAGTCACCTGCGGGTGAGTTGGATGGAACCCCGATCTCTACCCGATCCCGCTTGACCTCTGTTGTGATGGATTTCTTGAGGTTGTTTGTCGTGAATGATGATGTTGCTCGCTTTGTCTTCCCGCCTTTGAGGGTTGATTCATACTCCGCTTTTGTTGCCGATCTCGGTGCGTATGCCTTCGCTTTGCCATGAACAATCGAGCCGATGATTTTGAGCATGCGCTTGATGAACTTCTGATTTCCCTTGCTCGCTCTGGAAATCTTACGCATCAGCTTCCGAAGCTCTCGGTCGTCTATGGTTACGTCAGGCATTAGAATTTGACTCCTGTTGTCATCGTTGCCTCATAAATGAGCCTCGAAACGCCGTCTATATCCTCAACTCGCGCTCCCAGTATCTTTATCTTCGAGCTTGCCGGTAGCAAAACCTCAGCCTCCCCGAGTCCGCCTTTTTTTATGTGGGCATAAGCCTTCTTTGATCTCCACATTGAGTCAGCATAAAACGCGCTCTGGTCTTTTCCGACTGTGAACTCTAAAATTGCGCCATCTGCACCAGCAAAGCCTTTAGCAACTCTCGGTGATATTGAGGTTGATATCGGAGCATCCGACGAAATCACCGTTCCAATCATCTTGTCCGCGATACTTCTATCAGACGGCAGGTTTTTCACACCGCGCCAAACTCTGACATCCTCGCCGAGAGTTGCTTTTGACAACCCTGCGTCTATTGTTGAGAGTTGCTGCTTTCTCTTTTTTACAACTTGCGCTGTAAGCACCTTCCCTTTAACGGAATCACCAGCGACGGATCCGCGAGCAACTGCCAATATTTCCGAGGAGCCGCTTCTAATATAGTCTCGCAGGGCGTTTGAAAAATCCTTCTTCTCGTCAAGAATGCGCCCATGCTTCTCTGTAAGTTTTAAAGCTAAAGGTGTTTGTTCTTTGTTTGTTGGCAATTTAGCAGGCACAAACGTCTTCGCCTCTGTAACCTTCTTCGCTTTCGGTAACTTGTCGCCTGTTACCTTCACGCCTTTATTCGCAACACTAGCCGTCCCAAACTTGGCAGGTTTCAAGCCCTCCTCCTTGCGCTCCTTGTTGACTTCTTTGCGAGCCTCTGCGCCTTCCTTGGTTTCCTCTTTGCGCTGTTCCTCGGCTTCAGGTAATCCGGTTGGCGTTACTACGGAAAGGCTGTGGATACAATTCGGGTGGAATAGCCCATCAGCAACTGCCTCTGCATAGGTTGGATATCCCTTTGTTGTTCCGCTCATGGATAGAATCTTGCCCGCCCAGCGAGAACAAGGATCTCCAGGCTCAAGGCTTCCCGAAGTGATACCGCCTTCGACCTGTTGGAGATCGTAACCGGCTTCCGCGCTCATTGATGTGTAAGTTTCCCTCGCAACATTTGCGGAGATTGTGCGATTAATCATCGCAAAATAAGAATCCGCTTTCATCTTGCGACCGTTTTTATCTCGGAGGATTAACCCGGGACTAAACTCAGAGATCCGCGACTTCATCTCTCGCGCCATCTCAGGAGTCGTCATTCCTGACGCCGCGCCTTTGCGTAGAGTGTCGCTAACAATCACACGAATCGCGTCTGTGTCGCTCTTTGCCATTGAGCCGAACCGAGAGTTCAGCAAAACACGGTCATCGATTGTGGACGGATTAACGCGCTCAACGATGTCGTTTAAATACTTCTGGGAGAACTGCCCAAACGGAATCAGCTTGGCTCCCTTTGGCAGATCGTCGGCAACGTGTCCGACCCATTCCTTCGCAACCCGATTCGATTGCTGATCAACGAAGACATCAAACTTTCTGTTCAGCTTGATATATTCCGAGGTAATCCCACGATACAACCCAGATCGAACGGATGCAGCAGATGCGAAATTCTTCTTCTTGATGGCCTTATTGATCTTCGACTCAACCTCGCGCTGTGCATCCTTGAGGATACGCGCCAAGTCCTTTTCACCCGCTTTGATCTGCTGGCGTAATATCTTTGAGCCATCTTTCGGCATTCCTTAACCTCGCACCCATTTGCGTCTGGTCATTGCAAAGTAGCGTTGAGCCATTGGGGAGATCGTCACGCCGTAATACTTGTCACGCTGTTCTGTGTCTACCGTTTCGACCAACTCCGCGCCGGTTTCACTTCCGCGAGTTCTAACGGTTTCATCGAGGATGAATAGAGTCTGCTCAAAGTGCGCGTAATCGTCACGATATCGGTCATCAGAGGCAGGATCATATAAATCTCGGTTGAGATACGTTTCCAGCTCTCTCTGCGCCTGTGCGAGTCCGGCGGTACGTTCAGCGGTCGTGTATTGCGTCCAGTCGTATGAGCGGATATGGTTGCTCGTACTGAAGTAGGTGTTCGCCTCTGTGATGGTCTGAGTGTAAGCCATTATTTTGCCTTCCGTGTGAACGTCGCTTTGATCTTCTCTATCAGGGTTTTCGGCTTCGGTTGCCTCTTATGCTTGAAGCCTAATGATGGTGAGTACTGGGGCATTTACTTCGTCGCCTTTTTAGCAGGAGTCTTCTTCTTTTTCGGCACTTTTTTCGCAACAGGTTTTGAAGCCTCAACTTTTGGAGCTTCCTGAATGTGTTTGTATTTAGTCGTTGGTGTGTAATCGCTCATTGATTCTCCAAATTAAGTGGGGAGGTTGGAGGTCGCGGTTGACTGGACCGTCAAAGCTCCCTCTTCTGATGTCAGCGGAGTGTAGTCAGCAGAGAAGACGGCAAACGCTGCAACGAGCGCAATTAATGAAATTAATACTTTTTTCATAATATGCCTTTATTTTAATAATTATTTGAATTGGGTAATAAACTCGGGGAGGTTGGTGTTCCCTCCCCTAGTTGGTTAGCTTGTCGCAATGACGGTGCTGTTCAAGTCAACGTCAATGCTGATAGCAGCCTTGTACGTTTTAACCCCACCGATGGACAACATGCGGTATCCGTTGGCGATACGACCTTCAAGGCGTAGAGCCTCGTCGGTGATAACGTCATTGGCGAGCGCAATGGATGTTCCCATTACACCGGCAAGACCGTGAGTGTTGCTTCCTTCAGTAACACAGTTGTTGCTGATGAACGTTTCAACGCCGAAGAACTTGCCGGCATAGTTTGCATTCTTCGCGTAGTCGTCTGAGTACTGCGATGCTGGCCCCTTGCTTCCGAAGTAAAGCGTAATTGCTTCTTCGATTTCAGGTGGAGCGATGAAGTAGCAAGAACCGGCAGGAGCTTTTGCAGCTTTCAGTTCACGTTTCAATGCGCCGAACAATGCAGGCAGGTTAGCGGCGGTCGTGGCGGTGATCTGCCATGATGCAGCGGCTGGGTTCTGGGAAACGATTCCCGCGTTTGCATACTCAGCCATGATCTGGTTGTCCCAGAAGTCGCCGAGCTGATAGCCTGCATCGGTCATCACTTCGGTCATGTAGTTAACCGAGATGTTGTTCCGTTCTGCATCTTCATCCTTGAATGCAACGTACTGCTCTTGGTCAATCACGAGCTGTTGGTTGGAATCAGTCAGAGCTTCATACGTGATGTTACTATCGGTGTATTGAGCATCCGTCAGAGTTCCCATGGTCTGGATGTTCAGCGTGTCGCCTTTGCCCCAGAGTTCCTGTTTGAAGTTCTTATTACAAATGAGTTCACCGACAAGATTCTGTCGAAGTCCCGCGAGTACAACATTGCTCCAAACTTCTGGAGTGATGTCACCTAATGTTTTGGTACTAATAGCCATGATGTTTCCTTTGTGTTATTGGTTGTTTATTCTGCGCCAGCCGATGCCAAGACATAAGCGAGCGGATCAGCCGCCACCTTGCCTAGATCGGGATTTGCCACTTGCTCGCGTGTAACCGTGTTACGTTGAGCTGAAGCGTCTCCAGGCCGTGACCCTGCACCACTCGGCGCATTTGAAGCCAGCATCCCTGCATACGTTTCATTAATGGACTTTAATTTGTCTGCAACAAGAACCTCGTTTCCGAGATCTACGTCCGCAAACTCTTTTTCGATGGTTAACACCTGCAATGCTTTCGGCACATTGTCCATCCACTCAAGACCGGCCCCGATTTTATTCAGCGCATTGGATCGCTTTTCAGCTCCATACGTTGCTTCGAGTTCAGCCCGTTGTGATTGTTCGAGGTCATACTTCGACTGCAGGCGTTCAAAATCGAGCTTCAGTTTTTCGACCTCACCGAGATCTTTACCTTCTAACTCTTCAATCTTCGCCTGCAATTCCGCAGCATGAGCCTGCGCCTTCTTCTTGTCGCTTAGAATGCCATTAGACTTCCCCGTCTCCGCTTCAAGTCTTGCTTCCAAGGCTTTCAAACGTGCGTCGGTTCCATTGTCTTTGGGGCTTAGTGACGCGATAAACGCTTCATCTAGTCCCGCGGCTTTCAATGCTTCAATTTGCTTGTCATCCATCTTTTACTTCTCCGTTCGCTGTCGTGGTCGCGATCACCAATAACACAATCAAAGGTCTGTGCTCACCTAATCACCTGCTTACGGTGCAGGAGTTACCGATTAAAATTGTTCCAGATCGCCGAATGATTGAGCGGTTGGATCGTAGGTCTTGATAGCCTCGATAGCCTCTTCACGCTGTTCTGGAGTGATGCCCGCTCCGATTCGATCCATGCGATCTAAGAGCTTCTCATTTGCGATGCGTGTCATCTCGACCGGCATTGGAGCGTTGAGCGTCATGATCAAAGCCTGAATCTCTTGGTTGAAGTCGCCGATGTCGAACGTCCGGTTGTATCCTGGAACCCATTCAGGCATCGAGGAGTCAAACTCATTGACGATCTTAGCAACCCGAATCTCTGCGTTTTCTAGAACCTTGGCGCGAGCTTTCATCACTTGGGCAACGTCTTGGAAGTCCCACGCTTTGGATTCAGCCGATGCGACCTGCTTGGATTCGTTCTGAAGCATCAAGCCGACCGCGTCGAACATGTTGCGTTTCAGGCATTCCAGCTCCTCGCGTGGTGCCTTTAAAGCTCCAGAGTCGGGCATCATGTAGAATGGTTGCGCGTCTTCTGGTGAGATTAGGATCGGGTAATTCATCCCGAAAACCATCTCTGCGGCTTCGGCGGTCGATGTGCTGTAAGCGTCTGCGGTATTCTGCAAAACTGACTCAGGCATCACCGGCTGCGGATAGCTCGATTTGAAGAAGTTGGCGCGGTTCACAGACTCAATGTCCATGATCGAGCGGTTGATTGATTCGATGTCGTCAAAGCTGTAACCATGAGCAAACGTCTGCCCCACTAGAACGAACGGAACGCCTGAATGATCGGTCGGTAGCTCGTTATCTGATACAATCTCCCACTTACCCTCTTCATCCTGTTGGCTCTCGATTGTGCGGACATTGCCTGGAGTCCACACACGGCGAACCTTGCAGAGCGTTGGCTTTGCGTCTGGAGTCGTTGCCTTGTAATCCATGCCCTCGGTAATAAGCCATTCAAGCTCGCCGATCTCGTTGTACTTCCAATCAGGTACGGCTACCGGAGAATAAACGTTGATGTATGGGCGAATCTTCTTGGCCTTCTTCTCGGCCTTGGAAATCTGGTGATCTGGAACAGGAGCATCAACGCCAATCCAGCACCAACCTGCAGCGGTGATATAGTCATTTGCCTCAATCATCAAGTCATTCATTGAGCGACCGTCAGCCGATGCGTCAAGGTTCAGGTCTTCATTGATCCCCTCGCGAGTTGGAGGAGTCCCGAAAACGTATTGATCAATCTTGTCAGCGATTCGCCGAGGATATGGGAAGACATGTGATTGCTCTTTGCGTCCTGTTGCCTTTGATCCGTCAGCGCGACAACCGCCGTCCCAATCGATCTTGGATTCTCCAGCATATCGAGAGAGTCGCTTCTCAACGTAATCACGACCGCCTCTGATCGCGAGAATGTTGATCAGCATTTGGTCAGCCCGTTTCGCATAGTCGGGATTCTGGCGAGTCATAACGACCGGCAGCTTCTCTTGATCTTCTGCGAAAAAGTTCTGTTTTGCTGGATTGCGTACGTCGCCGAATGCGCCTTCGGAACCTGTGCCGGTATAATCGCCCATAATAGAAATTTCCTCTGTCGTTTTAAAACACGGGAAATCTATAACAGAATGATGATTGACGTCTAGTTTGCTATCTGGACGCTCTTTTTTTTTGACACAAGTTCGGGGGCGTTTATGTGTCAAATGCTCTGTGTGTTTACGCAAGAAAGCCCCGCCGTTAAGCGAGGCAAAACCTGTTCAGACCGTTACGATTTATATAAGCAAAAGTGCCTTTTCGATCTGAGCTTACGGTTTAAAGTCTAAGCATTTGAGTCCTCCACATAGAAGCGAGCCTTGATCGGAGTGGCTGGTTTCTGCTTCGGGTCCTTGGAGGAGCTGTAACCACTCACCGTCTGCGAGATGGTCCACGACCACTCGTCTGGATGCCCTCCCTTAAACTGCACCCCAGCAAAGCCGACAATTGAGGGGAGTTCTGATAGTAGATAAAGGGTGGCTTCAGTATGTTCAATCTCGCAAAAATAATGATTACCCTTGATGTGAATTGGATACTCCTCAAACCCGCAAGAGCTATTGCTCGCCACCTTGAAGTCGGGGGAGATGCGGAAGATGTCGCGCATTCCGATATTTAAAATTGCACATGAGCAGTTTGATCGAGTCCACCCCGCGCCATTGCACCAGTCGGTATGCTCCCAGTTATCGGTGATACACTCCCGCTCCTCCTCACTAAGCCCGCCCCATGCGGTCCAGTTGCCTTTCAGCTTCTCAATTAATTCTGTATTCATCTCTCATCCTTTCGTTTTTGTAATATCCTCGCCTGCATGTTCTGAGGCGATCCATAGTAAATCGTTTGCGGTTGGTGCTCGGTCGTGCATCGCTTCGTAGTCGTCAATGATCGCGCGGAACTCTTCAGCGTGTTTCGCTATCAGCTCGATCAGGTCGCCGTTCATGCGCCGGAATGCTTCGGCTTGTGATTGCATTTCTTCTAGGTAGCTCATTCGATCTCCTCTCTAGTCATCAGAAAAATCTACAAGGATTTTGATTTTACCGTCACTATCAAAACGCTCAAGGCTGAAAAGGTCAGCAATATCCTCGTGGATGCTTCCGGTCTTGGCGTAGTCGATCAAGTGGTGATGAACCACGGTGAGATTCTGGCCTGCGTTGTTGCAGATCGTGATATGGCTGTTTGGCTTATTGGTAGTTGTCATCTCGTTTCCCTCTCTGTTGATGCAAGAAAGATACGATACCCCTGCCTTATCGTCAATAGGTAATTGGATAATTCGTCAGTTTATTACAACCGCGCCTGAACCCTTTGACCGCTCTCTTCGCATAAGTTCCTCTAGTGCATACCTTAACGCATCCACATAGTGGTTCCAAGAGTCCACGATGATCGGCAGAATCTCCTCGGTATGCTTGTCGATCTTGTAAGAATACATCATAAATTCTTCATGAACGTCCTTCAATTCAGGCGCAATCACGATGTCAAACTGGCGCATAAAGGCAATCCCATCCTCGATTGAGTTCTTGCCCTTCTTCGATCCGCGCATTCTGGAGAAGCCATTGCGTCTCATATAACTGATCGTTTCAGGTCGGGCTGAGTCTGCGGTAATAGGCCATTTGCCGGCTCCCTCGATCTGATTAAATAAGGCAGGAGTCTTGTCGATCTCAATGCCCACACCTCCGACCGCCTTGTCAATGTAGAGCGTCCGTCCATCAATCCAACAACGAACGAACGTGGTCGGATCTTGTGAGAATCCCCAGTCTGCCCCAAAGAAGAAGCGCGTATTGCCTGGAGGAGTCGGCACATCGCCAACCTTCCAACACCCATTGAAGATCTGTGCAGCACTATGCTTTTCGAGTCCACCTTCCCAAACGTGCATGAACTTATCAGGATCTCGTCGCCGGTCTGATTCCATCTCTTGCTTCAAGACTTCAGGAAACCAAGGATTGTCAGCATATCCGACCTTCATCACCTTCGCGCCGGTCGGTGGCTCATTAGCAACGAACTCAT
>Ga0098057_1000607_pt1 | contig 11895 bp, 13 predicted proteins | sample 18_taG_FD_77072 | JGI IMG/M metagenome (GOLD analysis project Ga0098057, IMG submission 77072) | Marine viral communities from the Subarctic Pacific Ocean - 18_ETSP_OMZAT15316 metaG | ecosystem: Environmental > Aquatic > Marine > Oceanic | place: Pacific Ocean | collected 2015-01-19 | reverse complement strand
ATTGCATAGGTAATTCTTTTATTTTACTCATTATGATATTGTTACATCACTTATAAAATTAATATCTTCTTCTGTTAATTCTGGATAATTTGGTAAATAAACCCCACGAGAATGAATTTTGTCAGCAACTTTACCATGAAACTCCCCATATCGTTCTTTCCAAAATGGATGTAACCCAATATTTCCTGCACTAAATATACGAGTTTCTATTCCATTTTCTACTAATCTACCAACAATCCGTTTTCGTTCTTTTCCATCTTTAGCCACTATTGCAAATGAAATTGATGCTGGTTTATCATTACCATACTTTTGAATTTCAAATGAATCTTCCAACAACTTATCATATAACAAATGATTTTCGTATCTCCTCTGTGCCATCCAATCAGCTTTATCAACTTGTCTACAACCAATAAAAGCCTGTAAATTGGTTGAACGAACATTAAAACCTGGTACTAAAAAGGTAAATGGTTCGTGAAAAGTATCTATATTATTTTCAATCATTTTTTGTTTATAAAGTTCTTTTGGTAAATCTTTACCCCAACCATGACTTCGTAACATTAACAATGTATGATATAATTCTTCATCATCTGTATTTATCATACCACCTTCTATTGTAGATAATTGGTGTCCAAAATAAAATGAAAAAGTGGACATATCACCTACTTGACCGACCATAGTTCCATCTTCATAACTTGAACCAAGTGATGCACACCCATCTTCTAATAACAAAACATCGTATTTTTTACATAATTCTAATAATCTATTTTTATAATGTGGAACACCCAGTTGTTGAACAAATATTATTGCAGAAATATCTTCTGTTTTTAAAAGAAATTCTGTTTGATCTAAATCAATTCCATATGTATATGGATCCACATCAACCATAACAGGTTCAAGTCCAAATTGTATTACGGGAGAAATTGTTGTTGCCCAAGCTATGGCCGGGACAATAACTTTTTTACTCCTTAACTTGTTCAAAACTATTAATGAATAAAACATCAATAAATTTGCAGATGATCCTGAATTTACATTTACTGCGTATTTAGTTCCAATCCATTTTGCCCATTTTCTTTCAAACTCAACAGTATATTTTCCCTTTGTCAATTGTGGATAAGTTTCTAACCATTCAATTAATGCACGAACATCCTTTTCGTCTATCGTTTCTTTTGCAAGTGGATATTTTATTGGTTTATCGGTATGTTGATATTTATTTGGCATTATAGTGATCTCCCCATTCGATTATTAAAGTAACCAATGAATCATATTTTGATTTTGGTTGTCTTTCATATGCATGTTTAAATGCGGGAAAAATATCATCTGACTCATCTAATACTACTACATCAACTCGTTTTAATAAGTTTCTATATGCCTGAGTGTGGTCTTGTGTGTGTTGTTCTCCTGCATCTAATGGAATTCTACTACCAATAGATGTTCTTATAATAACTCTCGGTTGAAATTGACCTTCTGATATAATACTAATCTTATCTAAATGATTTACTAATTGATTTGTAGCACATATTAAAAAATCAAATCGTGGATAACAGGTAATCGGAACAAATCCTTCAAATGCCATTCCCATTGCCATTCCCATTTGAACATCTTCAAAAACTGGCACTTCTATTCTTTTATCATCCGAAACCGTTTTTGTCGTATTATACATTGCATTACCACTATATTTTATTGCCTGTCCAATAAAAATTGTATCTTCTTTCTTATCTAACCATTCCATTGAACGAATTATTTCATTTTTATATTTCAAATCCAAATGTTTCAACATTTCTGCCTCTTGAAACTTTTGCATATCTTCTTTTTGTTTTGTTAATTTATCTACCATCATATACTCCTAAAATAATACCCAATTACCAGAACCGTGATGTGGATAACCACGTTCATATTCATAATAAATCACATCTTCTGGTACTTCTTGTTTAGTTCCCCAAGTTACATCAGTTGGTGTATTCGTGGAAAGATTGTTATCTTCTACTACAAATTGTAATGGTAAATCAAAATTCTTTGCATATTTATGACATAAATGAAACTCTCCTGTTTCAAACGCCATATCTCCAACGAAACACCACACTCTCCTTTTAGAACCTTTCCTTTTTAATGCCATAGCAACACCAACTGAATGTGAAAAACCACCACCAACAATTGCAGATATAACAAAATTATGTTTTTTATTTATTACTTTCATACTACGACCACGTTTTATTTCATCCATTAACCAATCAGGTGAAATTCCATGTAATAGTGCATGAAAATGGTTTCTCCATGTAGAAAAAATCCAATCATCAGGATGAACATATTGAAAAATTTCAATAAGTTGTTCTTCATTTCCTTTTGATAGGTGGACGGGTCCCAGTACAGAACCACTTTCCCACTCTTCTTTTGCATCTAACTCAAATTGCACAAGTTGTTCTTTTGTCCAATTAACTTCTTTAACTTTTTCTAAATACTTTGGTATTTTCATTTATCTCTCCAATTTAATATAGGATTATCTATTGGCCATTCTATTCCAATCTGACTATCATTCCATTTAACTTCTTCTTGGTCAAACCAATCCACATATTCTTTTGGATATGATTGTGTATAATGAAATAAACATTCATCAGTTAGACATATGTGACCATTTACAAATCCAGGTGGAACTAACACACTCAGATGATTTCTTTCTGATATAATATAACTCTCCCATTTATTATAATTTACTGATTCTGGTCTGTTATCAACTACTACTAAATAGATTTCTCCCCACACACAAGTAATATTTTTCCAAGTTACACTATCTCCATGTAATCCCCTTAATACATTTTTTCTTGAACGAGTAAATTTAGAAATTTTCCATTCGTGTCCTTTTGGTAGAACCTCATTTTCCTTTTCCCAAAAAGTCCACATTTCACCACGATAATCAAAAAAAGGATCTGGTTTTAAAATTTTTACTTCTGGAAATACTTCAGATTCTTCTATTTTTACTTTAAAATCACTCATATTGTAAATCTCCCATGTCTCCTAATAATGATGAAATACAAACCCTTCTCCAATTTGTTCCTCTATCATATTCTTTAAACTTAAAATTATTTTTGTCTGTTATTCCAAATATTGCACATTTAGATGGTTCTATATTTAATTCTTTACAAATTTCTATCTGTTTATCATAATACTTATTTTGAATATAATCTACTTCAAAATTATTCATTAACTTTAATCCAATATCAGGTCCGATCCAATTAATCATTTCAAATTGATTAAAAACTTCAACAGGATCGTCTGTAAATTCCTTCGTTAATCTTAATCCTATTCGTAAATGTTCTGCTCCATAAAATCCTTTAGTCATACTGAAAGAAGTACCCTGGATACATTCTCTATTAAAATCGAATTCTATATCACGAGACATTATCATATAAGCACAATCTATAAAAACAGGAACATCCCATTTTTCACATTCATCCAATATTTCATATGTTCGTGGATGTATATCTCCACAATCACTAAATGGTAATGACATAATTACTGCATCATTTGTTTGAATCCTATCATCTTCCAAATAACTCCAATTAAACTTTCCCCGTTTGAACATAATTTGATGGTACATAAAATCACCTCTAAATATTCTAAATCTTTTATTATGGTTAGTTAAATAAAAAAAATCAAACGATTGTGCCGTACCATGAACATACTGTAATGATTTAAATTTATTAAGATTTATTAAATTATTTAGTTTAGAAGATTTTATCCATTCTAAATAAGAATTACAAAAATTTTTTGGTAAATTTTTATTGTATAAAGAATTTCCGTTTATATTATTAACAATAAATTGATAAACTTCTTTATCTGGTATAGGTCTTGATTGTTTATAATTCATAAGGATGCATATCGAAAGGTATTTTTACATTTTTAACAAATTTCGTCATAAAACACTTCTCCAATAATCCAGTAAATCATCACAAATTTCTTCCAAACCCTTTATTGGTTTCCATCCAGTTTTTTCTCTAAATTTATCACTACTCGGTATCTGTAATGTTATATCAGTTGGTCTAACTCTATTCGGGTCAAGTTCTTTTATAAATGCTTTAGGGTTTTTTGATTTAGATATTAACATATCTAATGCATCACCAACTGAACAAGTATAATCTCCACCTATATTATAAACTTCACCATAATCACATTTATCAATTATCAACCAGTAAGCGTGGACTGCATCTTCTATATGATTATAAGTTCTAATTGAATCAAGATTTCCGTGTCGTATTGGATGTGTTGGAAAACTTGGAGCGTAAAGTGGAAAATCGGGTTTCTTTTCTGCCATAACTATTTGGTGTGCAAATGATGATAGTGCAAATCTTTTATCTCTCCGAGAACCTTCATGTGAAAACATACGAGTAATTATAACTTTCATATCATACGCACTATAATAGTATTGTGAAATTAAATCATGACCAACTTTTGATATTGAATATGGATTGGCCGCTCTAATTGGATTGGTTTCGGTGATTGGTGTTTCTTCTTTTAAAGTCTCTCCATATACCTCCGAAGATGACACACTTATTATTGTAGGATCACAATAATTTCTTTCTTTTGCCGATTTTAACTCTTCTAAAAGATTAGCAGTACCAATTACATTTGTAGTAAGAGTACTAATCGGGGTAAGAAAACTTGATTCTGGAAAACTTTGTGACGCAAAATGATAAACTATATCTGGTTTTGAGTTATGAATAATTGTTGCAAGACTGCCTCTATCTAATAAATCACATTCTTCAAATATAACCCTATCATCATCTAATAAATGTTTTATATTATCTTCCTTACTTCTCCATCTCCGAGTTGCAAAGATTTGTACATCTGGTACATTTTCAAGAAGATAATCAGCCATGTGACTACCAACAAAACCTGTAATACCTGTAATTAAAACTCGCATAAAAAATCTCCTTTACGGAGACACTTTCATAAACAAAAAACCCATCAATATACGATGGGCACCATTTATATAGTGCCACCCATGTTTTATAGTCTTTTGTGTAGAGGGTTTGGACTTTCAGGACTTCAAGCCGAAGCTCTTCCCCGTGTTATCTCTACAAGACTTTTATTACTAATTCACAATTATTTAGAACCATGATGGGCCGTGTTATCTTTCCATAAAAGACTTCCACTCATATTATACCCACTATTAAATGATTCACTGGCAAAATATTCAACTCGTTCTTCAATATAGTCTGCTGAATAAGTAGCTTCTGATCCCGTCAAATCATTAAATATTTGCCAATACGATCCCATTTCACCTGAATAACCTGATTCGAACGCTTCTTTAGGAGATATACCACCACTTATTGCAGCTGTCCAAGTTGATTCTGGTATCCATTGTGGCCTTGTAATAGTATAAGACCCCGAATCTGGAATCAATGGTTGGTCTTGGGTTGAGTTTGGATCATATGCCATTTAAATTCTCCTGTGTATATACCTATAGTTATATATAAATATAGGAATATTAAAAAAATTGATTAAAATAACTCATGTTGCACCTAACTCTCCTTGTGGACACCCTTTACAAGCATCTGGCAATCTTTTTTCATGAAAAACTCTTCTAAAATCTACTGATTTTTTACTTGTCCATATTTTATATGGATCCTCATCAAAGATATTTCCCCAAACTGTTTTATTGGTGTATGTAGTTTCTTTATGTATACTAAATGGGAAATCAGTTGTATACCACTGACAAGGTACTATATCTCCACCCTTAACTCCGTGTCTATCCATTGTTATATACATAGTATAAGAAGAAAATCCACATCCCATTGGTTTAGAATATGTTCTCCTATAATAAAAATTCATATCTAATGAATTTGCTAATTTTTCACATTTTTTATAATACTCATCTACTTTATCTATCGAACTATCTGAATAAATTCCTACTGATTCATTAAATAATTTTGATTCCCACACCATTATAGGATTGGCCCTTATACTACTGGCTCCCAATTCCTTACAGAGTGGTATTAAATCTATCAGCTCGTCTATATTATCTTTCATGACTACAAAACTTACATGATAAGGAACTTTATACTTTTTTAACATCTTCATCCCTCTCATTAATTTATCATAACTTACCCCTGTTTTAATTTTCTCTACTGTTTCTTTCTTATAACCATCAACTGAAACTAAAATCTGTGGATTGTTACCGTTGGTATTCTTCATTTTCATTTCATACTCTTTTAGTAATTTAACCCTTCTTTCTGTCAATAATATACCATTAGTTGCTATTTTTAATCTAATATTAGGATTCATTTTTAATACCAAATCAAACATATCAAAAATATTTGGGTGCATTAATGCTTCGACCATCGTAAAGGCAATTGTAGTGGTATTTTTAACACATTCTTCAAGTCGATTCATCATGGATACAAAAAAATCAAATGATATAAGTCCAGTTCTATTTTTTTTATATTCTTCGGTTTTTAAATAACAATGAGTACAATGTAAATTACAAATATCCATCAATTCTATTTGTATATCATGTGGATATCGCATTTCAAATGGTTCATCTGACTCAATTATATGCGGATCAATCCAATTTTTTTCTTTTATAAACTTTTCTTTCATATTATCTCTTCATTTATTATCTATATAATTATAAATTTTGCTATAATCTTCCAATTTAAAATTTAATAAATGATTCTGATTATAAATCAAAACATCTTTCATTTCATAATACCACTTATTCATTTTTTCTTTTGATATACTACATAGTCTCTTAATTTCATTAACAATCATATATAACCTCTTTTCATGATTTTCTTCTTCATCATACGACTCATCTATCCAAGGTGAAAATGTTTTAAATCCTTGAACTTCTCTTAAATTTTTCATCATATATGGACTACCAAACATAATAAAGGGTGTTAATGATACTATTGGTTTATACGTTGTTTGACTAAAGAACATAGATTCTGAATTAAACACATCTTCAGTTACTACCATAAAATAAACTCTACGAAATTGTTCTCCATACGTATAACCACAAACATTTAAACCTTTATATTTCCCTTCATCCATACTATCTACTGATGGTTCTCCATCAACACTAAGTGGTTGTAATCTTTTTAATTTATTTGACCACTCTTCAACTTCATCCAATTTTTCATCAATAAAATCAAATTCATCTGGCCAATTTTGTTTTCCAGTGGAGCCGTATTCCTTTGAACCAATACTGACTAGCCCCTTCTTTATCAAATTATTTTTTAATAACAAAGATAAAAGTACAACTCTATCTGGTCTTAATGTTTTATTATAAGATAAATAATAATAATCTCTTGGTTTATCTAAAATCTTTTCAACATCTTCCCACAAGTTTATAGAAGGTTCTTTAGGATACACCTTAAAATCCCACTCCCCATTTATCATTTGAACATAAGATTCAATACACGATTCAAGTTTATGTTGAGTAATCAAAATATTAATTTTCTCTTGAACGTTATACATATTACACATTTCATCATATTGTTTTTGTAAATTATAATTACTTTGAATAAATAAAACATTTTTAGGTGGTAATTTATGGTTATCTAATATCAAATGAATATTTCTCAATGATTCACAATTTATATTTCCCTCTGCTACTGATGAAATTACTAATAAACATTTATTATCTTTAATATCATCTATAACTTTTTGATTTATATTATTTAAAAAAGTTTCTTCAAAATGATTCATCCCGCCCATAGGTTCTATTAAGTGAATACGTGTTTTACTATTTAACTCTCTTAAATCTTTAAATGCTGAACCTGCTAATTTCATTATTTACTTTTCTCTCTGTTTAATATAACCAGTTTACTCTCCACTTTAATAGACTCTAAAATATTTTTAAATTCTATCAAAAAATCATGTTTAAATAAAGTATCTTGGTTATGTCTAACCTTAAATAACAAATCATTGTAAATTGCCTTCAATTCTTTTTCTGGCATTTTACAAACTCGTTCTATCTCACTATAAGTTTTCATCAATCGTTCATCGTTTGAAATTACGGTATCGTAAGATTCATCAAATAATTCACTAAACGATTCAAATCCCAAACTCTTTAAATGTTCTATTGTAAATGGTGTACCTATTATAATAGTAGGTTGTGTAATCCACCCAATCATAACTTTTTCTGAAAAATAACTAAACTTTCCGTGATCTGAATCGTTATTACTTTCAGTTGCAATATTAAAATATGTATCACTTACCATATCCAAATCTTTTAACATCCAAGGTCTATAATATTGATGGAATTGTTTTAAATACTCATCCTTGATACAAATTGCATCTTTCCAAAAATTATCCTGTTCGATGTTTATTGGTAAATTATCTAAAACTTTTATTGAAAAATTATAATCCTCGATATCCAATTCTTCACTATAATTACTCCATTCTTCGACCATCCGTTCTTTTGGATGTTCTATACTATTCATTCCTTGTCCTAAAGTAAAACTATAATATCCTAAATCTTGTAAATTATTCTTATATAGTTTATAAAAAATATAATGTCTATGTTCTCTATAATGTGCATTTAAACATAAAAATCGTTTACCTTTATCATTGTTTTTTAAAAAATTAATATAATCATCATTATATGGAAATTGATTAGGATATCTATCTAGCCAAGGAATACCAACATCATATTTACCTATACAAATACCACTAAAATCAAAACAATAGGAATTAGGTAAACTTGTTTTATAGTTAGAAGTAAGAAAGTATATTTTTTCTTCACGAATACCTATTAACTTACAATAGGCAATTACTCTTTCCCAAAAATGATCACATTCAAATTCTGTTGATGTGGATAACAATAAAATAAGTTTATTACTATTGACATAATCAACTATTTCATTTGGTATATTTTCTCTTATAACATCCAATTGATTATTATAAACATAATCACTACATTTATCATTTCGTACATACCAAATATTAACTTTATCTTCTGAAAAATTAAAATCTCGGTCATTATTAAAATTTAAATTTTTACAAAGATAGTATAAATTAGTATGACCAATAAATTCTTTATCAGAATTTACATTGTGAAATACATACTGATTAAAATATTTAAGATTAACAGTAGATTCAAGTAATTTTTTCATTTCATTTTCATTCAGAACTAATAGAACTCACAATTTATTACCTGTACATTATTATTATATTTTATCATATTTTTTTGAGAATGAGTAAAGTAAAATAATTCTAAAATATTAGAATCCCATTCAACATTACAATCCGTATAGAATGCAAATCCCTTATAATCATTGTGTTTAGGTATATCACTAATTTTATTTATATATCTAAATTCTATATTGATTTTCCTATTACCGCTATATAAAAAATTTAAAATTCTTTTTTTACAATCTATAAAACCCATTGATTTATCAGATTCACATTTTCCTATATATACTTTTAACGGAAAACTATTTTTTAAAATTCTTTTATAAATAATTGGATCTTCATCATTCCATCCTTCTACTTTATGTTCATTATTCATATCACAACAAACTAAATATGACATCCCACCTATATCTCCATCCATACCAAAAAATTTATCAGTTTGTTGATAAAATGTTTTATAGTTATCAGGTAATTCATGTTTTGGACGATTAAAAAACCTATCTTCTTGATAAAGTTGAGTATTATATTTTACACTATCTAAATATACTTCTTTAAATTGATTAAAATTTTTAATATGTAACCCACCCCAATTTATATTATGATTACCCGAACTTTGTAAAAAAGCTGGTGCCGTTTTCATTCCTATTAAATAAAAATATCTTAATCTTGCTGTTCCACTGTACATATAAGCCACTAAATCATTAGAAAGTATTTCAAATCCCTTATTTTGTAACTTCTCTACAGATAAACCAACCATTGACGGTTTAAATAATATTATTCCGAGTGGATGATGTACACCAAATTCTAATATATTTTGACACATACTTTTAGCATATAAAAATGATCCATGACTATTTTCAAAAAAATTATATTTTAATTTTTTACCTCTGCCCTGTTTCCCACTTTTGAAATCCAAAAAGGATTCTATTGCAAATTGTGATTCATATTTAATATCATAATCTTCTTCTATAAGATTTGTATAATCAAAATCTTTTTTATAATATAGTGATAAATTATTATCTTTGTTGAAATAATAATCCCCAACCGTAGAATCTACTTGAATTTTATGTCCAAACCTATTTGTATAATTTGTTGCCATTTTTAAATTCCCATTCATAATCAATATCAAAACATTCTTTCTCATCTATCGGAAATAATTCTATTTCCCCCTTTTTAAAATCTCCCATCCAAATTCCATCTCCGATAAGTTCCATTTTACCTGCATACAAACAATGTGCTGCCTCATATATTGTTTCCACTATCTTAGTATTCATATTTCCAGACTTTTCAAATTTTTTAGTAATCAATTCTTTATTTTCATCCCAATAATAAGTTTTTTTCTTCATTACCGCCAACATTCCGTTTTTATCTACACTCAAATACTCTTTATAAAAATTTTCAATAGTTTCTAATTTTAAAAATGGTAAACAGACACTCACTAATACTGTATATTTAAATGGAAGTTTATTCCACCAGTCATACATTATAGATACTGAACCTTCACCATCAAAAAAGGCAGATTCTCTACTTCTTTTAAAAATATTTACACCACATTTATTAGCAATATCAATTAATTCTTGTTCATAAACAGAAACATATATGTTTTCTTTAGGAATAACCTTTGATTTTACTATTTTTCTACACATAATCTCAAATAAAGAAGAATCACCAAATGGTATTATCATTTTATTTGGAATTCTTTCAGAAGAAAGTCGTGCTTGTATTATAACACAAACATCATTTATATTTTTCATCGAATTTCTCTAATTTATTTAATAATAATTCTGCAATTTTCTTATGTCCTAATTCATTAGGATGACAATCCGTATTCTCAAAATATTTTCCAATAAAATCAAACTGGTGTGGATCAATCCTTCCCGCGTTTTGAACTGGATCCATTCCTTTTTTCATATATTCAAAATGTTTATGCGTTCTTTCTATAAATTTTTTAATAAGAAGTGATCCTCCACCAACTAATGGTTTATCTGAGCCACCCCAATCTTTTGGTTTTTTTTCATTTAACAATTGAATTAATGACTTCCGAGATAAATGTTTATTCCAATCAATTAAATCTTCATAAACTGGTAGTAAATCTTCACTCATTTCTCCCCAATTATGCATAGTAATAAACGGAATTTCTTTTTGGTTTAACATACTATGTAAAGTATATAAAAATAAAGACCAATGCCACTTAAACCAGTATGTACCTTTATGCATACCAAGTAAAGGTATATAATCTTTATCAGTTGGAGATATATCACAAAAGATTTCCTCTTCATCTGTACCACGTTGATCATACCATCGAACATCAGGAGGAATAATTATTAATACAAGAGTTTTAGAATCAAACTTCTGTTTTCCTAAATCTTTTATAACTTCATGAGTAATGTTACCAAAACTAGCACCACAATCTGCACTAATCTCATAAGGACAATTTAAACTTTTTGATATCCAATAAGTATAATGACGGCGATTTTCTACATCAACTCCTGTATCGGTTAGTTCTGATCCACGACACCACGAATCTCCATAACTATAAATTTTATTTATATTAATCATAATCTAACCCCTTTTCATAATCCAACGAAACATCATCTCGTCTATATCTACCAAGTTCATAAGGACAATGGTGACAAGGTTTCATCTCATCATCAAAATTACCTTCCATGGCCTTTTCTCTAATTGTTGTTGCCCGTTCTGAATTAAAAATATCCATAACACTCTGTTCTTTTATATTTCCTAATATAAAATCTTGATGTGAAT
>Ga0098057_1000600_pt1 | contig 12009 bp, 14 predicted proteins | sample 18_taG_FD_77072 | JGI IMG/M metagenome (GOLD analysis project Ga0098057, IMG submission 77072) | Marine viral communities from the Subarctic Pacific Ocean - 18_ETSP_OMZAT15316 metaG | ecosystem: Environmental > Aquatic > Marine > Oceanic | place: Pacific Ocean | collected 2015-01-19 | reverse complement strand
TTCAAACCAGCTGCTGCTTCACTAACAGTCATTAAACCATCTTTAGCTAAAGCTATTGCAGCTGCTTTAGCTTCATCCATCCCGGCTCCAGTATTCATTGCAACACTACCCAAACCTCTTAGTGCAGATTCCATTTGTTTAGTAGATTCAAAAGCTTTATTAAAAATATTTCTTAAACCTCTAGTAGCAAAAGCTAAAACGAGTAATTGATTCCTTAAAGCTCCTAAGCTTTGTCTAAATAATGTTATACCTCCATGTTGACCAATTCTTTGATCGTGCCAATCTTGAAAATGTTTATTAGTCTTTTTAGCAGCAAGCCCCATCCCCTCTATACTTCTTGTATGTTTCTTATTACCGCCAGAAGCACTTTGAGAAGCTTTATTTTGTTTTTTAATAGAGTTTGATAATTCATCTACTCCCTCTTTAGAGGCAGCAACTGCTTTTCTTAAGTTTTTTTCATTTAGTGTCCATTCCTTGGTTTTTTGATTTCGTTCTACTATCTTTGTTTTCCCCTTTTGGACAGATTTCTGCAACTGTTGAAGAGTTTGGTCCTCCTTCTTATGGGCTGCTGTTGCCTCATCAACCTTTTGTCTTAGATTCCCCCTTGTTACTACCTCCTTATCCATAATAGAATTCAGATGTGCCTTTTCTTTAGCTAAATTTCCCTCCGCGCGCGTTTGGGCCTTAATTGCTACTTTTGATTCCTCACTCGCCTCAATTTCTTTTTTCATTAGACGGGTATGCTTTCCTTTTGCAGCCGTCAATTGTTTTGTTATCTCCACTGCTCTTTTCTTCACATTAGCACTGGCTTCCAAATTACCTGTGAGTCTCTTTACCTCTTCTGCTGCGGCTTTGGTGGCTGCCTTTGATTTGTCTAGAGCCACCTTCCCATCAACTACCGCTTTAGTAGCAGCGTTATATTTATCCTTTAGAGTAGCTATACTATTTTTGCTCTTTTTAATAGCTTCGGCCGAGGCAGTCATTGCCGCAGTCAATTTCTTCTCAGCCTGAACCATCTTAAATTTGGCGGTATTTGTTTTTGTGACCTGTGTTTCTACTTTACCTAAATCTTTATGCCATTTATCCATATGAGCTTTAGCTGTCTGCAGATTAACTCCAGAAGCTTTTATAGCAATATTCAATCCTTCAACATCAACTGCAGCTTTTTTAGCTTTAGAAGCTAACTTCTGCATATTGGCATCCCCTTGTAATGCCACATCTATTATCATTTGGTATCTACTCTTGGCCATAACTAAATCCTAGAACGGAGCACCCCAAGCTTTTTCAAAATGCTCTAAAAGAATTCGCTCAACTTCATCATTCATTGTAAAATCCCAATCCAAGAAATCTCTTTGTGGAATATCCATACTATAAGTTTCCGATGTGTACCCCTGAATTGTTTTCCACTTCGGTTTAGTATTAGAATAAAAACTTGAATTGCTTGTTCCAGTCCCTATAGCCTCCATATCTGGATAGAACCATCCTGGACTTCCATCTTTTCTATCAGGTCCTCTAAAACCTGGTACGTTCCAAGTACCTCCATCTATATGTACAAAAGCATAAGGTATTCCTACTGTACCAATACTCAAAATATTTTTAATATAAGCTCCACCTTTTTTCTTCTCAGTACTACTTTCAATTCTTTTAACACTATCTCTAAGATTCCCCTCTCCCACTAAATAAGAACCATCAGGATCTTGTCCCCTTGCCTCCCTTACTTGTTTAGTAACAGATGATCTTTGTCCATCATTAAAATAACCCGAATCCATTCTATTTTTAACATAATCTATTAAATATTCCCCAATTTCTATCATTGGATCAGTAAGATCTCCAGCTAGGTTTTGTAACTGTTTTATTTGATCTGCATACGTTTCAAAAGCGGGAAGAGGTTCCATAGGAATATTAGCTCTCCCTACTTTAAATTTCACTCCAGGTCCTCTATCAGTAGACCCCCGACCTCCTCCTAATGAACCTCCTGAAAATAAGTCTTGAGCTCTAGGCATTATTTATTCCTCGATGCTGGGGGTAAATTAGTATTAGGGCTGTCCAATATGCCGCCAGCTTGTTTAGATCCAATAGCCCTCTTATTATGCTTTTTATCTAATTTTTCAAACCTTATTCTTTCATAGTGGTTTCTTTCTACTCTAATGGAACTAAAAACAGATAATAAGGCTCTGGGCTGATCCCACAACCCGCCAGCATAAGGCATTATATGATATTCTCTACCAGCCTGTTCAGCTTCTATTAAAAATACTAAGTATGGGTCCATCATAGAAGTGGGACACACTTCCTTGGGAGAGGTAAAATATAACCTTAGAGCTTCAAACGGTGGAATATCAGGAAATATTTCTTCTATTAAATCTAACTCTTCAAATATATCATCAAGAGTCATTTCCTGAGTTTCGTAGCCTATTGGAGATTGTGAGGGTAACTCATCTCCAAATATAGGGTGTTCAAGTTCGTATGTGTCATTTCCTGGCCAAGTATTTAAGTAGCAAGCTCTTCCTGTATACATCTTGTTAGCGATACAATAATCGCAATCATAAAGTTTTACCCTTTCTCTTCTTTCGCTTTTCCAGAGGCTAAAGTAGGTGAGGAGCTGGATTTTTTTTTCTCTCCAGATTTAAGAATAGAAATGTTATTAGCTGCTTCCATAATTTCAATAAGAAGATCAGCTGAAAGATCCATTGCAATTTTTCTTAAAGTAGGTTCATCCTCAATTTCTTTAAATAACCCTTGTTTGTGCAAATCCGGGAACTGGTCTGAAAAGTAGTAATTTTCCCATTTAACTACAACATCAATAAATTCCTGCAAATCTGCATTATCTAATTTAGTAACGTTGAGTTCTCTATAGCCTTTGCGTCCATCTCTACCTGCTGAAGCATATCTAGACATGGTAACATTAGCTGCGTGACCGGTTTTAGGTTTAATCCAAATTACAGACTGATCTTCTTTTACCATCCGTTCCTCTTCGGGAACAAAGGGGATAGCCTGTCTTGAAACGCCTTGTATAGCCATTATTTTATTTCCTTATTTTTTGAGTGCCCCTTAGTAGGGTACCTCTTTTTTGTTTTTGTTATATAATGTGCCCAATCCGGTACCACAAAACGTGGTACCGGAGTACGGGATACATTATCTTTTTTACTAATTGTCAAGATTATGCCGAAAGATCGTATAAAGCATCATCATAAAGACTGTATATCTTTATTGCTTCATTGGTTGAATCTTTTACTGCCTGGAATGAACATTCAATCATCAATTCATTATCTCCAGCAATTTCATAATCAGTACATTTAGCATTTACTAATACTGATACGCAATTCTTAGGATCTGTATTAGTAGTATCATTCTTGTAACGATCAATAAGATCTCCATCAAAGCTGCGATCATCTTCTATAGCAACGGCAGGACCGGATTGTCCCCAGTACCAACAAACCCTAAAGGGTTCCCCACCAAGGAATTTATCGATAACCCAGTTCTTTTCAACATTAGTATCGCCTGGATCCCAAGGGAAGGACATTGACCCTTCAATGTTCATTCTTCCTAAATGAATTGATCCTGCTGCATCATCATTATAGAAGTTGAACATTGGATTAGTATTTACCGTAATGGACATGTTGGGAGTGTAAATATCCGCCCAGTTTCCAGCACTATATTCAATTCCCACCGTGCAATCCTGATATTTCAATGGAGTAATATCAGCAAAACTTGATGCCAATGTAGTAGTAAGTGCGGTCAAGTTACCTTGAGACCAGTTAGCTGCCTGAATTGTTGGTTCAACAGTTAACAATCCGCCTTGTTCTCCAGCCAGAGTCAAAGAGGAACAAATTCCCCCCTTAACAATCAAGTCAACCCCATCTGAATCGCCAGCCGGTTGCATTGAACGAGTGAAATATCCATAATTAACAACATCAGCATCAGTGTAAGCTGAACCGGTCAATCTATGCATATCTGTTTGGTTGCCAGGTGAATCTTCTTCCGCGCCTGATTGAAACAACAATTTCGTCATTGCCGCCACATTGTAAGCATTACCTAACATTGGGGCTGAAAATTCTATAGGATCTCCCGATGCTGCCACGTTAAATTCTAAATCGTGACGAACCGAAAGGCCCCTAGCTTCTTCAGTATCCACTGAGGCAGCGGGTGATTTGAAATTGGGATGATCTGTTAATGGTAAAGAAAATTTACCAGCAGCAACCCCCTCTCCTTGTATACCGATATCAGTTGCACCATATGAGGGTGATCCAGCCACATGAGCGGCTAAACCAACTGATCCAGCAGTTTGTCCGAGGTCAAGTTCCATTCCATATAGATCTTGCCATATTGTACGAGTAGCCATAATTAGCTCTCCTTATTATTATTCATTGTCAAGAGCAGATCGGTCTTCAATGGATGCCTCGTCTACAACTTTAGTTTCTTCTTTATTATTTTTTGACTTTTTGCTCTTTTTAGGAGCCTCTTTCGTCTTTTTTTCTGAAATTATTTCATAGGTACCTTCAATTAAAATATCCATTAGTTCATCAGGTACTTCTGTTTCTCCCCCTAACTTCAATAATGGTCCAATATCCCCTAATTTTTTTCTCCAAGGGCCTAATTTAATTTGACCTGGTTCTGTTTTTACTATAGGCATAACTTTATCTCCTTAGTTTGGTAATGTTTCAAAATGTTGAGCAGTAAATGAAAGGGAACTACCATACAATAATTGACCCCTATCTCCTACTAATTGTCCGAAGGTTATTCCATCATAATCATAATGAACTACTTTTCCTTGGAAAGTAGTATTAGCAAGTAATATTTGTCTGCAATAATCTGCAATCTTCAAATTTCTTCTCAAATTTTCTTCTCTGCTTCCCATCTGGGTAAGAATATTAATACTTATATCTCTTTGAACTACATCTTTTCCTGTTATAGCATGTTCCCTATTTTCTGCCTCAATCCCTATAAAAATTGCGGGAAAAGTAGCAGAGGGGGGCATAGTAAAACTTCTAAAACTTTTAGTATTTGATAAAATATCATTGGCTCCCGTCTTATATTTTTTAAAGACAATTGCAATATTATCTATTAATGTTTTAGCATCACATACAGCCATCTCGTATATATCATAAGAAGTTGTTATATCCGGACTAAACTCATCTTTACTCCAACAAGCCATTTCCAAAGAAGCCTGGTGTATAAATCCATTCCTATAAGGAACTGGTTTATCACTAGCCCCAATACTGGTAATTTGAAGATCAAAAACAGTAGGGTCAAAAGGAATTGTGCTTGATGGAATTTGCCAATAATCAGAGTTTGTTACAAAAATATCTTTTACTTTTTCAATCATCCCCATAGCGGCCCGCATAGAATCTTTTGATTTATATTTTTTAGCATAAGCTTCAATTCTTATTTGTCTAACGTTAACCATAATTCCATTTCTTATACCAGTATTTTTTTCATCAACCGGAATAATAGTAATAAAAGGGAAAGCTGCAGGATTTCTATTAGGTCCAATTCTAACCTGTTTCACGCTACTAAGAGTACCAGAGGTAGTTACCTCGGTCTTTATAGCTGCTTTTATATCATCTAGTAAATCAGCAGTTTTTGTGCTGTAAGCAGGCATTCAAGCCTCCCAGGTTAACGTTTTCAGTAACGCCGATCAGGGCTGTAGAGATTCGAAACTAATTAACATTACGACGATTCCATTCGTCATCTTGGTAATTAGTAACATCCCTACCATAATTATCGATTTCATAATCGATCTGTATTGGGTCGAGATTACGAGAGGTTAGATCTTTTTCAAGAAAGATGACCCCTTTTTGTAATGCTCGAATAAGTCTATTGTAAATTGTTTCGTATTTGGTTGCTGTTGCCGAAGCATCAGGAACCTCTTCCGTATAAATTGTGTTGAGTATATAAACTGCTGCAAGCAATGAACTCAGGTGAGTTGTCATGCCTTCGCAATTATAAACCGGAACATACCAAATATCTCCGGTTTCAAATGTACCAGACCAAAGATCTGTAGGTACAGATAACCAAGTATCAGTAGTTGTAAAAGTAACTGGAGTAGTTCCACTACCTTGGACTCCAGTTAAATCACTAGTACAATCAAAACCAGTAGCACTAGTAAATGTAAATCTATAAACCTGGGTTTCTACTCCAGGATCATCACTAACAGTCATATCCACTACCCCATCTGAACCAGATAATTGTGCAGTACCTGTATATCCCCTACTTGGATGAGGTGTCCCAAGTCGGGGAGTGGATGTTAGATCAGCCCCATAATAATTTTTTAATTGAGATCTAAGTTGAGAATCATTCTTCCAAATTATATCTCTTATTTTTTGAGGAGTTACAACAGGAAAATTTCCATCCTCCTCATCATATAGTTGTGGAATTAAATCCACAACATCTAAATAGGTTGATAGTGTTTCTAAAGAACTAGGCATTATCTATTATTGACCACGGGCACCTTTTTTCGCCCTGGATTGATTTCCCTTATATCCACTAACCCTCTTACTCACACTTGAGGAGTCGGATCTACTCCCAGAGTATTTTCCGTGAGTTCTCTGGCTAGCTTTTGGTTCTTCTTCTTTACCTCTACCTTTTCCCATTATTTCGTTCCTTTTGATCTAGGTCTACCTTTAGTAGGACCGGATTTAACTTTAAGGCCACTCTTTCTTACTCCACCTTTATAGCGACCATCTACTTTCTTATGCATCCGGCGGGCTTTTGAGGCTGCCCCACCTTTTGCCTTACTTTTTCTACGAGCCATTTAGCTCGTTATTCCTTTTTAGAGGATTTCGAAGCTTTTTTTGATTTAGCTCCTTTTTCAACTTTTGGTTTTGATACCGGCTTGTTCCTTTTAGTGCCTTTCATATTGTCCTTCCTTTATGGTTAAGAGTTATAGGGGGCAATGAATGCCCCCCATTACTTTTTGTGTCACTTTATATTATTAAGCAGTTGACTTAATAATATATCTCCAATCGGTATGTCCAATACCATAATGGTAAGACCATCTGAAACGAGCCACAATCTGATTGGTGAATGCTAATTCGGAATCAGCTCCTTGAGAAGCTGTTGCCGGTTTGTAAACATTCAAGCCAAGAAGCTGTGATGGGAAATCTCCCATGTACCAGGATGTAGTATCGCCCATAAATACAGAACTCATAATATTAAGTCCTCCACCTAAGTCGTCTACTGGGTTGTAACTTGGTACATTATTATCTGTGCCGCCATAATGCAAGAATTGACTATTCATAATCTTAGATGCTGTTGCTTTTAGTGCCGACGGTATAAGTACAGTCTTTGGGACTATGCTTATTTTATCGCCTGCTTCATCTACCATATCGGCAAATGCTAAATAAACAGCTTCTAGGTCTGTATAATCAACAAGAGCATTAGAAGCCACCAGATTATCATTAACTTGACCATCAAGAGATGAGTGATCATTCGAATACATCGTAATGTCGGAACCTTTGTATTGAGCTCCTCCAAAGGAAGCTTCTTCAAATGCTGTCCGAGCAGTTGCTTCGACTGTCTCAACAATCATCTTTTGTTTGTGGTGTCCACCAGCTCTTCCAACATCTTTAGCTCGGCTAAGAACTTCGCCAGTACGGTCTTCGTAGATAACTTCTCGGGTAAGGGAAATCATACGACCAAAATCAGCCATTTTGATTTTCCAGTTTTTCTCACCCATTGAGGTTTCTTCGTACGCCATACCTTGACGTCTTAAGAGTGGTGTTGTGTCCCCAGCGCTAAAGCCAACAACAAGTTCTTCATCAGTTCTTATTGCTTGGGATTCTCTTACCAAACTTCCTACCTCGCCTAATGCTAGGTTATATTCATCAATAATATCTTTATTGATAACCTTTGCAGCAATAGTAGGAAATGCGGAAGAGTTTAAGGCCTCTGCAACTCTCGATGCATCAGCTCCCATCGGACAATCAACCAGTTCTTCAAACAATTGTCTGAATGAAAAATCACGAGTAGTGACCTTTCCGGTTTCTAAGAGATCATTAACTTTAGAACCAGCGTTTTCATAACCGGTAAATTGATTACCAGCTTTTTCAACTTCTGATTCAACTAAGTTTCTAATCATTCCATTTTGTGCCATGATTAATATCCTCCTGTTAAGCCGAAACTTCGAAAAGTTTCTGGAGACTTACCACATCGACCAATACCTTCAAAGAGGTTGCGGAAGCTTTGTATTCCAACGAATTGCAAATAGTGTTAGCTGAGCTATCATCTTCAAGAGTGCCATCTGACTTATATTTCAACCCAGCTCCTGGGGTGAAAGTAGCAGATGTAGTTGGAACTTCAACAATACATTGGGTATAAACCAATAATTCTTGAGGACCATTTGCATCTTCAGACAATGTGCCACAAACGCCAAGGAATGTAGCATCCTCAGCAGCAGCACTAACCTTTTCCACGCCGGTTGAGTCCCAATGGACAAAGTCCCCGACCTGGATGTCATCTGCAGCAGTTAGCTTAGGGAGAGTAAGTCTCCCATAGATAGCATCACCATACTGAAGTATGGCACTTGCTTTTAAATCAGCCATAATTTATCTCCTAGTTAGGGTTTGCGTGTTGTTGTTTAATTGATTTAATAAGATCGTCCTCAGTAATTTCTCCGGGGATGGGATCTTCTTCTACTTCAGTTGACTCTTTGGCTTGACGTTGACCGTTTCCGGTAACCTCTCCTGCCTGGGTCTCAACTAAAGACTTCCGGTCTTTTATTCGAGAAACAATAGCTTCTTCATCTTCTAATTTCATCAAATCCTCGATGAAAACTTCAGAGATGTAATTGTCAGCCAGTTCATGTTCCTCAATAAGACCTTTAACCATTTTAGACTTGGCAACGATTTTCTCCTTAATCTCGAATTCATCGAGTTTAATTCGGAGCTCATCGTTAGCCTCAGAAGCCTCTTCTAGTTTCTTTTCTAGATCTTCTTTTGACTTTTCTAGAGTAGAGATTTTAGCTTCAACTGCAGAATTAGATTCTGCATCTGTTACTACCTCTTCTCTGATTTGTTCAAAAAGATCAGGATAATCAACTCGGAAAGACTCCTTAGTCAATGTGACTTCGGAATTAGCCATGTTTGATTCCTCCGTTTCTTTTGTAATGAGATTAGTCATCTCGTGTTTAAACCCTTCCATTAATTGGGAGAGTTTCTTTGTTGCTTCATCGGTAATCTGAGAAGCCATTAATTCGACAACCTGTCCTCCAGCGGAGGGGTAAGTGACGAAATCTACCGAGTTAAGGAAAGCTAGTTCCTCAACTACAAATTTTTGTCTAGTTGATTTTTCGGGGTCAAAATTTTCTTCGCCCCAAAGGATACCATCCTTTTTTTCTGCCTCTCTTATTCTAGCCCGAGCATCAATTGAAGCCCCAACTAAACCATCATGATTTTTAGCTAATTCATAAAGCCAAGAGGTAGCAGGATTGTCAACTACTTCTACAATAGCATAAGCAGCCCCATCCTTTTTGTAACTTTCTATAGCAACCGCAACTAATTCGTTGAAGCTTCTAGCTCCCCCTCCGAAAAAATCCATAGAATGATCCATATACATCTGGGGCCTTGATTGAATTAGATCAGCAACTGATTCTGCTACATCTTTAGAATAGTAATAACCATTCTTAGATAAACCTGTTTCAATTAGCTTAACCACCATTTGTTTTTTATTGGGATCTTTAGTTTCACGAACTTTAACAGATAAAGTTTCATGAATGTCTATTTCCCCAGGCTGGGGAATAGAACCTAAAGGAGGAGTAGGAGAGTCAGGAGTTACACTTGCTAGAGTACTCTCTTTTAAAGTTTTCATGTTGTTTTCCTGATTCATCTAATAGAATTAAGTATGAACGGCACAAATCTGTGCCTCTCTGTACGGAGGAAATATAATCTAAGTATTATTTCTTAGGCAAGGATTAAATCTAATATTCCCCAGGCTCAGGGTAAATTTCCATAAGTTTATGAGTTCTTTCTGTTTCTTTAGCATCATTGCAAGAAGTCCCAAGAATTTTTAATTCGATAGACCCATAATAGTTCCCCTTATTAAACTTATCAAGAATAAAAAATAAATTCATCCAAAAGGGAGTACCCTTTCCATACTTATTTACCTCAAAAGATTTATCTAATCTTTCACAAAGTCTTTTTTTAATAGCATCTTTTTGTTCTTGAGTATATTCTCTTATTTGCATTTATTACACCTCTTCATTATAAACATATTTAATTAACATTAAAGTAATAATAATTCTTTCTCTTACCGCTTCCCAAGGGTCGCTATGTTGACCTTCTTGAAAATAAGAAAGTAGTGATCTTAAATATAACTCATTGCAAAGGGATCTGTTTTTAGCAGTACGTCTTAATTTATACACTTCTATCGCTGCTTCTACACATCTAGTTTGAGAACTTCTCCAAAATATAAATCCCCTATGTGGATTAGGGTTCTCAAATCTGGCCATCAGAGGGGGAATTTTACTAAAAATTCTATAAGCTTTCTTCTTATCTCTTACACCTAGATATAAACGACCCAAAGCTAAATAAACACTAACCTTTCTTCTTTCATTATTATCAGATATTTTTGGACACTCTAATATATCCAATAAAGTATATGCAATAAATTCACCGTGAGAAACTAAGCCTCCCTCTACACACCCCCAAAGACTTTCCATCGATCCAACTGATCTAATAGCATCCCAATCTCCTTTTTTCTCTGCTAAGGTACTATTATTATTATTGTAATGTTTAAGCGAATTACTATTAATAAGATTAAAAACTCCTTCTAATATAGGAAGAAAATTAGGGGAGTTACATTTATTAATTCCAAATCTAAAAACCGCATAACCACTATTATGTATAGACTGAAGATGTTCTTCAAAATTATTTACATTCTGGTGAGCATGAAGATCAGGATATAAATGTTTAGCTGATAAAGCCAATATTTGTTTTAATAAATTCAAATTTATATCGTCAGGAAACTTTTCTGTCTTATATGGATCTGGGCTTTTAGCTTTAATTTTATCCTCAATTGCCCACATTTGACTTTTTATTTCCTCTCTAATAGTTTGAGTAAGTGCGCCATAGGGCCACTCAGGTTCATTTCGTCTTAGAGTATTCCAAGCCTTTTTATAAGTTTTAGTATTAAAAAGCTCTATAAATAAACTATTATGATTATGGTTAATACCTACTTTATCAATAGTATGCAGACATTCAAGTGCTGACTTAATCCCATAAAGTCTATTGTCTATTTGGGGTTCAACGTATTTCATAACTCACTTATATTTATTCCATAGCTCTGGATGTAAATTCTTAAATCTACAAAATTCACTCTTTCCTCTATTCAAACTGGCATTTACATGAATCACCGCTACTGGACCATCATACCAATTCATTTTACTAACTAACCTGTTATCTTTCACTTCAACGTGATACCATTCAAATCCCCATCTATAAGCATCCAACCTATCAATGTCAAAATCAACCGTATAAGTTATTAGAGATTGATCAGTGGCCGTCGTTGCAACCTGCCAACCTCCATTAATAAATTTATCAGCAATAAGTTCTAGTCTCTCAATATAAGGTTTATATCTACCACATTGAAGCCCTCCCCACACAAAACCTCCCAGTTTATTTTGTATAGCCTCATATTCTTGTCGAACTTTATCTGAATCAGGGCCTCTATATCTACAAGTTCTATGATGTTCTACAGAATAATACAAACCTTCTATATTATTTAGCTCAGTCCAAATCTCATCTATAGGGTCCTGAAACCAAACATCAAGATCATAAGCAAGAAACTTATATCCTTTATAATTCTTCTTAAGATGAGGAATAGCATCTATATTTCGTCGGTTGCTCAAATTCTGTTCAATTCCGGTACCGTAATTTTCACCAACTTCCAATGGAATAATATCTACCCCAAAATCTCCCGCTATTTTTGCTAGAATATCAGGGTGACTATCATAGTCAAAATATAATATTTCTCCTTGATAATTAGCTAGATATCTCAAGCTTATTAAAAATTCCC
>Ga0098057_1000598_pt1 | contig 12016 bp, 6 predicted proteins | sample 18_taG_FD_77072 | JGI IMG/M metagenome (GOLD analysis project Ga0098057, IMG submission 77072) | Marine viral communities from the Subarctic Pacific Ocean - 18_ETSP_OMZAT15316 metaG | ecosystem: Environmental > Aquatic > Marine > Oceanic | place: Pacific Ocean | collected 2015-01-19 | reverse complement strand
TCTGCGACCATTTGCGCTTCCAAGCGCATTTCTGGTTTTTCTCTTTTACATCGTGTGGTGCGTGATGCGACCCAAGTAGCAAACTTGCGGGCATTGTCAGTGTAACTGGCATTGTCAACAGAACTGACCGTGAGCATAGGCTCCAGAAATGAGCCAGAGCTTATTCCGCTATTTCGAAACGTCGCCATAAACCCTATAACTCGCCGTACTGATGTATGTCCGATTTCCGCTCTCGCTTTGGAATGTCGAAGACCTGCTTCACGAACGCGGGATCGAGATTTGCCACGAGACGGTTCGTCACTGGGTGGACCGCTTCGGCACTTATTTCGCGCACAAGATCCGCAAGCGTCGATTGGAGGGCATGAAGCATAGTCCGCAGTGGCAATGGCACCTGGACGAGGTCTTTGTGAAGATCCGTGGTCAGACTCATTACCTTTGGCGAGCGGTCGATCACGAGGGTGAGGTTCTGGAGTCCTTCGTCACGAAAACTCGGGATAAGGCTTCCGCATTGAAATTTATGAGAAAAGCCATGAGGCGCTACGGCAATCCGAAAGTCGTGGTGACGGACAAATGTCCATCATATCGGGCGGCGATGAAGGTGATCGGGAGCGAGGGGCGCCAAGAGACCGGCCGGCACCTGAACAATCGCGCCGAAAACTCACACTTGCCATTCCGACGAAGAGAACGCGCCATGTCTCGTTTCCGGCGTATGCGAAGTTTGCAAAAATTCGTCTCAATCCATTCGTCGGTGCACAACCACTTCAATCATCAAAGGAATATCGAGAGCAGGGCCAGGTTCAAATCTCTACGCGACGCCGCTCTTCTCGAATGGCGCGAGCTAGTCGCTGCCTAAGGCCTGCTCGTTCGCGAAAAACGGAGACTGGTTCGAGTTTGTCTGACAGCACCCTTTAACAATTGTTGAATACGGAGTGGTCATTTCAACGGCTGCGCTTTCACAGATCTAAACTACGCGCTGATAACTGTAGATTCCACTACAGGTGTCAGACATGCAAGACTATGGACCACCAGCTGCCCCACGCCGTGCACGCACGTTTGTGATTGCCGCGTTGTTTTTCGGCTTCGCGGGCCTGGTGAATCTGTTCTCCCCATTGGATCTGGTGTTCAACGGAATATCCAACGGGCTCAGGTCTCCGGCGGTCGACGACCGGTTTGTCATCCTCGAAGTGAATGATGGATTCGAACACGTCGCGGCAGGCGATACCTGGTCGGATATGTTCACTAGCGAGCTTGTGTCATTTCTGAATACGCTCGATGTGGAGTCGGCAGTTATTGTCGAGCCCGTTTTCACGTCGACATCTCAATTACCCTTGCTGACAAGGGCGCTGGAACAGCCCACGAATACCGTGTCGGTGTCCGCCGCTCCAAATCTCAAACTGGAGTCTCCATCAGAGGGATTACGAGACCACCTGACGTCCTCAAACTATTTCAAACGATACTGGGGCGGCGTCGAATTTGGGTCTTTTGGTGCCGAGTACGCCGATGTTTTCCTGCCGTCTCCGGAGAGTAAGCTCTCTGACAAAACCGACAATATCGGCCCTTCATTCGAAATTGACTATGCTTTTGACGTTGAGGCGTTTCAGCGGCTTGATTTGAGCACTGTGCTGGCGCCAGATTTCGACGCGGCGCTTGTCCGCGGGAAACGGCTTGTCGTGGCGCAAGCCAGTCAAGGCGACAACCATCCCTATTTGATGCCCTCGCAGGGAAACGGCTCTCTGGCAGAAGTCATCCTGATGGCGGCGATGACTCTGGGCGAAGAACGTCCCCTTAACGCTGGATTTCTTCCTGCCTGGCTGTTTTCTGTAGGCGTAGTGGGCTTGATGCTCAGTCGACGTTTTGGCTCCATGGCGCTGCGTTGGGCACCAGTCGCGCTGGCATGCATGATCGTGTTCCCCATTGTCATGGACATGTTTTCCATTCGCACGAGTAGCGGCCATGCGATCGGAATGATTTCGTTCGGGACATTGATCGCGTGGATGCGTTTGAAAAAACGGGAAACTGCGAACAAGGCGTTCACGCACAATCTTTCCCATCTTCCCAGTGCGCAATGCTTGAGCGCTCATGTCGGCCAAGACCAGCGTGTCATGGTGGCAGCTGTGGTGACAAACTATGCGGCTATTTCGACTGGCCTCACTCCCGAACAAGAAGGGATCACCGCGAATACGATAGCGAATGCTTTACCGAGTTCTGGAGCCGTATATCAAGGCGACCTCGGTCAATTCTATTGGCTGCAAACCGATTTTGACGAAGCAGCAATGGAAGACCTGTTCGAAGCCACGGCAAACCAACTCAACAAGGGGGTCATTGTTGGCGAGAGAACTCTGATAGTTCAGGTTGCCTTTGGTGTTGAACGCATCGCCTCTGCCTCTTTGGCGTCGCGGCTGAAAACGGCGGAATCCGCTGCCCAGGCTGCCGCGCGACAGAGAAAAACGTACAAGCTGCATGATCAGGATGCGCAAGACGCGCTGCTGTGGCAGAGCCGGGTCCTTTTTGAAATGGATGAGGCGCTTCGTAACCGCGAGATCTATATAGCGCTTCAACCCCAGTTGAATATCCGTTCCGGAAGGATTTCAAGCGCCGAGGTATTGGTACGCTGGACACACCCGGAAATGGGCGTCATCTCGCCGGCCGAATTCGTCCAGATGGCTGAACGGGGAAAGCGCATCGACCAACTTACACAATATGTCATTCAGTCATCATTTCAGTTTCTGCGTGACGCTCAAAAAATTGATCCCGGATTCAACATCGCAGTGAATATCTCGCCCAGCCTGATCGGTAGCGCGGAATTTGAGTTCATGCTGCACGCTGCCTTACGTGTGTATGGGGTCAAGGCTAGCAGCATCATGCTTGAGATCACTGAAAACGAGCAGTTACTAAACAATTCCGGAGCCCAGGATGCTATGGGGCGGCTCAGGGACGCCGGTTTCGGGATATCCATTGATGATTACGGAGCTGGCCTGTCCACGCTGACCTATCTGTTGAAGGTGCCCGCCAACGAGGTCAAACTTGATCGAACGCTTATTAGCACGCTTCGGTACAATGAGCGTAGCCAGCTCTTGATCCAGTCTACCATCAGCGTTGCCCAATCACTGGGAATGCATGTTGTGGCCGAGGGTGTGGAAGACCCGGATACGTTGGCAATTCTTCGCACATTGGAATGCAATCTGGCGCAAGGATACTTTATCGGACAGCCCGTCGGTGCGGAAGAAATCCTGTCTATTCTAGAAAGCTCAAGTAGTGTGCAAGCTGTAGCGCAAGCTTAACATTTCCATAAAATTACTTTGAAATTTGCAAAATTCAGTTAACCTTTGACGTCTGGGGCAGATGGACTGCTCCTTAACATGTCAAAGGTTACATCATGCAGAAGCAAACAAAACCAACACAGCGCGACATCTGGGACTGGATTTTCGGAAAGCGCCCATAGGGGTAGAAGTGCTTTTAAGATAAGCACTTACCAGCGCAGCTGGTGCAAACATCGCCACCAAACGGCAGCCCTGTGTAAGGTCAGTCGTTCGGTGGTTTTTTTATGTTCGGACTCTGCGCGAGCGTCATGGCAAATAACCACCAGCGAGTGGATGAGAGATTCGATGCTGGAAACCATGGTTCGACAGCTGGGCAAGCAAATGGTCGAACATTCGAAGGAGCCTTCAGCGCTAATCGAGGCAGGCGCTGACTTGCCTGAGCATACGTGACGAATACTGCCCGGTATTCGGAGCTAACGAAGATGTGAGGACTTTGGCGCCCGAATGTAACTGGATACTAAGGTCAGTTAGGGTACATGAGCGCTATGAGATACGTCTCCTGCCACGCGTCCATAGGTGCCACTGCCATAATGCTGGCGGGGTGTGTCAGTGCGCCCGCTGGTCCGACAATGCCGGATGTGCCGGTTCAAGGAACATATCTGTCAGAAGCTGCTGATTTGAGCCTTGAGTTGGCGTGGTGGAAACAGTTTGGAGATCCGGTTCTCGATAGCCTCATCGCCCAGTCGCTATCCGCAAACAAGTCTCTCGACCAAGCCGCTGCAAATGTAAGAGTTGCTGAAGCGATTGCATCTGGAGCTCGGCTTGATCGCAGCTACTCCGCTTCTACGTCATTTGATGGAGATGTTGGGCGGTCCGCTCAGCCAGGCCAAGACGTGAGGGCCTCGATTCAAGGGGCGCTTGGAGCGAGTTGGGAGTACGATGCATTCGGTCGCATTGAAGCCCAAATCGCCGCCGCAGAATTTGATGTCGAAGCGGCTCGGCAGGCTCGCCGAGATGTTGCGGTGATCGTCGCCAGTGAGACGGCTCTGAATTATGTGCAATTGCGCGGTGCGCAAAGACGACTTGCGGTTGCGCGCAAGAATGCCGACACCCAGTCTGAAGGATTGGACCTGTTACAGACACTTTTAGACAATGGCCGGGCAACCCGACTGGATATGGAGCGAGCAGAGGCTCAGTATCGTACGACGCTCGCGTCGCTTCCTCGCTACGAGGCGGCCATAGAATCAGCCAAGAGCGCGCTCGCCGCGTTGACTGGACAGCCGGCAAATTCTCGATCGGGTCTGGTGATGGAATTGGTGACCAGCGCGGATGATATTCCAGAGCACCGCGGCGCGATCATGGCAGGGTCGGTTGAAGATCTGGTCCGCCGACGTCCGGATATTCGCAGCGCAGAAGTGGTGATCGCGCGCCAACTGGCATTGGGCGACGCTGCACGTGCGGACTTGTTTCCGACGATAACCGTCAATGCGAACGTTCTGGCTTTGTTTGATGATGCCAATGATATCGGCGATTTGACGAGCTTCGGATTTGGCGTTGGCCCTTCGATAAGTTGGGCGTGGCCTGATCTCAGGCGGGTGCGGGCAAACATAGATGCGACCGACGCACGAACAGACGCGGCGATTGCGCAATATGAACAGACCGTATTGAATGCTTTGAGCGAAGTCGAATCCGCTCTCTCGGAATACACGAATGAGTTGAAGCGCCGCGACGATCTAAAGAGAGCGGCGGCATCAGCGCAGCGGGCGATAGAACTTGCGCGTCTACGGTTCGAAGAAGGTCTCGACGATTATCTGGATGTGCTGGAAGCGCAGCGAACATTGTTGACGGCGGAAGATCAGTTGGCTGAAAGCCGACTTCAGTCATCTAGCCGGGCGATTGCCGCGTATCGAGCATTGGGAGGTATAGAAATGCCGAATCAATATGGGACAGAACCCGCAATCGCGTTGGAATAGATATGTTTACCAGAAACCTGCTTTTCATTTTAGCTGCCGTGTTTGTATCGTCGCTATCAGCTCAGGCGCAGCGGGGTGGTCCCGCGAGTGTTTTCGTTGAGCCGGTACAGGAACGCAGTTTTGCGATGAGGATTGAGGCGTTGGGCACGCTAGAACCCAACGAGCAAGTCGATCTGACCCTGAATGCGGCTGACCGAGTGCGGGCGATTTATTTTGACGATGGTGATCGCGTGAAGCAGGGCAAGACCTTGCTCTCGCTTGCGCAGCGCGAACAGGCAGCACTTGTAGAAGCTGCTGAAGCAACGCTCGATGAAGCGCGGCGCCAGCAGGAACGGCTCGCGCGCCTGGCAGATCAGCAGGCTGTATCCCAGTCAGAACTCGATCAGGCAAATCGTAATCTTGATAGCGCTGCGGCACAGTTGCGTGCGGTGCAATCTCGCCAACAGGATCGCGTTCTCGTTGCTCCATTTGATGGCGTGCTAGGCTTCCGGATGGTCAGTGTTGGATCATATGTTCAGCCAGGGGATATCGTTGCGCGGCTGATAGATGACAGCGAAATGAATCTGGACTTTTCCGTGCCGTCGACATTCTTGAGAACCTTGGCCAAAGGTACGGAAATTGAAGCAAGAACAGCGGATCTTCCCGGGGAAACTTTCAATGGAGTGATTGCGTCAATTGACAACGCAATTGATCCTGTGACGCGTTCCGTTCGTGTGCGTGCCACTTTGCCCAACCCGGAGCGTCTGCTGATCTCTGGCATGTTTGTGCAGGTAACCTTGGTGGCGGATCCACGGCAAGCTCTGGCTGTACCTGAAGAAGCAATACAGCCGGTAGGGCCGCGCACATTTGTATTCGTCGTTGAAAACGAAGGTGGACAACTCATCGCGCGGCGTAAGGAAGTCGAACTCGGGCTACGCCAGGCGGGGTATGTGGAAGTGATGTCAGGTCTAACGGCTGGCGAAGACGTGATTACCGAAGGTATCATCCGTGTTCGCGAGGGTGCCGCCGTGGAAATTCAGGACCAGTCAATGCTCCTTCCCAAGGCCATCAGCGGCAAGAATCGTAGCGGGGGTGCAGCCGGGTCTCGTGCTTCTACAGGTCGCTGACGATGTTGCTGTCGGATACCTCGATCAAGCGGCCCGTATTCGCGTCGGTGCTTGCGCTTATACTCGTGATTTTTGGCATGGTAGCGTTCGATCGGTTGCCCCTGAGAGAATACCCTGACATCGATGCGCCAATCGTCTCCATCGATACGAACTATCCAGGGGCGTCTGCCAGTGTTGTAGAAACACGGATCACCCAAATTATCGAAGATCGCATCGCTGGTGTTGAGGGCATTCGCTACATCGATTCCAATTCGAGCGATGGCCGCTCGCGTATAAGCGTGGAGTTTGGCATAGACCAGGACATTGATGTGGCCGCGAACGATATCCGCGACCGGATTTCTGGTGTGCTGGACAATCTTCCTGAGGATACCGACCCGCCAGAGGTCGAAAAAGCCGACTCCAATGATGATGTCATTATCTGGCTGAACCTTGCCAGCGAGGCAATGACTACGCCGGAATTGTCAGATTATGCTCAGCGCTATCTTGTCGACCGGTTCTCCGCCCTGGATGGGGTGGCACGCGTACGAGTTGGTGGCTCCAGAGACTATGCCCTTCGCGTCTGGATAGATCGTAGAGCCTTGGCGGCACGCAATCTGACCGTGGCCGAGATTGAGCAAGCATTGCGCAGTGAGAATATCGAAGCACCAGCCGGCAGTCTGGAATCGGAAAAGCGAACTTTCACGGTCCGAATTGATCGCACTTTCAAGACGCCGGAAGAGTTCTCCGCGCTCGTGATCGCCGAAGGCGAGGACGGATATCTGGTGCGACTGGGAGACGTGGCGCGGGTTGAGCGTGGGACGGTCGAGGACCGCAACATGTTCAGAGGCAACGGCGTTCCGATGGTGGGGCTGGGCATCATCAAGCAGTCGACTGCGAATACAGTCGAGGTTGCGGCTGGAGCGCGGGAACTTGCTGACCGACTGAACGAGACGCTTCCAGAAGGCATGGTGATCGCGCGTAGTTTCGACAGTTCAGTCTTCATCGACGCCTCGATTCGAGAAGTTTACACCACGCTTGCCATCGCAGTGGCGCTGGTGACACTGGTGATATTCATGTTTCTCGGCAGCGTCCGGGCAACCATTATCCCGGCAATCACTGTTCCGGTCTCGATCATCGCCACTTTCATTGTGCTCTACGCACTGGGCCTGTCAGTCAACTTGCTGACACTGCTGGCGCTTGTTCTTGCAATCGGACTGGTCGTGGATGACGCCATTGTTGTGTTGGAGAACATCGTTCGCCGCATGGAAGAAGAAGGTGAGACGCCGCTGGTTGCCGCGTTCCGCGGTACCCGGCAGGTTGGTTTTGCGGTGGTGGCCACGACGCTTGTCCTGATCGCGGTCTTCGTGCCGATCACCTTTATGCAGGGTGATGTTGGGCGACTATTCACCGAGTTCGCCCTGACGATGGCTGCGGCCGTCGCATTCTCCAGCATTCTGGCCCTGACACTAGCGCCCATGCTGGCCTCAAAACTCCTGAAACGTGAAAAGAGTGCGGGATGGCTTGCGGTTATCCCGAACGCGATAGACGGCGCATACGGCCGCCTTCGAACAGGATATGGCTGGGTATTGGACCGACTGATCATGAGGCCGATAGCAGTTGGTGTCGTTCTGGTCGGCTTGTTTGCGGGCGCATACAGCCTGTCGCAAACGATTGAGCAGGAATATGTTCCCGTTGAAGATCGCGGGGCATTTTTCGTCAGTATACGGGGTCCTGAAGGCGCGTCCTTTGAGTATATGGAACGCTATATGGACGAAATTGAACGGCGATTGATCCCTTATGCAGAGAGCGGCGAGGTGAGCCGCCTGTTGCTGCGGGCGCCCGGATTTGGCAGTTCGTCATTCAATCAGGGTTTTGTGGTTGTGGTGTTGGATGACTGGTCCAGGCGGCGTCCGGCGGACGAAATCATAGCGGAAGTGAACGGCAAGTTATCCAACCTGCCGGGCATTAGAGCTTTCGCAATCATGCGGCAGGGACTTGGTGGTGGCACTGGCAAGCCTGTCCAATTCGTGTTGGGTGGACCATCCTACGAAGTGCTGACGGAGTGGCGAGACTTGTTGGTCACCGCGTTAGAAGATGACAATCCAGGACTGGTCGATATTGACTGGGATTACAAGGAAACCCAACCGCAATACAGGGTTCAGGTCGACTATGATCGCGCGGCTGATCTTGGTGTGACGGTGACCGATATTGGCGTCACGCTTCAAACCATGCTGGGCTCGCGACGCGTTACGACCTATATCGATGATGGCGAAGAATATGATGTCATCCTGGAAGGCCTGAGGTCTGAGCAAAATACGCCCAACGATGTTCAGAATATCTATGTGCGATCCACACGGTCAGGTGAATTGATCCCCCTCTCCAATCTGGTCACAATTCGTCCGATTGCGGATAGCCCGACTTTGAACCGGTATAATCGCGTGCGCGCAATCACGATCGAAGCGGGGTTGGCGGAGGGTGCGTCGCTGGGCACTGTGCTCGACGCCATGCAGGCCAAGGCTCGTGAAGTGTTGCCGCAAGAGGCCACATTGGACTTCAAAGGGCAGTCGCTCGACTTCAAGACGTCTGGCCAGTCCCTCATATTCGTATTCATCACGGGTCTGGTGATCGTATTCCTTGTGCTTGCAGCGCAATTTGAGAGCTACCGCCACCCGGTCATCATCATGCTGTGCGTGCCTGCGACATTGGCTGGAGGGATGCTTGGTATCTGGCTGACCGGAAATTCGCTGAACATCTACACGCAGATTGGCTTGATTATGTTGATTGGCCTTGCAGCGAAGAACGGCATTTTGATCGTGGAGTTCGCGAACCAGTTGCGCGACGAAGGCCGCCCCTTTTACGAGGCCATCAAGGAAGCGTCGCTCGCTCGCTTCAGGCCAATCGTGATGACGAGTTTGACCACAGCTGCCGGTGCTCTCCCACTTATCCTGTCCAGCGGTGCAGGCGCCGAAACCCGATCGGCGATTGGTATCCTGATCCTGTTTGGAGTGATCGCCGCTGCGCTGGTGACCGTGTTGTTCGTGCCGACAGCCTATGCTCTGATCGCTCGAGGGTCCGGGTCTCCAGGCGATGTTGCGCGCAAGTTGGAGTCGGAGAGCCAGGGGACGGACAAGGCCGTCATTCCCGCAGAATAGCTTTTGCTCGTTGTTACTCTGAGTTCAAGCGTAATAGCCAGTGCTCGCTTTTCTTGCGTGTCTGCTGCAACAATCCGTGCGGCGGTAATCAAGACTTGTGAGGCGCAAGAATGCTCCCTTGAATGCTCAGCTAGTGACAATTCGAAAGCAGATCATGAACAGTTGGGCCGGCCTTGAGTGAAACATTCGACAATCTTCCGCCCGTAAACTACGTGGTCAGCGAAGAAGAGTGCGCCGCACTATCCGCAGCTATTGATATCGAAGAGCTAACCCAGACCGCACTTGCCCTTGGGAACATTGATAGCCCATCCATGAGCGAGGCATCAGCTGCAGAGTTTGTGTTCAATTGGTTGCAAACAGAAGGTTTTGCACCGCGAAAAGTTGGCGCAACGCCTGAACGGCCGAATGTTATCGCGACTTATGGCGGCAAGGGTGACGGAAAGAGCCTCCTCTACACAGCCCACCTTGATACTGAAAGTCCGACCTGGAATGCGGATCTGGACGCCCACAAGTTCCGTCCTGAAACGCTGGCGAACCCGGAATGGAACCAGTGCTGGCTACAGGATGGGGCATTCCACGGCTACCCAATCTCGAATGATCGCGGGCCGATGGTGTGCTTCCTTATGGCCGCAAAGGCGCTGAAATCCTGCGGTATTGATCTGTCGGGACGGCTGTACCTTACCGCATCTCCCGGCGAGATCGGTCCTGAGCCGATCGAGGAGGCTCGCGGCGTACAGTATATGGGCAAGGAAATCGGCACGCACTACGCGTTCTATCATGGCGGTGTGTCACCCGATTATGCGATCGCGGCCGAGGGGTGTGACTTCGGGTTGACGTGGGTTGCATGCGGTTATGCCGTATTCCGCATCCAGCTATTTGGCGAAGGCGTGTTCACACCACTTCTCGAAAGCCCAGAAAAGGCCGCTGATCACCCCAACCCGATCTATCGTCTCGGTGACACCATCCAGTCGATTTTGGACTGGGGGCGCACTTATGAGCAGGAGAACATCTACACGTCGTCTGGCGGTGTGGCCAAACCCAAGACGCAAATCTCATCTGTCCGTGGTGGCGTTCCATATGCGTTCGGGGCCGGAACGGAAATTTGCTCACTCTATCTTGAAGTCGGTTTGCCGCCGCATGTAGAAATCGGGCAGGTCCATAGAAGCCTTGAGAGTCATTTGAGACGCCAAGGCATAGGTGAGTTCGGCCTGGAGCCAGTCGTGGTCCGGCACGGATTTGCTGCCGATGAAGAACGCGTGTCCCCGCTCGTTTCGGCTGTTGATGCTGCGACCCGGCATACACTGGGCGAGCCTCTGAAGCTCGCGCATCCTGTTTATTCGAGCATGTGGCGCGACCACAACGTCTTCAACATGAACCGCATTCCCGCCGTCACAACCGGCTTTCCACGCTGGCGTCCGACGCCAGAGGACATGGTCAAAAGCACTTTGATCTATGCGCTGACCGCGCTGTCGATTTGTGGGCGTGCGCCCACATCCGAAAATAAAAAGCCGCTGAGCGGTTCCGATGTCTATGGCGACAACCCATTTTCGTCCGCTGGAGTATCCTGACCCATGAATGCAAGAATTCCTTTCAAGGCAGGCAGCCAATTGCTGGCAATGAGTTCGCTTGAGCTTTTGCTGGCCGCGGCGACATATTCTTCACTCGGCGTGGTCCTCCCATTTATGGTGATGGATCTGGAATGGAGCTGGGCGCAGGCTGGGTTTGGATTTACGGTGCTCGGTGCAGTTACCGGCGTCGCGTCATCTGTGCCGCCATTTCTCATCCGCCGGGTGGGGGTGCGGAACACAATCCTGATTGGTGGTGTTCTGGCCTGCATCGGTTTGTACCTTCTGCATGGAGTGGAGAGCCTGCCTCAGTACTATATTGCGGCAGCAATCTGCGGTTTGGCCTACCCCATGATGGCGTCCATCCCGACAACCTTCCTTGTGAGCCGACTGTTCCAGCGGCAATCGACCGCGCTCGGCGTGGCGGCGACGATCAGCGGAATAGGGACGGTGGTCGGGCCATTGATGGTACTTGGCGTATTGGCTCTTGAAGGTCAGACGTGGCGGAATTATTGGGAATATCAGGCAATCGCACTACTGGCTGCGGCTGTTTTGTGCGCGATCATCGTTGGTTTGGAGCGCAGATTCACTCGGCCCGCACGTGAGGAACTCGTCGCAGCAGAGGCTGAAGCGGCGGCACCGACCGTCATGCCTGACCAAGTCGAACTGCCTCCGACACGGAGCAGTCGCCATATTTACCGGACGACTGTGGACTGGACGACTAAAGCTGCGATGCGGACGACGCAGTTCAAGATTCTTGCCGCCGCATATTGCCTGAACATGATGTGCCTGGTGACGGTAACCAGCCTCTCGGTGGGCCATTTGGTTGAGCGCGGTGTTTCCGAGACGGTTGCCGGAGGCATGTTGAGCATCGAGGCGTTGATCGCGGTTTTGATCCGGGCATTTTCCGGTATTCTGGGGGATATCTTCGATCCCAAGCATCTTGTGAGCTTTGCGTTATTTGCGACGATGATTGGTTGC
>Ga0098057_1000595_pt1 | contig 12042 bp, 10 predicted proteins | sample 18_taG_FD_77072 | JGI IMG/M metagenome (GOLD analysis project Ga0098057, IMG submission 77072) | Marine viral communities from the Subarctic Pacific Ocean - 18_ETSP_OMZAT15316 metaG | ecosystem: Environmental > Aquatic > Marine > Oceanic | place: Pacific Ocean | collected 2015-01-19 | reverse complement strand
ATCTCAATCTACAGGAGTCAATATACTTTGACAGTCGTGGATTACCGATAGTGGTTACTCATAAACATAACGATACTGTCTTCACGACAGCAAATCTGGCACATTCTCCAGAGAAGGAATGGTTTGATACCTTCATAAAGGAATGGGGCAATGAAATCTACATCAGCACTGATCCTTTCTCTCTGTCCCTTTGGACTGACGATGGGAATCATACTGTGGGTGAAATAGCTTGGTACAGGAACGACGAGAAGGCGATTATAGAGGAAGAGGCTCGAATATTCCCTGATCCCGAGTAACAGGTTAACTGACGAAGGCTAATGCCAGAAACGGGGACTTGTTCCCCGTCTTAACCAAGAGAAGGAGAAAAGAAAATGAGTGCAATTAACTATCACAACGAAAATGCATCAAAGGTCTATTCATTCAGTGCGAATGATGAGTGGGCATTTGACGACATGGAATCTAATATCGCAGTATCTCTTGAATTACTGCATGAGGCTGGAGTTCAAGATCCAGACGAGCTTAGGTCTTACCCATCACGAGTTCTGGGATATTTGGAAGAATATGAAGCCTTCAGAGTACAATGGGACGACATAGAGCTAACGGTGAGAATCTTTCCCGTAATACGTTCTGGATATTATGGAGGTGGAAATCTTGATTGGTTCTTCGAGATTGAGGATGTGCTTGGTAATGATATCAGAAATTTAAGTCATATATTACCAGCTAACATCACAAGCGACGAGAAAGACCGTGCCAAGGACGAAATATACGCATGGATAGAAGAGGCTAAATCCAGATTGATTTCAAAGGTTGAGGAGGTATATAATATATATACTACAGCCTTGAATCACATTGGAACATTCTCAAACGGTGAAGCAATCTATCAATTAGTTGAAGATAACACAGAGGAGGAAGAATAATGACCGATAAACGCCACAGGATAGCCCTAGAAGCCCGTTTCAGACTAGGAAGGTGGTCTTATACTACCTTTCTGTCTGGCGGGTTAAATTGGCTATTGACATTGATTGTAATTATTAGTAAACTATGTAAACACTAACAGGTAAAGAAAAGGAGGAAGTGATGAAATATAACGGATGGACAAATTGGGAAACTTGGAATTTCAAATTATGGATAGACAACTGCTCTTATTATGCGGTGTTGGAATTGGCATTAGAATTGCAGAGAGAGGGAAAAGATAAATATGAACTGTCCAAAGAATTAGAATCGTGGGCAGACGATATGCTTGAAGCGATTCGTATTGAATGTGGATTTTTTGCTGATGTCTGCAATACAGCAATCAAGGAAATCAATTTCTATGAAATCGCAGAATCTTATCTTTTAGAAATAGAGGAAGGTCAGGGAGAGGAAGTAAAATGAAACCTAAAAAAATCAAATCAAAACAAGTGTGGGTTGACTGCCCTGCTGTTTCGTGTGAATGTGGTGATGATTGTTATGGGGTGGAAACTGGACAGGCATATTCCCATATGGAAGATAAAGAATATTATTGTGATGCTTGTGGGCAGATATGGATACTGCCAGACAATGTTGAAATGAAGATTGTATTCACGAAAAAAAGAAGGAGAAAGTAAAATGAAATGCAAAGAAGGACACGAGTGTACTAAAGCCCCGTTTAGTCGAGGTGGTTTCTATTGTGAAATATGTCACCCATCCTATCACGAGGTGTATCAAAAGATAAAAGCCGATAGAGTTGCCAAGATGCAGATGGGAAAAAAGAATGCTAAAGCAGTTAACCTAATGAATAGTATTTTTGAAAAAGAAAATAGCAAATGCAAGGAGAAAGTAAAATGAACCTAATCGATATGCTGAACTTACAACCACCGATGATGTTCGGCGTCAGGGTAATTCATATCTTACTGTTAATTGTCGTGTGGCAGCTATTCAAGTATGCCAGAGCGGAAGCAAGGGAGAGAGGTCAATAATGAGCAAACAACGTGAAAAGAGAGCAAAAAACAATCAAATGGACAGCCTTGAACACGATGTGAAAAAACTAATAAATAAAATGCTCGTGGTTGAACAGAAACTCGTTAACCTTCGGTATCGGATCCAACAGCTAGAAAAAGTAAAATGACAGTCGAACCGATTAGAGACAAAAAAGACATAGAGCGGCTATATATAAAACTCAAGAAACAGAACCTGAGAAATGCTCTGTTGTTTAGGATGGGATGTAATACGATTCTCAGAATCGGTGACCTTCTGCGAATTCAGTATCAGGATATCTTTAATGATAATGGCGATTATAGGCATTATTTGCTCGTGAAGGAAGCTAAGAACGGAAAAATGAAAAAAGTCCCGTTAAACAGCAAAATACGCTCTCTAATCACCGAATACGTGAAGCACTATGAGCTTGATAGCGATGATTGGCTGTTCTTTAGCTATAGAAACCCATCGAATCCGTTGGACAGGGTGACAGCATGGAAGCAGATGAAACAAGCAGCCAATGATATCGGCATCGAAGGATTCGGTACTCACACCATGAGGAAAACCCTCGCCTATCATGTCTACAAGACAACTAAGAATCTTGCACTGGTTATGACTATGCTGAACCATTCCCGCCCATCAATCACGATGAGATACCTGGGAATAGTGCAAGATGAGATAGATGAAGCCTATAGCAGTTTTGAACTGTGACAAATAACTTGACATTGTCGGTGGGCTAATGTAATTTATGTAAACAAGAGAAGTATGATTGACGAAAAAAAAGCTGATAACATCAAAATGATCCACAATGAGGACAAACTCGGGATTGATGATGATATCAACAAAGCTCAGGGAATCGGTATGCTTAAAAGTGACAATCCGAAAAAACTAATCCGTGAACTTACCAACATTAATGAAGAGAAACCTGACGACGATATACCTATCTTTGTCCCACAGAAAAGTGGCAAGTATAGAATCGATGAGAAACATTTTGCTATCATGTTTATGGAAGTTTTCCAGCGAGAGGACGAAGAAACTGGCGAACTAATACCCAAGTATGTTAACGTGGAGAAAATGCTCGGGATCCCACGTAACACACTGAAAGGGTGGTGGGAACATAGGCTCGAACTTGAAACACAGCAGTCTGCTCTCGTCGAAAAGGGGATGAAATACGTTTCGACGGCACTAATGGTCGAACTAATCCGTATGCTGCAAGCCCTAAATACAGTGGACTATCGGAATATGTTTGACAACCCGAGGGAATTTAAGAATTATATAACATTGCTGAACACAATGATGAACAAAGCAAGGTTGTTCTCAGAAAGATCAACCTCAAACGTGGAACATAAGGTGGCTCTTGTGATTCCAGAAGATGACTAAAGGTCTGCAACCGTCGGCAACACTACCTAAATTCTGCCCCAAATGTCTAAAGTCTTGGGACTATATATTAGAAAGAACTGACAGCAGATTCAGAAAATTCAGACCATGGAAATATCTGGATGACTTTCCGTCAATCGGGTGTAGACGTGAGGTCTGTTACTCATGTAAGGAGAAGAAAAAATGAAATATATATCTACAAATAAAATGAATCATCAGAAATGGCTGGATCTAAGACGTGGCTATATAGGAGCCAGTGATGCGGGTGCTGTGCTGGGATTCAATCCCTATAGGTCTGCCGTGGATGTCTACCTTGATAAGATTGGACAGTCAGACAACCTGGACGACAACCTTTCTATGCTGATTGGGAGAGAAATGGAACCAACCATTAAGAAACTCTTCGAGGACTATGAAAATGTAAAAGTGAGAAACGATAATAAAATCCGTATCGATGATCAGTATGAATTCCTCGGCACAAACCTCGATGGCGTGGTCGTGGGTGAAACAGTACCCGTTGAATATAAAACTGCTGCTGTATGGGATGAGATCCCAGATTATTACTTCTGCCAAATCCAACATCAGATGATGGTCACAGGTGCTGAAGACTGTTATCTTGCTGTCCTCGTTCTTGGTCGGAATAAGCAGTTTATAGTTGAGAAAGTGAAACGGGTTGATAATTTCGTGGATGGAATGAAAAATCATCTTGTCAGCTTCTGGAATGATAACGTCCTTAAGCAAATCCCGCCACAGCCTGAAAGCCTGAAAGATGCGAAGAAGTTATATATATCAACAAACCCTGATTCCATTGTGGATGCCAACGAGGAAGTGTTTAGCGAATATCTTAAACTTAACGCATTGAATAAGCAAAAAAGCGAGGTTGAACACGATATATCGCTGACAAAAAAGAACATTATGATCTTTATGCAGGACAAAGAGGTCGTAGAAAGAGGTGGAATCCCCATCGTGACATGGAAAAAAAGCAAGGATATACGAAGGTTTGATCGAAAAAGGTTCTCATTAGAACAGCCAGACACTTACAAAAAATACATAACAACCAAAGAGGGAAACAGAAGATTTCTGCTCAAAGACGTTGAGCCAGTTTTCGCCGCTTTAGAAGGAGAGATAGATGAATAAACAGTTAGATATCCAATCAGCAAAAAACGAATCATCATTAACAACCAGCAAAACAAATAAACTGTACGAAATGATACGTGACAGGTCTGAGACTATTGCCAAAATCCTGCCAGATACGAATGACTCATCGTCGTTTGTGCAGGCTTGTATGTCTGCAATCATGTCCAACCCTAAACTTCAGGCGTGTCAGCCTATGTCCATAATGAAGTCGGTAATGGAATCGGCTCGCTATGGTCTTGAACCTAACTCGCCACTGTCACACGCAGCCTTGATCCCGTATGGCGATAAAGTACAGTTTATCATCGAATATCGTGGACTGTTAAAGCTGGCGTGGAATAGCGGAATAATTAAATCCATTGATTACGATAAGATATGTAAGAATGACTCTTATATATATACAAAGGGTTATGACCCTACCTTCCAGCACGTCCCACAAATTGATGGAGAACGTGGAGATGTTATTGCGTACTACGCCGTTGCCGAGACATTAGAAGGCGGGAAGGCTAACGTAGTGATGAAAGTACAGGAAATCGTCGAACATGGGAAAAGGTTCTCACGATCGTTCACCCACAAAGACAGTCCGTGGGTCACCGATTTCGATGCAATGGCTTTCAAAACAGTTATTAGACAGCTTCTTGATAAAAAACTACCCAAGTCTGCTACCCCCGCAGGTCGATTAATGCAGGAGGCTGCCCACATTGAAGACTTGGGAAAAGAAAAAGTGGAAATGGAAATTGTTCGCCCCCACGATGAGGTTGAAGTGGAAATGGAAATTGTTCGCCCCCACGAACATGAAGTGGTTGGTAAGGAGCTTCGACCTGGGGTCTCTTCTGATGATTTTGATGAAATCCAATCGTTTTTGGACGATATCACGAAAATGGGTGGAGACTTTGGGGAGAAGCTATATCCTCTCATCGGGACAAAAACATTAACTCCAGAAATATGGTCTAGACTTGAGGATGATACTAAACAAAATATTTACGAGACCGTTGTAAGTTATGCGGCTTCACTCGAAGAAGATTATAAAAGATAAATTTTGGGGCAGTCAATTCTGTGCGTAGCACAAGAGTGTAGGCATACACCCTCCTTCTCATTGGCTGCCCTACTATTATGATTGAGATTAAGGTCTGTATTACTTGTGGATTAATTTTCGACCCTGATGATGAGGGGTATTATGACTATTGCTCCCCATGCAGAAGGATCAAAAACGCCAAAAGATTTAAATTCTACCCAAGATATAGTAATAAAATCCCCGAATCAAGACGTAGAAGCGGAAGAAAAGCCTACTATTCCCGCCTCGCTAACCTCTACTTTTCTGATAAAGAACGCTTCGAGAGACTGTTTTCTAAGTTTAAAGCTAAACACCCCCACAGAGCAGGACAGATTACACGCAAAATTAATCAGATTAAAAATGATTTCGTTTTCCGTTAAAGGAAACCCCAAAGCACAGAAACGCCACCGTCATGTCAAATCAGGCTGGACTTATGATCCCTCTGCCAAAGAAAAACAGGACTTCCTGACAATGATACAGCAATATGCTCCAAAACAGCCCCTTAGCGGTGCAATCTGCCTAAAAGCAGGGTTCTACCTATACCCACCTAAAAAATGGCTTAGAACAGGCAAACACGCTGGTAAAACAAAGGATTCTATGCCACGCTATGTCTCTAAAAGACCTGACATCGATAATTATCTGAAATGGGTCATGGATGCTATGGGTAACGGCATCTTTTTCAACGATGATTCACAAATAGCTCATGTGATTGCTACAAAAGAATATTCCCTGTCCCCAAGAGTTGAGGTGGAAATTGATGAGCTATTTACCTAGGTGATCCATATGTTTTGCGGTATTCATGTTTTGCTTTTTTTAGTGCTTTTGTTCTCTCTTTATTTAGTATGTTATCATAATGCTCATAAGCTCTATCAGGTTTTAAATGTGGTCGCAGGTTTCCTTCTAGTGCTATCTTTGCTTTTTTGCCGTAGAAAATACAATAGTCCCTATAAAAATCAGCAGGGAATTCTACTTCCTTACCACGTATAGTCACCCTCTTGCCTGGAAGCCCAGGATAAATACCTACTCTCTGCAATTCTAATTCCAGAGGGTCTTTAGTTTCTTCTGACCATTTATAAGGTATCCACTGTCTGAACACGCCGCCCTCAAGAACAACCTCTTCTCCCCACACATTTATTTTTGCTGGTGAATCTTTGGATAGCCCTGGGATCACCTGGGTTATTGCATCAAAGAAAGTTTTCGCTGGTCTGTATTTTGCTTCGCCTTCGGTAAGAACCTCAACTGAACGATTAATGGAACGCCAGAATCCAGAGTATGGAACAAAACTAGCACCAAGCCGTTGAAACATTCCTTCTCTATTTTGATGTTTATCCAGAACGCTGGAGACACCCTGTAAATAACTGGCATCAAGTAAATTTTCTGCAACCCCTTCACTGGCTCTGAAAAAGATTTCGGCTGCTTTGTCTTCATCTTTTTCTTTTTTCAGTGCCTCTCGAGCTATGACAACTGATGCTATCACCGTATTGAATGGCTCTATCCTTCTGTATTGTACCCATGTATCTCCAACTTTTATAGACCATGCCTTTTTCTTCTGACGGTAAAACGCCTCCCTTTCATTTTTATTCTTTGGGGCTTTACCGACTATTTCATCGTCATCTACTTTGTATATTAAATATAAAGCTATTACTGCACCGACTATCTGCTTCGCTATAATATCTGCTGCAGCCTGACCTTTATAATATTCTTTTCCTCTCACTAATCCCACGCCAGGAGTCATCTCTATTCCACGTTTAAGTAAATTTGATATTGTATTCACAAAAGGAACAATGAATCTAGAACCTGGTGCTTTATCTCTTAATTTTATTATCCCAGCCGTAAATTTACCTGGGTCATCCATAAATGTGCTATGTTTAGCAAAAGTCTTGGCATCCTCTATCATCGCATTGGTCGGATGACTCTTTAGCTCTTCCTCATAATCTGTCTTTTCTTGTCCTTTCAAACCTTTGTTCTGTGCCGATCTTCTTGCCAACGCAGCGATCTGGGCATCAAAAGCAATGGAGTTTGCCCAGACATCCATACCACGCAATGATCTTGTTGGTACAGTTATTGGAGTCGCAAGTTGCCTCAATACCTTGTAGGGAGACCTTTGAAATGCAGAAATGTTCTTGCCCATCTCTATTGCCCATTTATCATCGATATCCATAGGCGGTTCGCCAGTCTTCATTGTTTTCCAGAATCTTCTGCCGCCTTTTGTGACTCCTGTGCGGTAGCCAGCAAACATGGGAATCATTTCATTGACATATCTCTGACGTTGTTTACCTGTAAACGTGGTGATTAATTTATCTATGCCCCCAGCCAAACCCCGCATTGGTATTTGAAACAATCCCCAAGCTGTGTTGCTCGCAATATTGACAGCGTGTGTTGGAATGCCAGATAAAATTGCATTGTACCAGTATTCATATACATAATTCATTAACGTCGGGTCTCCCAGGCGGTCTATGAATCGTTTAACCTCCATGGGATTCTCAAAATTGAGCTTTTTGAATTCTGCCAACTCTCTTTCATTCAAGCCTCTTTTTAATTCAGTAAATGCTTTTGCCACCCTGTTTTCACTGATATTTTGCTTATGTATATTTAATGCCCGACCTATCTCTGAAGATACATCAGAAGTCAATTTAAATATATCTTCATAATATTTCTCATATTCATTAATCAAATCTTTTTCAACATCATTTTCAACCATCTCTTTCATGCGATGGATGGCATTAACATTAATTTGTCTCAATGCAGCCATTTCCGCTGCATTTACTATACCCTGCCTTTTTGCCTTTTGAAGTAACTTAATTGTTTTCTTATAATCGCCTAATATTTCATCTCGTATTTTACCAGTCTCATCCCAGGTCTGGACTTTCTTCGCTTCTATTTTACCAAGGTTAACTTCTAATATCTTCAAGGCATCATCAATAGCCTGTTTCTCAAGGTTGATGGAACGGGCATACTTTGGCAACTCGGATGTTTTTTCATCAACATCCCGAAGTGTTTCAAAGGTTTCTTTAGCTGTTTTTAGGGCTTGTTCGGCTTCGGATTTTTCTCGCTCTTCCCGAAGCCTGCGATCTTTAGGAGAGAGCTTCTTTAGCTCGTAGGTGGGTAGTTTGGATGAGTGGGTTTTATCCCATTGTGCATCTTCTCTTTTTACACTTGATGCAATACGGTCTATTTCTTGGGTGGTCTCCCTGAAACGATTACGGTCGTTCCTGTATCTAATCCGAGCTTTCTCTGCTCGCTCAATGTCAGACTTGGAAAATCCTTCGAGGATATCCCCGACTTCCTTTCTTCCTTTAACCGCTTGCGAAATTCTTTTCTTAGTGCCTCCAATCTGGCTTTGGAGTTTCTCGATTTGCCTTCTTGAAATTTCATTTTTTAAATCCTTTATGTAATTGGCGTATTCTGGTTGTTCAATATAGTTAGAAATATAGGTATTATCAAAGAGATTTATGTCAACTTTGTCACCCAATACAGTCTTCAAGGCAGAGCTTAAAATGTGTTTGTCTGGGGCAGTCATTGTGAAATCTTCATTGAAATGCGGATTGACATCAACAACAGTTCCATTTGGTACTTTTTTGATATTGAAACTAAATTGCAATCCGCTTTCTCTATTTAATACATTTTCAATTGCTTCTATGTCCCTACTGTCTATAATGCCTTCATGTTCAATCAGTGCTGAATGTGTGTCTGGTGATTTACTTGGCTCTGCATTTGTAAAAGAACTTGCAGCCATTGCCGCTTGTTCTAATTTATCTCCTAAAATTGCAAGCAACTGATTAGTCTGATTATTATCTAATGCAGAGCTTCCTTTTGGAGCAAACTTTGTAACAAGTGGGATACGGATGTTTGGGCTAAAAACTCCTTCATATGTCCCACCAACTCCACGACCGTACTCGATTCTGGTTACCTTTGTTGCTCTATTAGAAATAATTCGTATCAGATTCTCTGCAATACTTTTTTTACCAAGATTAGCATTAGGCTTACTGAGTTTCCCAAGATTACGCCTTCTAATAGAATCATATTCATCCAGAGCTTTATCTATGCTATTTAATTTTCTTGAGTCGGTGACTCCTTCTCTTAATTTTTTTAAATTACTATTTAACTTTGCTGCAGACTTGCCTTCAGGAGTCAAAGTAGTACCAACTTCCACAGTAGCAATCTTCGCCTGCTCAAATTGTTTTGTCGTCGGAGAAAGAACATCTACTATTCTTGGGTCTTTAAGAAATTCTTTAGATATATACATTTCCCCATTTTCGTTCACAGGCACGTCTAAACCAGCATCTTTTAATTTTTTAAGATTAATATCTAATGCTTCCAATAAATTATCACCAGATTCAGATACTTTTTTATCATACCTTACTTGTACCCACGGTAATGCCTGTAATTGATAACTCTCATATGGATTTTTGCCTTTTTCTATTTGAGTATTGACCAGATCACGTATCCCATTATGAAATTTAGAAGCAGCCTCGTACAATCTCTTGTCTGCTGCAAAAGCACTTTCATCAACATTCATATATTCAGCGACCTGCCTGTCATTGGTTGTTAAAGGTGGTTTATCAATATTTCCCATTAAATACGAAAATGTTTGCTCGAAATTTCCAGTTTTTAAACCTTCTAATAGGTCATACAATGCACTGGTAATTGATTGCGGTTGTGGAACTCCAGTCATAACGGGAACGCCTCGCTCAACCTCAGATAAAACAGCTATAGTGCGAGCAATTTGCAGAGTAGGTTTAGCGAGTATGCTGGAAGCAGCACTCACAGCTAATGCAGTTTGCATCTCCACTGGAGTAAAGTCTGGGAATTTTTCAGAGAACCCTTCTGAACTAATTTCATACCAATATCTTGCCCCATCTGGAAGATTAAATGTCCTGTTCCAGAAATTAGCATCATATGGCTTCATCCCAATCAGGAGCATCTCCTCAGTCGTTATCTCAGTAGACTCCACTACTTCTCCCCAGATAGCTTCTAATTGCTCCTGAGTTATAGATACGTTTGATTCCGTCTTATCAAGATTGTCTAAATCTTTAAATTTCTTTCCACTTATATGACGCATAGGCTCACCTTTCGGCTTCTTACGAGCTACACGCTTGGATTCTGGGATTTTTTCTTCAAGTTCACTGTGAGTTCTTCCCTTCTTATTTAACTCAAGGCTGTATTTTGGTACTTTTGGTTCAAGAGCTATATCTCCTTCAACCTTCTTAATTGGTTTCTTAGCTCTTTTAACGACCTTTTTCCCAACTTTTGATTTCGCAACTTGCTTAGGAGTCTTAATCGGCTCCTCAACGCTTCTCCTCAAAAGATCCTGAAGTTCTTTTGATACCTTGCCTTCTTTGATGTATTTTTCTAGTCTCTTTGCACTTTGTCTGAGTGCCTTTGCGTATTCTTTAAATTTATCGAAGATTCGTTGGAGAGAAGCACTGAACGCCCCTTTTGGTTTCGCACCAACCTGATAGTCCACAGACCTGTCACTGAACCATTCCCTGTTGCTTTTTGTTGGATCGTCTTTTTCTCCTGTCCTTTCATGGAAACCCTTCCTTTCTTTCGTAATCTTTGCATCCCAAACCTCGGGATTCTTGCTTTCTTGTCTTCTGTACCACGTTTCAGAGCGTTCATGTATAACTGTACCCATGTCAGCACCCTTGTGTAGCTTAATAACATCTACAAGAACCCCATCTACCAATACTTGATAATTCTGTCCAGCAATCTTAATGTCTTCAAACTTCACACCAGAGAATCCATTGCCAGCCTCTTCAATTGCCAGTGCAACAGATTCTGCTGTTGCGGGGTCGCTGGAATCCTCTATTGCGTCTTTGACTGTTCTTATTTCAGATAGATGATCCTCATATACTACCTCTGGATCAACCCCTTGGAACAAATCCTTCAATTCTATAATTGCATCTGTCTCTGTAGGTTTCTTCTCTAATGTAATGCCCTCTGTCTTGGCTTCCTTCTCTAAGGCTTCAATCTGCTCTGTCGCCTGCTGGAAGCTTTTCTCATATAATACTCTCCTCTGCCTGAGAAGACCCTCACCCCTGAGACTGGTCTCGGCAGCTAACTGTGCCTGCTGTACTAAATTGTATCGCTTGTTTAATTTATCTGTCTTATCTTTTCTCGCACCCTCAACAACCTCTGTGGGTGGTGCTTCAACTGGAGCTTCTACTGCTGGTGCTTCTTCAGCAAAAGTGTGGAGTTCTCTTTTGCCAAATGTACCATCTTCATAAATAATCCCATCATATCCTTTCTCCAAAGCATATCTTTTAGCCATACCATCAAATTTTGTTTTCACAGTGAATGGTTCTGCTCTTGGATCACCACTATACCCTATTACTTCTGCAAGTGCTTCTTTGTTTTCTACGACAAGTGGATTTTTAGGTAATTCATTTTTTGGAATTTTTTCCACCTCGCCAAAGTCACCAGCTATATCTTTATCAACTGTATAAAATTTCTCTTTAGCATTTATATTTCCGCTATGAACACCTCTATACCACTTTTCTATTGGTGCTTCGGCAGGAACTTCAACAGGCTCTAATTCGGCT
>Ga0098057_1000591_pt1 | contig 12080 bp, 3 predicted proteins | sample 18_taG_FD_77072 | JGI IMG/M metagenome (GOLD analysis project Ga0098057, IMG submission 77072) | Marine viral communities from the Subarctic Pacific Ocean - 18_ETSP_OMZAT15316 metaG | ecosystem: Environmental > Aquatic > Marine > Oceanic | place: Pacific Ocean | collected 2015-01-19 | reverse complement strand
TCATCCATCCTCCCATATAAGAGGGGAATTTAGTTTTACTATGTAATTTAATCTCGTGATTGTTCATGTATATCCTTCCATAACATTGCACCGCCACCAATAGCCAAACCAAGCATTCCTGCTAATTTCAACCTTGATGGAAGCCACCTCGTACGCAAATAATTCTGGTATTTCTGATTGCCCGGCTTTTTTGCCTTTATTAGAGCTTTTCCTTCCGCATCAAGTAATCCTTTTTGGTGCTTGGTCAAAGTCTTCATACCTTTATTATCTGCTAAATCTTCAACGGTTTTAACAGGCGCTGTCTTATTTTTAGACCCCTTCTTTCTTCCTCCCCCTTTTTTACGAGTCTTCTTTTCAAGACTCTTATCTACTTCTTTTTCAAGTTTTTCTTGCATAGCCTTAAAATCTTTATCAAAATTTTCAAGGCTAAGTTCTTGCGGTGCTACATAATTAAGCACAGGCTTCTTTTGAGGTATACCTAATACATCGCGCTTATCACTTGCGAGTAATTTCACAAATTTTGGTCTCTTTTCATCCCATACTACCATACCATTAAAACCGCCCCAATCAAAATTCGGCTTCATAGCTGGACTCATATTAAAGGCTATCCTCCCCTTACCAAGGTCTCTAAAGAGAGGCTTGTATTGCATCTTAGTTGGATAAGCAGCCCTATTATATAATTGTTTTTTAGAAAATAATAAGTCTTCATGTTGCAAAGCACCTAATACTTGATTTCTGGTTAATTTGCCCTTATTATTTTTTAATGTCAAACCTAACTCATTAAAAACCCTATATACCCTTTTATCGAAATTAATGGCTCTTAACGGGTTCTGAATAGATTGCCTACCATATAAGTTCATGGCGACGTTTTTAGTACCACCAAGACCCCATATATCCTTCATATACTGGTATTCTTGCGCTCCTATTAGTTCCCGTGCCTGTTTTCCAGTACTATATGCAACATAAGGTATCTTCCCCGTACCTTGCGGAATCCCTGCATATTTCATTAATGGTTTACTTGGCTCTAAACCATATAATCTTTGATTGGAAAAATCATTAGTAGCTTTAAAATGAACTTCTTTTAATAGAAATTTTATACCTTTATTAGCCTCAGTAAAACTTATCTTACCTGCTGCAAATTCTGCTTTTATTTTTGCTATTTGAGCATGGTTATCCTTTATAGTCTTTAATAAGCTATTACTTAACCCGGTTTGACCAAAAGTAAAAGACCTAACAGGGTTCAGTCCTTGAGCAAGAGTTCGTGTACCACCTTTTATAGCTTCTTTTCCTTGAAGAAAAAGCTTATTTGGAACACCACCTCCTTTGTTATAGTAACCTTTGAGAAAATTATGCATATTATCCGTAGACATACGCTTAAAATGAGGGTCGTTTGCCAAATAAGCAAGTAATCCAGTACCAGCAGTGGCGCTAACTGCTCCAGCAATAATTGGACGAGGTTCTAAAGGGTCACTTGGCATTTGGAAAACGGTACATTAATTTTTTGTTTATAATTTCCATACAATCATTATACGATACCTTCCCGGCTTCATACTGAATGAGTAATTTACATCTAAACGCTTTACAGGTCAAAGGGCGTTCTTCGTATATTGTACACTTCTTATCTTCTACAAGTGGGCATGGCAATTCCATGCATATTGTAGACTCCTTGGTCTTTCTATTCTCTACAATTATAGAATAATCAGCAATGTGTTTCAATTCTTTCCCCTGAGAGTCCAAACCACTTTCACAATCACGAGTAAGCATAATAAGGTTAAACATACTTCCATCACAACAATACCCACATTCTGTACAAATATTCTTTTTATTAGCTCCGTTTTTCAAAATTTTACCTAAAAATAGAATTCGGAATTTGGAACTTTTTTTCCATAACGGCGTATAAGGGAACCAACTTTTCGTTGAATTTTAAATAAGTCCACGTGGTCCCTCCATTTCTTCATCACGCCTTCCTGATACTTGTCCACTAAATTGCATGTAAGGTAGACCAGTTAATTTTTCAACTGTCCTTGCCGGATTCTCAATAACTCCACCCGGTCCAACGACATCTCTTAAAAGTCTACCAAAAGGAAACATTGTCCATACATAATAGTCAGCTAATCTTGTATAATCATCAGTAACTATCGCTTTAAATGTAGCAGGTAACAGCCTTGCTATAGGTGGAGTAACCATTTGTAATGGTTGGAGTGGTGAAGGATATGCGCCAAAGAAAGCACGTTCTCTTTCTTTATCATCACCCATTAACATCTCTGCTGTATCTTGAAACCAATTTAAAGGTGCAGGTAAAGCATTTTCAAATATTGAATACATAAATATATTAGCCATCCCAAGCATGAACAAGTCAGCAGAAGCCATACGTTGAAACCTCTCATATTCTTTTGTTCCCGGTTTCCAACCATATATAGACGCTTCTCTTATCTTATCATTTCTAAACCTTACACTATTCCATGACCATAATTGAAACCTTGTCATCACTTTACCAAGGGAAGTTCCAGCAAACATAGGTCTAAATGGTGCACTATATAAGAATTGTGTAGCCTTGACTCCCTTCTTAGCTATCTCCATTAAATAAGGATGGTCAAACTGTTGTATAGCTCCACCAAATCGTTCTCTTGCTTGCAAATAATGAGCCATGAAAGCATCACGCCTTAGAGTGCGTTCTGGACGACGCATAAACCACGCAGCTTTTTCAAACATCTTTTCAGTTATACCATGTGATTTCGCAAGAGAAATAAGACCAACATCTTCTAATTCGGGGTCTTTCTTAAGTACTTTATGAGCATCGTCAAAAAAGCTTTTCCATCTTTTACTTTTAAATTGCGGATTAATGTCAGCTTCATACATCAAGAACTCTTCTACAACACCTTGATTTTGTACCCATTTATATACGTCGTCCATACTCTTCCACTCTCTATTGACATTAGTCATTAGGTACTCTATATTTCTGGCGTTCTTTAAATGTTGAGCTCCTGTATTCATCCACGTATGTACAGTTCCTCCATATAGGTTAGCAACAGCGCTCTTTGGATGAGCTAACAAGGATGCCAATTCATACTTAGCTTCAAGGTTTCCCCATCTTACTATGTCTTGGTAGTCAAAGCCACCTAATTCTTTTAGGTGAGGTGGGAGCTGATTCTGATTAAGACCGAGCCTATCTGCAATCTTATTTACTTTCTTCTCTACATTAGAATCAGCCCACCACGCATAAGGATTACCCTTGAGTTTCATATCAGGATTATTTAGATATGAGTCTGGTATCTGGCTGGGATTTCCCATAGCTTGCTGAGCATACAATTTAAAAAATCTTACCCAGTTATCCTTCAAATTTAGAGCATCCTTATCACCTTTATGCTTGAGCCAAAATCTTTGGTCCCAACGATGTATTACATCACGAGTCATTATCTGACTAATATGTTTATAAAAATTATCTATTACATTTTTTTGATATGTATGGTAAGCTTCAGGTTCAACATTCCACCCTGCAACATGATGAGTACGTGAATACTGATTACCAACCCTACTATTACTATCAAACCATCTTATTACCTGCTTTCCTGCTTTCTTACCCGCAAGAATACCAGTTAATACATCATCCATCATATTCCATCGCGTAGTCACATCTTCATTGGGAACAAAGTCTCCGGTAAGTTGTTTGCTGTGGAATAGTATCTTTTTTAAATCTCTATCTTTATCTTCTTTTGAACGTGTGGTATCGTTCATTATAATTTCTGTAGCTTTTTCTGCAGCTTTGCGAGAGACTGTTCTATCAAACATCAAGTGAGGGAAATAATATTCAGCACCTAAATCACCAGTAGCTTCGATAACCATATTGGCAACGCTTTTACGAATCTCAGCAAACGCTTTAGTTGAAGGAATCTGATTCAACATAAACTGCTGTGCTATTCTTCTCATCCCATCAATCCCAAACTTCTCCATAACATTAGACCAATCTCCTGTACGATAATGTTCCTCCATCATTTTGGTAAATTCTGCTATCATCCTCTTACCACCAGTCGCTGGATTTTTTCTGAAATGTTTTTTAATAAACTCATCAACATATTCTGGGTCACCTGTCATCCATTTATGTACCCTTTTATTCTGAACAGTATAAACTTCATTTATCTTTTCTACAATCTCAGCTCCAGTCATCTCAACTTTCTTACCTTCACCAAGGTCTATCATATATTTCTTATCTTTTAGTTTATTCCAGTCATATTTTATCTTTGCGTCTCTTTCATACCCTTTATATAAACCCACGAAATGACCAAGAACTGCCTGCCCTTTATAATCTTTAAGAATCTTTCCAACGAGTCCACCCTCTCTAATTCTTACGGCTATTTCATGAAGAGGTCTGCCGTCTTCTATCGCATCAACAAATGGTAACAGCGATTCTCTTAATGCAGTCTTCTCTTTTTCACTTGCTCTGATACCTAATTCCTGCGCAGAATGAATCCATGTTTGACCTTCTCCTATAATATGCATAGGTTGATAGACTTTACCTGATACACTGTTACCCATCCTATCTAAAAACAGACCTTTCTTTTCTATAAGACGCATGTCTTCTCTCATTAAATCTTTGTCAATAGCTTCAGGAAATAATCGATAATGTCTCCTTGCTAATTTAGGAAACTTCCCTTTCACCTTGTCAAAATACTGTTGATACCAAGTACCCTTTCGAACATTATCAAAGTATCTATTCAGCGATTCAAATTCTTCTAAATCCATAGCATTTAAATCTTTACCAAAGAGCCAACGAACCATGCCATTCAGTCTTGTTCCTACACTGTCATGATAGTAATCCAAATGTCCTTTCAACTCTGACCAAATTTCAGTAACCCTTGGTGTATGTTCTCCCTTATGAACACCTTGAAATGGAGACAGTTCATCAATGTATTTATCTGTTTCTTTATCTTTACCAGTCTCAAAGAAAGAAGCCTTAACTTTATTCCCATCTTTATCTACTATAATCTGTGGTTTATCAGCCTCCTCATGTTCACCTTTAACTCTTTCCACTTCTTTAAGTGTAGGTTTATTAAGAGTTGCATCAAATAGTTTAGAAAATGTATCAATGTATTCTTTTATCGCTCCTTGTGAAACAGCTTTACTTTGAAAGCCTGTTTTATGAATACTGGTCTTATTAACCTTCTCCCTCAAAGATTCTAAGTAAGCTTTTTGTTCTGCAAAGGCTTCTGGACCCAGTTTATCTGCTTTCAAAACTAATTTTGTGAGCTCACCCTCTACCTTTTCAAGCTGTCCTTTGTGTATACTATTCAGCATAAGATGGTCAATAAGTCTTTCAACTGCAGGTGGTCTACCCTCTTTTAATTTCATCACCCGCTGGTCAGTAATAAACTGGTCATCTGCACGACTAATTTCTTCAGTCCCAAATACTATATCATCCATCCGTGCCTTAAATTTTTCAAGCTTTTCATTAGTATGAAACTCTGCACGTCTATCTGTTTCTCTATATCTACGCTCCATCCATTTACTTTCTTTCTTGATTTCTTCCACCGCATTAAGAAGACCTTTGAATTCTGCTTCTGAAAGTCCAGACTTTATAAATGAATCATGCACAAGTTTTGCGCTAACCATATCAGTTAAATCCTGTGTTATAAAGTCCTGTGCTTTAGTAACTATGTCACCAATAATTCTTCGTCTGAACTCTTCTGCCTTCTCGTTTTTCCATAACCAAGCTGGACGTTCTTTTGATTTTTTATCTTTAGTACCATAAAGGTCTTCATAGCGTTTTATCTCTGCTTCGTAATATTTTTGACCAGCGAATAATTCCTTGATTAAATCCATAGACTTATCTGTATGTAAAAATATTAAATCTTCTCGCCCTACATCATCCATCAGGCGGTACTTCTCATTCATAACCCTTTCAATATATGGTCCCTTTATAACATACACACCACGGGGTCTATCAAAAAGAACTTTTAGTACTTCATACTCTTCCTTTCTTATCATATCATAGTCTGCATATAAAGCATTCAAATTCTTCTTATTTATCCTACTAAATATATTATCATGCCAGTCAACGTTCTTTAGAGTATCAGCCATCATTGGCAGTAAAGTATTTCTTATTTCCTTTGGTAAATTATCGACCTGATTTAATCTATACTTTACCTCTCCCATTGACCACTTCCTACCTTCGTTGTGATTCCTACCGTACAACGCTGTATTAATACCTGAGAATATATCAATCAATCCTTTCTTATATATAAATTCACTCAAGTCCCATGGTCGACTATACTCTGCTCCGGGTCTAAGAGGTTCCATTTCTGACTCAATGAATTTCCCATTCTTCACCTTCCCAACCCTAAATGTAAAGCCTGCCTCAGCAACAGCCTTAAAGAACGCGCTTCTTGACTTCAGTCCAGCTTCATCCATAGGGTCAGATGAGAAAGCAATACTTGCTCTTGCTCTCCTATTCATTTCTAATACAGCATTCTTCCCTCTCTTTGGTTCAATACGCATCACAAATTTCTGCTTATAGAAATACGGTGGTGCAAATATACCTTGTCCCCACTTATCTATTGGGACATCTACATACCCGTTCTTATCTGCCATCAAGGCGGCATAAGCCCCGCTTAATACATTCTTATTTACTACAGCAGTGCTGAGCATATCTCTACCGGTACTTGCTGCTTGAGATATAATTAATCTTTCTGATGGACTATACTGTAAGATAGGACTGGAAGCTGCTCGACCTGCATCTATCCCACTTGGTAATACTCCCGTTTCTGTAAAGAGTTCTTTCATCCCTTTGGCTTCCTTAGGATTTTCTACAACACTCTTTTTACCTAAAGCTATATCATTAGCATGCTTTTCTCTTGCAGCTAAGTCTTTTATAGCCATATTCTCTGGAAGAAAATGAGCTTTCTCATGTTTAATTACGAAATTCTCCCATTGTTTTAAAGTTAAAAATGCATCCTCAGGAAGAGGCTTAACACCTTTAACTTTAGGATTTGTCCATACTTTATTATTAAAATCTTTTAAAAGTTTATCTACATCTAATTTTATAATGTTATTCTTTCTATCTGCTTGAGCAGAGACAAACCTATCTGATTTAGCAGATTTTATTCCTTTAACATAAGATACTTTTATATCAGGCAAATTTACTACATAGAACTCTTCTTTCTGTTCTTCGTACATATTTTTCCAAGTCTTTTTCATACCATATTCTTCATCTCCAAAGAACATATGAACCTTATCTCCGTCAAGGTCTGCCCCTCCCAATGCTCTCATCGTCCTTGGATGTAGCAATACTCCGTAGCCTACACGACCTGTAAAGCCCTTAAATGTCAGTCTATGAGCACCAGATAAAGAATCCATCGGTACACGTAGCCCTATGCTTCTGAATATTTCCTTAGCTTCTTCCTTATTAGCATCCCACTTACCATCTCTGAACTCTTTCCAGAACTGCTCAAGTGTTTTAGACTTTCCTCCAAACAATCTTGACCAGATTTTCATATCTTTATATCCCTCATCAAGAAAGAAAATATCATCCCTATCATTTAACAAGGACGTGTTGCCCTCCTTATTCTTTCTTTTTTGTAGCCATAAATCATACGGTCTCATAGCACCAGATAAACTATTTTTCATCTTAGGCTTAGCTAACTGATTGACAACATAGTTCTGTATAACTTTTTCTATATAAGGTCTTGCAAATTTATGGTGAATGATAGCAATACTATTAGAATTAGTTTTCAGCATCCTGTCTACAACATGAGTAAATTCAGAATATTGACTCTGCCATTCCTCAGCCCCTGCTTTAGAGACCTCAGCTTCAGCCGCCATTTCGTCAATGATATTAAGATTGATTCTCATTATCCTTTTATATGCTCCTATTGCAAAGGCTTCATTCCCGGGAGTTCTAAGACCTTCAAGTAAATGAGGTACACCTATCTTATCTATATTGTCTAATAGTTCTGTGCGTAAACTCTCATTAGCAGGGTTCTTAGAAAGATTACGCATCTTTATATTATACTCCACATCTTCAGGCTTTTGACCTTCAAATTCAATGCCAAGAAACCTGTCTCTCGCTACCCTACCAAAGAAGTCTTCAATAGTCTTAGGATTTATATCCTTATATGCAAATGGTGTAAGATTTGACAACAACTGTTTTGGTATTCGCTGCTCATGTATACTATGCTCATTTTGTTTTGTACTATGTATATTATATACATCTTGTACAGGCAACTGGTATATATGTTTGTCATTCCCAATCTCTAACTTCCCCTTGTTCCAGTTGTAAGAATTAAACCGTCTGTTCCCCCATTGCTTAGCAGCAGACTTCGGTATCATCATATGTATACCATCGCCTCTTAGTCTCATCTCTTTAGATAATTCTGCTCCAGCAGCATGGAATGCATACTTACCAAGCAAAGCTCCTAACTCTGGGTGCTTGCTTACGATGAACGACTTATTAAACCCAGCTATTTTTCTACCGTCTCTATTTAGATGGGGCAATCCTTGGTCTCTATTTATCATCTCAAGAATGTCATCCCTAACAAGGATGGCACCATCTGAAATCTCTGCATACTCTGTTGCTTTCGATTCACTTGTTAGTTTTTTTCCTTCTGCATCCTCGTACAATATATACCTATAGTTACCATCGACAATATCAGGAGCAACAATGCTTTCAGGATTACTGCGATACCCTGTGTTGAACCATATCTGAGCACGTTTGTTAAAATTTTTCGCTGTATTTATAAAGCCATCACCAAGTGTATCACCCAATTTTGTTATGCCGTCTTTTAAATTTTTAACACCGCCGAAGTTTAATTCAGCTTCCCATAATACATTAGATATGAATGCTTTTTTATAATCTGTTCGCAATTCCTTTTCATTAATCTTCACTTCCGAATTTTTATCAACAGTTATAAACCTATCTATAAAGCTTCTACCATCCTTATGGAATTCTTCTTCTATAACCTCACGCCCCTCCTTCTGTCCCCGTTCCTTTACTATCATATCTATTATTGTATCAAGCGCTGCATCAATAGTCTTCTCTTTAGTAGGTGTATTAGGATGGAACTTTACAAAGTAACGTCTTTCTGCATCACCCCTACCTCCAAAATAATAGTACCCATTTTCATTAGCATGTTTCCACATACGTTGTTCTGTTTCTCGCATATAGCTATCTGCATAATCTTTATAGTAATTTCTCCAATCTTCTGGGTATTTCCTCTTAGCAGCATTCTTAGCTCTCTCTATCTGCGCTCTTCTCCAATCTTCTAACCCTGTATATTCTTTTTCACCTTTGACAAAGTGGTCAAATATAAAATAAGCTGCTTCATTACTTCTTTCTCCTGTCACTCTTTCGGAAGATTCACCCCATGCTATGTCTATTGGTTTCTCAGGCTCTACTAATTTCTTATCTGATACATTAGGGTCTAATAATCTTGTCTTTGTTTCATATCTTTTTAGTTTATGGTTGTATATTTGGTAGATACCAGCTAACATAACTGGTTTCCCCTTCATCCTCTGCTCACCCCACTGTCTCCAAAAGTCCTTAGCCTCTGTATCTAAACCTACTTTGTATTCCTTCTCAAGCCAGTTCACCATCTTTTCAGAAGGATTTTGTTTTTCCTTAGTAAGTAAACTACCCCAATGCTTCTGTACTGCTGAAGCAATCTCTATTTTTTTCTGTTCTCTTTCAAGAGGATTCTTTATTGTTTTGAGGGTGTCTTCATAAGTTCTTTCAACAAAGTTTTCAGCTTTCAATATTATAGGTGTTCTTTCTATAGTCTCACCTATATCAGCATTAGTATTATCAGCAGATATGGTTCCATCTTTTAGTCGAGAGTCTTTTTTTACTGCTTCTCCGTATTCATTATACTCACCAGCAGTCTTCTTTTCGAAAGCAGCCATTTCTTTCTGAGCATCTACTACTGATATACCCTGTTCTTCTGCTATTGCGAAGACAAGAGCATCTCTTTCTGATGGCGTACCGAAAGATGTCAGAGTAGCTTTTCTAACTAATTCCTGTTCTCTTTTAGTAAGTGTATCCCACTCGGGTAATAGTTCTGGGTCTTTTGATATAGCTATCTCTGGGTCTTTTGCAGCAGCTTTACGCATCTTCTGAAGATACTTACCCTGCATACGTGTCTCTTGAGGCATTTCACCATAGCCGAAATAAGCACCAAGGAGGTAATTATATATTTGTTCAGGTGTTGTCTCACCACGTACAGTAGAAGGCAAGCCCGTATATAAAGAAGAAGCCATCATCTTTATAGCTGTATCGCCTTGTTGTCCAGAGGATAATTTCTTCCACTTTGGTCTTCCACCGGGACCAAGCTGATAAGGTTCTAACTTCTTGCCAAATCCTACCATATCTTTATTGATAAGATTCCCGATGCCTCTAAAGACAGCACCAGTCTCTGCTCCATGAACAAAGCTGCTCATCATCTCGTCTACACCACCCTGCCATGCACCTACCGCACTTGCAACACCAAGGTGGAATCCACCTTCTATTATATCATGAAGTCTTTTGTTTTGTAAGAACCCTACAGCATCAGCAGTAGCACCTGCTCTTGCTACTCCAGCGGTTTTTAATACACCCTTTGTTGCCTCAGTAACTTTATTAGCCGCCAACATAGGGAGACTCTTACCACGGAGAGCTTGAGCAGCATCCGCTAATTTCTTTGCTCGTAAAAGTTTGAATGGGAGGCTCGGGACATAGCCAACGAAGCCAGCGAGGTGCCCAATGTTTCTGGCTATTGCCTCCCATTCGTTTTTCGGTTGGTCCCCTATATTAAAAGTAGTGAAGCCAGAGAAGAACCCTGACCCTACCTGTGAAGCTAAGCTCGCTACACTTGCTGATAAATCAGCACGAGCAAAGGGGATGTTATAATGTGTTGCATGTCTCTCTATTAAATCGAGAGTCTTTTCGTCAAATTCCTGAGGAGAGTCTTGGTATTGCTTTATAGCTTTTTGTACAAATTCCTCTTTGACCGTAGGTTCAAAGTCATAAACGTACATCCGCTACTCAATCATTTAACATTCTGTATAATTCAGGCACAGATGCGGCAAGCTTCGCAATATCATATACAGCCCAAGCTGTTCCTGCTGCACCAAGAAGTGATGAGATAGCTTCTGGAGCCGCAATGCCAAACGCGCTAACTCCCATTTTTGTAAGTATCTTTCTCCCAGCGCCAGACTTTTTAAGAACTGCCTTTATTGCAGTCATTCCTTCTTTTGACGTTATCTTCTTCATAACCTTAGACATAGAAATACCACCGACAGTACCGCCAATGGTATCCGCCACGACGTTATCACCGGGCGTAAGTTTTGCCCCTATTTCATAACCTACCCTAAGGGGGAGATAACCTCTTCCGGCTTTTCCGCTTGTTATATTCTTCCAATTAGATGTCTTTTTGGTAGACGTCTTTTTGGTTGCTTTAGCTGCGTCATCAGACCAGTTATCTACAATGCCTTTGGTCTCATCTCGCATTAACCTTGCTTTATCCAATGCTCTATCTCGAGCATGTATATTTTTATACGGTTTCCCATCAACTTTTTTATTACCCTTAATGGCGTCTACTTTTTTCTGCGCTTTTTCCAGTGCTGATTCAGCAGCCTCTTTAGAACTATATTTCCCAGAAGGACTTGCTGAAGTAGCTGCAGCTTCTTCAGCTATCGTCGCTGCCGTCTTCGCTGCCTTCTTCTCTGCTCTCGCAGGTGCCCCAGAAATAAATTTATATGTACCATACCCTGTACCTGCTGCTAAAGCACTTCCTATAATTGGCGCATGTGCTCCAAGAAATGTAGACTCGTCAAAAATGTCCCATTGGTCAATGACATTTCGTTTGTATGACCATCTTTCGTCTGCTTGAAAATTTATCTTTTCGGCTATTGAATTGTACTGTTGCGTACCATTAATAGAATTCATATATGATTTAAATTCTGGGTTTCCAAGCAGTAATCTTGAGTACTTATTCTTTTCCCCCTCAGAAAAGTTACTATCAATGCCATTTATTATCTTAGCAGCTGTTCTATCTCTTTCAATTTTGGATTGAGTGTCAAACCATGTATTAAATTTATCTACATGATTGATATTA
>Ga0098057_1000590_pt1 | contig 12082 bp, 5 predicted proteins | sample 18_taG_FD_77072 | JGI IMG/M metagenome (GOLD analysis project Ga0098057, IMG submission 77072) | Marine viral communities from the Subarctic Pacific Ocean - 18_ETSP_OMZAT15316 metaG | ecosystem: Environmental > Aquatic > Marine > Oceanic | place: Pacific Ocean | collected 2015-01-19 | reverse complement strand
AAATGAAAAACGCTTCTCCTAATGGTTGGTTTACTACTGCTAATCTTGGTTCTGGTGGAACTTTAGGTACTGGGATTGTTGGTGGTGTACAAACACTTTGGGATGACATGTCGCAAGCAGAAAAAGACCTTAACTATGCTACTTCTTATGGATATGGTGGTGGAAACTTTAATAGCAGTATTGGAGGTCCATTATCACCATTTGCTGGAGTACCTAATGCAGTAGGAGGATATGACCACGGCTATGATGACTACGGTTATGACGACTATAGTGTAGGGGAATATGATTATGGTAATGACGACTGGGGTGGTGGCTGGGATGACTCTTGGGATGATGGTGGTATCTGGTAATAGATATAAAATAATGGAGAACAGATAATGGCAAATGGAAATGTTTACGCCCCTTTATATAATAGTGTACGAGCAAGAGGAAGGCTATCTCCTTTAGGAGCACCGGGAGCTATAAGACCTTACGAGAAAAAGAAAAGCTTGGGAGAAAAAGCTGCAGGTGCTCTTGGTGCTATGATAGAAGAGGCATCTAAAGAGGAAAAGGTTAGCAAAAAAGAAAGATATAGCCAGCTTATTAAAAGAAACAGTGAGCTTGGTAGTAAACTTAAAGCAAGAAAAACTAATCGTCAGGTTGGCAAAGATGGAAAAATCAATGCTCTTTCTTATGGTGGCGATATTTTAATTCAAGATCCTAATTTACCAAAAGAAATTAGAGATTTAAACTTAGCAACAAACAGGGTTCCAAATCCTAATTATGTTCCAGCAATAAATCAGTTTCAAGATAATTTTGCAGGAGAACCTTCGATAGCAGAAGTTGAATATTGGCACAACCAAAGAGAAATAGAAAGCATGGAAGGAAATGAAAGAAGGGGTTCAAGCGGTGAGTCTCTTTATCCGAATTATGAAAGCGAATTTTTTGATGAACAACCAACTGTTCGAAGACAAAGTGGCTTAGGAAAATTGTTAAAATACATGTATGACAAGTAGGAGAAATCATGGCACAAATAAATATTTTTGATAGACTAGCTTTAGAAAAAGATGACGATTACTGGAAGACAGGTCCGGGATATGAAGTACCTAAATATCCTAAAGGTTTAGCTAACTTATATGGTCCTAATCCTCGTCATTTTTTAGCTGGACCAAATAAAGTAGGTGCTCCTAAACCAATACAATATATAAAAAACAATAACGCCCAAAATGTTGAAAAAGAAAAAGCTGCTAACAAAGAAAATAAAGCTAAACAAGTAATATCACAAACCTTTGATCTAAATGGTCAAACAGATGTTCAAGAAAGGGTAGATGAAAATGGAACTAAAACTACAACAACAGTAAAGAAATCAGCAGAAGTTATTGATGACGAACAGCAACAAAAATTAAACGAAAGTCGAACATCTGATTGGCATATGGACCAATTAACAAATGAAATGGTTGACTTGGGAGCTTTGCCCGGAAGTGAAAAGGTAGAAAATGTTGCCCGTTTTGTACATACAACAAATCCATTTTTAGATTTAGAAAGTCTAGACGGAAAAACAATCGAACCAATAATAGAACCTTCTTTAACTGGCAAAGAAGTTGATAAAATCAATAAAGATCTTGAGAAGATTAGGAATGATAAAGAATCTGTAAAAAAAGCTCTTGAAAATAACCTTATCGATTCGAAGACTGCAGAAAATGAATTAAAAAAATTAGAAGAAAGGGAAGCTAAAATATATGGAGATGTAACACCTAAAACAGACTCAATTTTTAATCAACAACTTGATGAAACCGACAGTGATGACAAGACAAAAGTAATTGCGAAGGCTGTTGAAACTATTGCTAAAGAAGATCCTGAAAAAATTGAAACTTTAAATGCTTTTGCCGAATGGTCAGAGAAAGTTCCAACTGACAGGGCTGTTGCAGAGGCTGAAAATTATTTGCAAGAGCTTAAAGATTCTCCAACAGTAGATAGTAAGATTAGAAAAGCTATGGCTGTTGCTATAATGGCAATGCTTTTTGGTGATGATTTTGTTGATGCTTTAAATACAGGTCTTGGCGTTGTTGCTGATGACTATGCGTCTGAAGCAGCTATTGCTAAAGAAACACGTGATGCTCAGATTGCATTAGACAAAAAGATAGCTGAAGAGCAAAGAGCTTTTAAACGAGGTAATCAAAATTCAATAAGAGATCATGTAGAAACACTTGAATTAGCTAGATACAAAGCAAGTCTTGAACAAAATAGTAAAGAAAAAGATAATCTTAGCAAGTTGAAAACAGCTAACAGCAATTATATAAGAGATACAGCTACCAACCTTCGTAATCAATTTAAAGATAGTCCTGATTATAATGCTAAAAATTTTGCAGGCAGGTATTTACCAACTGAAGTAGCTGGAATGGTGAGTGTATTAGAAAACCAATTTGAGAAGAAAGGAAAAGTTTTAGATATGAGAGACCCCAAAATGAAAGAGGCTATTGGAGTTGTCTTAAATAAATTTATACGGGAATTAAATCGGAATCCAAACACACCACCATTGTCGGTTTATGCTGACGAGATGTTTGTTAAAAGAGATGCAAATAAATATGGAGATATTGATCCAAATGAACTTGCTCCACCTTTGTCTTTCTTTAACGGTCACAACAACATGGTTCTATTATCTGATGGAACAAAGCTGCATGTAAGAACATCTGTTGAAGATTTTGATCTAGCAGAAGCAACCAAACAAGTAAGTATACTTGGTGAAACAATAAACTGGCTTGGCAGAGCCAAAGGTGATAAAACGAGTGCCACCTTGGGCGATGAAAATGCGGTCAAGCTTTTGAAAAAAGATTACATTGATTTTAGAGAGAATAATAAAAAGCTGTTTACAAAAATGGAAGTGATGGCTTACAATAAAGGATGGGGACCGTTTACTCATTTTGTCAATGTCAAACTTGCAGCTATACCTAAATCACTTGATCCAAATATTGGTACAAATTTCGATCCAAAATTAAGCAATGCCAGCCTGAAAACAGCTGGGTTTAAAGAAAAAGAGTATGACGATGTAAAAGGCATAGCAAAAAAAATATGGTTGGAAACCTACGATAAAACAACTGGTAAAGGAACATATACTTATGATCAAATAAAAGCAGAATTAAAGGCAAAAAATAAAAACTAAAGCTACCTACTCTATAAAACTAAAGGTGTTATATGACTACTAAAAAAGAATTTTCTCCACAAATGCAACAGTTCGTTAGTTTGCTTCCTGCAGTTCGTACTGTAGATGCAGATACAGTTGCAGATGCAGAAGGTCCTATTCGTTTTCTAGGATTAAATGCTCCTGAAGTTCAACACATTACTCCTGATGGACTTAAAAGAGCAGACTGGGGCGGTGAATTTTATAAAGATTTATATGAGCGTTTATGGACTGAATCTGGTTATGACAAGCCATACCGTTCTGGAAAACAAGGATATTATGGTCGTGATTTGGGTGGACTGGAAAACGAATACGGTAGAAGTTTTGCAGACAAAGCAGTTTATGAAGGGGTTTCAATACCAACTAACGAAACTCAACGAGAGATTTGGGAATTAGGGTTGTTCGAAAGAGCATTCAATAAAGATGTTGCTGGAGTAGAAGAAGATGATATATGGGCTCAAGCCAGAAAGGAAATTGATGATTACAAAACGGAAAGTTTTGTTGGCTTAAAGCAAACTGCTTTAGATGAGACAGAGCTAAGAGAATACAAAGATCATTATGGAGAAAGTTACAGTCCTTTTTATAGCCACCAAGTTAAATTTAGGAGACCCGGCAGAGACTTAGACGATGAACCTACTAGTGATTGGGGAGGCGGATGGAACTTTGGTTGGCAGAGTATTAAAGAAAGTTCTAATAATGCTATAGCTGCATTAGGAGATACGTTTGATAGCCAATATCTTTTTGATGTAGGAAGACAAAGAGCAGAAGAGTCCAAGTGGAGACTGGGTAATATGCCACGACTTAAGAATGATTTTACAGAAGTAAAAGACTTTTCTGATCTTGTTGATTGGGGTCAAACATCTTTGGGTGTAGCTCTTCCATATATGTTAGGAATTATTGCTTCTGGTCTTACTGGTGCAGTTGTAACAGCATCAGCTCCATTAACTGGTGTTCTCGGAACTGTTTTTGGTGCAGGTCTTTCTTGGCAATTACCAATGGCTTGGGTGTATTCCGGTGAAGTATACGGGAATATGGAAGGAGATATGGACCAAAGAAATGCAGCTACTGCTTGGGCTGGCGGTATAGCCATGGCTTGGCTTGATAAGGCTGGACTTCATGGACTTTTTAGAGCAGGTCAGGTTCTTAAAAAAGATGGAATGGAACAGGTCGCAAAAGCATACGCTAAGGAAAACGGTGTGTCATTACAAGCAGCAAGAGAAGAAACTAAACATTTGCTGCATGGTGTGATCAAAGGTTCTATGAAAGACTTAAAAAAAATAGCAACATTACAAATGAGTAAAACTCTTCTTGCAAAACAAATAACAAAAGGTGTTGGTGCTGGTGCTACATTTGAAGGCATAACGGAAATGGGACAGGAAAGTATCTCATATCAGTTTGGTCGTTGGGGAACTGATGAAGATATTAGAAAACCTTTTGACGCTGACGAATACCGTAGGATATTAGCTAACGCAGCTGCTGGAGGAATCTTGCTTGGTGGAGGTATTAGAGGTACAAGCACTGCTACAAGTGAAATAGGAGGATTTAAAACCCTACAAAGAAGATTAAGAACAGACGCTAAGATAGCAGCAGGTTGGGAAGGTAATACTTTAGATGAGAATTATGACAAAATGGTTCCTGAAACGGCAACCGTAGAAGACTCTTCTCCACAAACTCCTGTACAATCATCTCCTGCTTACGGAACTCCGGAATATTATAACCAAAGATCTCAGCCAGAATCGGCAGGGGCAAAGCCGTTGACCGTACAAGAAGAAATGAAAGCGGAAAAAGCAAAAGGAGAACACGAAGACAAGTCTAGAATAAGAGGCGGTGCTAAAACTATAGTAACTACCTTGAAAGAATTTGGCAAAAGGTTTACTCAAAAGCCGGGTTCTCTGTGGGAAGATAGAATTTTAAACAATCCTAACCTTAGTCCAAAAGCCAAGATGGCTTTTAAACTTATACAAGCTATTGCCGGTTCTGGCAAGCTTTCGTATATGCAGGCTGTTGATTTATTTGAAACGAAAAGAAGATTGCAAGCTAGCATGATGCATGAGGTTCACACAATACGAAAAGATCTTTATAAGTTTCTTGGAGTTGGTATTCAAGTTTCAAAAGGAGTGTACTCTGGAAAAACAAAACAAGAGGCTAATGATTTTTTCCTTGAGTATCTTAGAGAAAGAGAAAGTAAAAATATAAATCAAGTAAGCCCTAAATTTAAAGGCTTTGAAAAACAACTTGAAGAATTTAGAGAAAGAATTGGAAGCCAATATGAAGGACAAAAAGGCATTACTGAAAATCTTCACGATTCTGTATCTGGCTTGCTTAATGGAGCTGTCCCTAGGAAAAAAGCGTTTTGGTTTCAGAGAAGTACAAGGCTAAAGAAAGATGTTGTTCTTGAAAACAAAGAAGAGTTTTTAGAAATTTTAGAGGAGAAGGGTTGGACTAAAGATCAGGCACTACAGTTTTTTGATATGATTGAAAATGGACCAGCAGGTTATGACTTGAGTCAAGTTTCTGAACTTGGTTTTATGAACTTCCCTGCAAGGTCTCTTAAAACTACTAAAGGAGTTTTAGAAAAAACCTTTGGAGAGAAGTCAAAGTTTTTAGAAAACGATCCTTTCCAAAGGTTAATGGAAAATATCCAAGAGCAGACTAACTATGCAGTTGATAGAAAATATCTAGGTAAAAATGGAAGCAGATTCAACAAGCTTTTAAAAATACTTAAAGATGAAATGGGAGAAGATTGGGACTCTCGTATTGCTGCTCATTTTTCAAACTCTATTGCAGCCAGTCGTGGTGATTATAGAAGATTAAAAAGTAAAAGATTAGAAAGATGGATTGGACACATTACGTTCTTTAATACTTTTGGTCATCTTGATTTATCTGCATTAGCCTCTTTGCCTGAAGCAGCAATTGTTTTGCTTGGAGCAACTAAAGATAAACAGATAATGCCGTTAATTGAACAAGGGGTAAAAGAGTTTTCTGAAAAATTAAGGAACGAAGTTTCAGATAACTGGACATATATTAATCCGAAAGCAGGTGTAATTCGAAAAAAATATCTTAGAAATCTTACAGACTTCTATAGGTATGGTTATGATACTGGTGCTCACGGTGCCATTGGACAAGTTGGTATTGACGAGGCTGTTTATAAAGCGTCTAAAATAAAAGAAGCAGTAATGAAAGCTTTCTTCACTGTTAACCTTTTAAAGGTTTATACAGATGCTACAAGAGTAGCTCGACTGTCTCTAGCCAATGATATAATTTTTGGAGACCTAGAGATTATTGGAATGTATCCTCCGGGAAGTGCTGAAAGAAGTACTGGTTTGTTTGTCGATGCTTTCGAAAGGTTAAGAGAACTTAATATAGACCCTGATGAAGCAGCTAAAAGATACTCAAATTTGTTAGTATTAGCTAGATTACATCTTGGTAAAGGTGCTACCGCTGAAGCGTTGTATGAGGAGATGGTTGGAAGAGATCCAAAGTTTTTAGAGACTATGGACATTGCACGAATGAGTTTTGTAGACAATGCTATTGCTCATCCAACAGCAATGAATAGACCTATCTGGTATTCTAATCCAGCTTACAGAGTTTTTACTCAATACAATGGTTTCATGTCTGTATTTACTGCACATCTTCTTCCTAAAATTTGGAGAAGAATTAAAGGGGCAGATCCAACTGCTAAATATAATGCAGTTGCAGTTGCGGTTTCAATGTTGGCATTAGGATTTTTAAGTCAAATGTTAAAAGACGAATGGAGATATGACGGAAAACCAAGTTGGATAAGTGATAAAGGTTATATCCAAAGAGGTGTTTCTTCATCAGGTCTTTTAGGAACTCCTGAGAAAATTTTAGCAGCAGTTAGTCCTTTGTATGATATGAGTAAGCAATGGCATGAATCTAGAATGGACAATATATTAAAAAGAACTGGTCATGGTATTACAGATTTAATGGGTCCAACATGGGCACATGGAGAACAACTATCCAAGATAATGCTTAATGCTTTGGAAGGGGATGAATCTAGATGGAAGTTTTACGCATCAAAAGAAATTCCTTTCTTAGGTAAAATGAGTGACTGGAAAGAGTATAATTTAGGAGCAAATGATAAGGGTATTGATTTAGAACAAGCTTTAAAAAATTCAGTACCATCATTTCCAAATCCATTATAAAGGAGCTATAGAATGGCAGGAAGTAAGTTTCAAGGGTCTGTTGCAGGTTCAGGCACACAAAAGCATATAAGAGGTGGTAAATATTCTCCTCAGATGCAAAACTTGGTGGAGCTTTTAAATGTGGGACCAATGCAAGAAGATGTAGTATCAGATGTTTATGAACAGATGAACGAGCTATATCCTGAAGTTGTTAAAGAATCAGTGATACCAAATGTAAAGCGTACCACTCAACTTGATAAAGCTACAGGAGAAGTTTTTACTCCAGACTACGGTCCAACACATACGTATGGTCCTTATACGGGCTCTACAGATTTGCCAGCTGAAACGGCAAAAAGTATTGGACAGGACCAAGTTAATTTTCCTCCAGAGTTTTATTCGAATGTACATCCTAATGATTCTGAAAATTGGAATAAGCCACTTGATGATAAAGCTGAAGAGTTTGTTCATCTAGAAGAGTTTGCTAGATTAAAAGAAGTTTCAACTTTAGATATTGAAAGCAACCCAGCTCTTCGTGATGAATTTCAAAGATACCTTGGTAAAATGGTTGGCTCAGTAGCTCCTAATTTATACAGCAGGTATAGTACTGAGGGAGAATATGCTGGTGATAGGCAACCGACTTATTATAAAAAAGCAGGATATATTGCAGAATATAATAGAAAGACTTATCCAGATACTACTAACGCTCCCCGGATTCAAAATAAAGCGATAGGATTAAAAGAACAAGTTATTAAAAATTTTGAAAATTACCATGGGATGACTAAAGCAGCAGCTGAACTTGCTTGGGAAGAACACATATCTATGGATCCAAACGAGTCTATATTATTAAAAGAAGTTAAAGCTAATCCTACTCTGTTCTCTACTAGTTTTGATGAGCACTCAACTATTGTAGATGAGTTGTCACAAATGACAGCGAAGGTTCATGGGAATTTTCTTAAGACTCTTGGTCGTTTAAGCCCTCAAGGTATGGATATATTTGTAGATAAGATTATAAAAAATAATCCTGAATATACTAGAACTAGAGCACAAGAAGCGATCTATAGTTTTATGCTTAGCTATTCGGCAGTAGCAGAATCAGCTAGACAAAAAGGTGTTGACTTAGGTGTGGCTTGGTCTGACATCCTTTTTCTTTCAACTCTTTCTCATTTTAGAAATAGACTTCAAGAGTTTGAAGAGAAAAGAAGAAACAGCGATGATCCTAATATAAGAAACATAACAACTGGACAAGCTATAGAAGAAAAAAATGAAGACCTTATGGTTTCTGTGTCAGATGACGGTAGGATAGGTAGAATAATAGCTGAGTATATGGGTTTTCCTAAAGCAACTTCTGAACAAAAAGCAATATTGGGAGCTATAGCAAAAGCACTAGTTATTGATACCTTTCAACATCAAGAAGATTCTGAAGTAAACATAGAAGATAAGAATCTTTATAGTAAAAAGAAATTGTTTGAAAAAACTACAAAGACTATAAGGGATGATTCAGGGCAGCAAAAAACCCACCGACATCTTTTTAGTTTAACTGCAGCAGGTATAGACTTAGCAAACAAAGCTATGCCTTTGTTAAATAAAATTATGCCGCAGAATCAAATAAAACCTAGAGGGAAACCAAGCCGTACCACCGAGTCTATTCTTAAAAAGCTAGGAAAAGATACACGAATACGAGATGAAGAAGGCAACTTGGGAGACAAAGTGTCTCTTGGTGATGTAACCAAAATGGACATGATGAAAAATCAGGCTGAGAATACTCCAGTCAGAATTAATCCAAAAATGTATAGCATAATAAATTTAATTAAGGATGATTTTGAAAATAAGATGTTGTCATATAAAAATGATTTGTCTACGCCTGAAGCTCTTGCTGTTTATGAAACTACTTTAATGTATGAGTTAGACGGACCAGAATTTCAGAATATGAAGGGAGATGGTCTTGGAAATAAAGGTGTTTTTGGTGGGCGTTTAGGTTATGTCTACAAAAAAGATAGACAAGGAGCTTATATTTATGATGCAAAAGGTGAGCCAGAAACATGGATGGATGCCAGCGACAAAATAAAAGATAACGACTTTCTTAATGACTTAAATTTTCTGGAAGAAAATCTAGGTAGAGAATTTTTCTATGATTATTTTTGGGGGCTTAACACAAGACTTTTTGTTAGGCAAACAATAGGAAATTATCAGAATTCCAAATCTTCTAGGAGCATGATTGAAAGTGCAAAACCTTTTGCTTACAAGTTAGATGATGCATTACATGTTATAGCTTTAAAAGCTGGAATAATGAAAAGATTTAAATATGATAAAATGGATCCTATTTCTGCTGCTGATATGTTTGATGCAGCAATTGCAGATTGGTCTACAATAAATCCTAACGATGTTGAAGGAGCAAAAAAAATATTAAGCATTGCTGGAAAAGCAGAAGGCTGGGCTTCTATACCCTCGATATTAGAAGCAATTGCATTCAATGCAGAACTACAAAATCCTAATTCATCAGGTACTTATACAACTGGTTTCTTTACAGAGATTGATGGTCTTACTAATGGTATGGCTTGGTCTGCAACACAAGCAGGAGATATGAATACCGCAATACGTGCTCAAGTATTTGATGCAAAACATTATACTCATTGGGTAAATAATTATGCCGAGATTGAAAGGCTTCAAAGAGAAGGTAAAATAGACGAGCTAGCAAAACTTAATGTAGAATTAAAACTGCCAGATGTTAACTTTACTGTTTATATGGACGCTTATAATAAAGTTAATCATGAACTGAAAGAAAATATCAGACGATTATGGGGAGAAGGCAAAGGAGAACCTGTAGATATTGACGTTGGAGTTCCTGGGCTTTTAACAACTATATCCGATGAATATTTAACAACTCTAATGGGGCAAGCTCATGAAAATGGTGGTAGCAAAAGGTTTTTAGCTGCTTTAAATATTTTAAAACATAGAGACCACCCTCTTAGTAGAAAATTTGTTAAGAAACCTGTTATGATTTTTGGATACGGGGCAAGAGCTGCTAGAATTTTAGACAGTGTTAGATTGTTTGTTGAAGATTTACTTATGCAAGACACAGGTGGAACAGTAATAGATAAAAATGGAAATAAAGTTACCACTCCTCCTCTTGCAGAAGTGTTCCGTGAGAGTGGAATTAATATTGACAAACATTTAATCAATCCTTTGGGAATACTAACAGCAGAAGCTGTAAACCAATCTTTTGGTGAGATTAAAATACTTGGTAACATTCTTTCTAGGACAGCTACAGAGGCGTACAAGCAAGGGTTTCCTTTAAGAATCCCAACGCAAGCTGGATACTTTATAAATTTAGGTGGGGTAGTTTATGAAGTAGATGATTCTCCCGGATCTAAAGTAGAATTCAAGTATTATCCCGGAGATCAGGAAACTGCTTTTAAACTAGAGCGTGGTGAAGTAAACAAAGATGGTAGTCCTAAAAAAACGACAGCCATATCTAGAATTATGAAAAAGCTTTTTCTTCCTTGGGCTATGAAGGAAAAATATTTAAAGGCAGCCACACAAATAACTGTTTTTCTTAACCATGCAAATGACAATATAAATATAAACCAACATTTGGTTAATAGGCATATAGAGCTACTTAAAAATACAAAGAACTCTGCCACAAATGAGGGTTATACATGGGATGAATGGTTAAATAATTTAGAGTCAACAACTGCACGTGTTACAGGTAATACTGCTTTGCATATTTTTGACGGTCTTTTAACCATGCCTATTGAAGCTGAAGCTAATGCTGATGGACTTAATAAAGTTTTTTATAACATGATGAAATATAACAAAGGACATGCCTCTCTTGTTGAATTGTCTTTAACTTTTGATTTAGGTCCTGATGGAAGCAAAGTGTTAGATGATTATAGCGACACAGGTGGAACAATAGAAACAGAAAAAAATGTTAAAGAATGGGGGAAAGGTTATACGAGTTTCAAAAGATTGCTTAATAAAGAAGGGAAAGCTCTAGCAATTGAAAATGAATGGGGGACTTGGCACCCTAGACTTGATAAGTTTGCTTTTAATTGGGGGGATTATGGAGCTAATGAAGAGGCTGCAGTATTAAGAACAGATATAAGAACCATTGAAAGAAAGAGAAAAGAATTAACTAAGAATATTACTAATATTAAACAGTTTCTCTGGAGTCCAGACTCTGTTTTAAATTTGTTTAATAAAAATAAAAAAGAACTTATTAAAAGACATACGAAAAAGAAAAAGGTTATTTCTTCTTAGGTAAATTAGTTTTTAAATTCTCTAATTTTTCTATAGGTTATAATATGTGCTCTAGCTTTTTTCCTTTGGTCTTTAGTTAGAGTTGCAGCATATTTCTTTAACTCTGCTTGTGTGTTTTCGGTATCTAGTCGTACACAGTTACCGTTAATTTCTCCTTGTGTCATGATTTGTTCCTCCATGTTTTGTAAAAAAAACCCCAACAGAATCTTTTAAAATTCTGTTGGGGTTTTTTTATTAGTAGCCTCTTTTTTGTTGAACTTGTTTTACTAAATTCCTTGCTTCTTTTCTTCCTTTGTTAGCTACTTTGTGTGACCACCTCTCTGCTTCTTGTTCTGATCTTCCATTCTTAATTGCTGAAGTGTATTCTAAAGCAAGATTCTTTTCATAGGTATCGTTTATTAGCCACTCATTTATTTTTGGAGTGTTGGCTAACTCTTTTGGAACACCAAAGTGTTCTACATATTCTTGATCACTTACTCCGTCTATAGCCATAATGTTATAGTCTCTCTTTTGTTTTTCTTTT
>Ga0098057_1000586_pt1 | contig 12106 bp, 15 predicted proteins | sample 18_taG_FD_77072 | JGI IMG/M metagenome (GOLD analysis project Ga0098057, IMG submission 77072) | Marine viral communities from the Subarctic Pacific Ocean - 18_ETSP_OMZAT15316 metaG | ecosystem: Environmental > Aquatic > Marine > Oceanic | place: Pacific Ocean | collected 2015-01-19 | reverse complement strand
TTTTTTTGGTAGATTATATTCTTCTTCCCATTTCTTTCGCCATATCTTTTTTAATTTATCCCATCGTCTTTTCTCTTCTATGCCCTCTTCTATTAATTTATTAATACAAAGCATACAAACCTTATGTTTTCCACATTTTATTCCAATGTATTCTACTTGCTGTCTTTCACATATATCACATTTCATTCTTCTTCCTCCGCCTTATTTTCTATTATTTTCCCCAAATTATCTATATCGAATTTCAATGTAGGGTGGCCCAGTATTAACCAATATATATGAAGGACTATTTCATTCCCTAATTGCCAATGTGGGTCTTTGTGTCTTGGATTATCTACCCAAATAGGATTAAGAATCTTCATTAAAGATGGGCTGAGTATTGCTTCCCAATCAGTATCTTTATTTTCACAGAAGTATCTATAAAAATTCCCCATCACCCTAAATGAAGGATTTTTAAATGGCATAATTTTTTCTTTCATATTTTTTCACCACCATGTCTAGCGCATAAGTAGGGTTTCACATTATTGGCATCATACCTACAATTACTACCATCTTTATTTTTAGCACTACAAGGAACTCTTTTCCACATCTTTTTTACTGATGCAGGAGTATGATGCTTACACACTAAACGATTTCCTCTATCAGTATTAATAGTTCTATACTCACCATCATTTAAATCAGAATAATAAAATATACCTTCTCCACACATACAACATTCATAAAAAAATTCTCTGCTCATTCTAATTCCCTCACTTTAAACGCTACTTCTCTAATTGCTTCTCTTGCACTTGCTGTAATACTTGCGGCCAATAATACATCAGACCAACCAAATCCTTGATAAGCAACAATTCCATAAAAACTTGCCATTAATCTTTTAACAGCCATTTGATTGTTATGCCACTTAATCTCTTCTTCTTTAGACGTGGCTTCTTTGAATTTCTTTTTATATGAATCTCTCAAATCCTTAAGATTTAAAACTGCTTTAGGTAATAATCCTAATTTATCAGAACGGTAATATACCATTCTAGTTTCATCAGATTTTTCTAATGTTCTAGGTGTTTTAAGATTGACAGCAAAATCTGTGGGGCTATGACTTTTTGTTTCCCATGAAATGTTCCGTGAAATTATCATAGATGGATATAGCCCTGCAAAGTCAAACGCAGCAACATTTGTGTACCTTCCATTTGTTTTTTCTTCTTTGGGATTAAATACAAATGCCCCATCATATTTTTCTCTAATTTCAGATTTATTACCAGTAGGTGCTTTCCATTTAGCATTTTTCATAAAATACATACCACCCATATGACTAGCATAAAAACACGCATCGAATGGAGCCATTAGTAATTTTTGTAAAGATAAAATCGCCTCACTACAAAAGTTAGTCTCATCTATGCGACGAATTAATTCAACATCCTTTAGTGCATACTCTAAATATGTTTCAGTATCTTCAAGCCATGCTCTTCTGAAAAACTCATTTTTATCTGGGAACTTTTCACTAACTAATTTATGTTCACCGAATACTAATTCAGCAATATAATCTAAAGCCATTGATGGTAAGGTTCCTCTTTGTGCATCATTCCATTGACGTTCAAAGGCTAAATCTAAGTTAAGACAAATCCTTCCACGGATGGGTTGTTCAATTGCTGAATATGTTTCTACTCTTTTACTAGGTCCGTTTCTATCACAATGCTTAACATCATTATATGGAGATAACTTTCTAGGGTCTATTCCATGATGCCATAAGCGTTTAATTAATTTAGGCAAATCGAATTTTAATCCGAACCATGCTATAAGCATATCAGGGTCTTCTTCTTGAATATCATTAACAAAGGCTTCAAGCATTTCTTTTTCTGAATTAAACCATATAATGTTATTTGTTAGATGAGGTGTAATATTAGGCATCCATACATAAGTAGTATATTTTTTCATATAATTATTATATACTGCAATACAAGTAATAGCCCCCTCATATTCATGGTCATCAGGCAACCATTCCATATCCCAATACCACTTCTTTAATTCATATTCTTTTATTTCATCTATGTGGTCTATTGCATACCTATGATGAATTGCTACATCTGCTTCATAAGTCTTACCAAAGAATTTTTTCATATCTTTAATATCTCCCGGTTTAAACCCTAAAACCTTTTTTAATTTGTCGCTTTGTAAATTGAAAAATTCACCCCCTTCATAAGAGAAGGGGTAAATTAATTTAACTCTCCTGTTATTTACAACAACAGAAGTTTCATATGCTTGAGGTTCATTATCTTCTTCATGAACAAAAAAGTACGGGCGAAAATCAGTAATTATTTCTTCTTGTCTATTACCTTGTTTGTCTCTCCAGCGCAAATTAATTGCACCATTAGCATTAGTATAACAGATAATCATTCTTCTTCACCCATAATGCTATTTACATGATTTTTATATCTTTCTTTAAGGGTTTTAAACTGCCCTTCAAATATTAATCTAGTAAATATCTTTGAAGCCTTAGTATGAATTGTCACTCTATAAATAATATGAGTTGACATATTTTCTTCATCTTCAGTCCTCTTCCATTCTAAACATTCTATCTCTCTTAAATCTAAACATATGTTATTTAATCTTACGTAATTCATTTTAATTTCCCCTTTAATTCATTCTACAACTATAATACTTCTTCCAATCTTGATTCATTTCAACTCGATGATACTTCTTAACCCTTATAATTCATTCTCTATCTTTGATACTTCAAAGGGCTTAATTCATTCTTCGTACTTGATACTTTTTCCTCATTAAATTCATTCTCAGCCAATAATACTTCGCAAATGGTAATTCATTCTATCATCATGATACTTCCCCAAGTAATGGTTCATTCGAACAAGTTAATTCTTCCCAGTCTTTTGATTCATTCCCTTCATATAATACCTTTACCGGTTTAATTCATTCGTTTGCTTTAATACTTCTACGTCGATGATTCATTCAAGCGTTTTGATACTTCAACGACTTTAATTCATTCCCCTTGCATGATACTTTTCAATCTATGATTCATTCTGCAAAAGTGATACTTTCCATCATTTGATTCATTCCCGTTGCATGATACTTTTTGAACTATGATTCATTTAACTTCCCTAATACTTCCTCATTAATGATTCATTCTATGGGTCTAAATACTTTCAATTCAATGATTCATTCTTCTCAAATGATACTTCAGACAGAATAGTTCATTCTCACATACATAATACTTCGTTGATTCTGATTCATTCCTTGACCCTGATACTTCTCAAACTCTAATTCATTCAATTGCATTAATACTTCTTATACTTTGATTCATTCCGGCTACGTGATACTTCCAATGCAAATAATTCATTTTTACAGTTTAATACTTCCTAAGACTTGATTCATTCCTTTTATCTGATACTTCTCGACATAGGGTTCATTCTTTCCAGATAATACTTCATCGAAGTTGATTCATTCTTGAGCAAATAATACTTCATCGAATTTGATTCATTTTCCAGCGATGCTACTTTCCATAGATTGATTCATTCACTATTCATTACTATTCAGGATATTTGATTCATTCTTCGCTAATAATACTTCGTTAAAGTTGATTCATTTTTCTACAATAATACTTCTCTGCACATGATTCATTTTAGCATTGTGATACTTCAGGTCGGATGATTCATTCTTCTTTCCTAATACTTTAAATGCCTTAATTCATTCAGGAGTGATGATACTTCAAGGGGTTTGATTCATTCTCTCGTGGTGATACTTCTTATGTTCTGATTCATTCCATGTATCTGATACTTCATCCTCTTCTGATTCATTCATATCAACTGATACTTCTAACAAATTGATTAAAGTACAATTCCCTCACTATGCAACCATTCAGCAAGGAATGGAACACCAATTCTACCTGTATGACCTTCTTTAATAATATAAGGGTCAGGGCATCTCTTACCATTATGGTCAATATACATAATTTCAAGCAGATGAGACAAAAACAATTTAACTGTCCACCTTCTTGCTCTAGCATGAATATGTGCAGGAGGCAACATATTTAATCCTTCATCTACTGTTGGATAACTAGCGGGCCAATTATACTTCTTATTTTCCATAACCTTACTTAATTCCTCCTTAGCCCAAACAGGGTCAATCTTACCATTATACCACTTCCATGCTTCAGTGCCTTTATTAACAGTCTTTTGTGAAGCAATATCAGAATACTCACCACTTAGATTCTTAGCCCATTCTTCAGCCTTCTTTTGAGCCATTAACTTACCATAAACATCTTTTTCACGACGAGCCTGTTTTGGGAATTGTTCTCCAATCTTCCAACAAAGTTTCTTCAAGTCTGCATTCCACGGTCTTTTTTTACCCTTTGCCCATTCTGTATTAATTAATCCTGCATAACTCCAAATTTGACCAGCATATTGAATTGGTCTACCTTTCTTATCAACCTTTGACATATCAATATGTGATATTAAACCGGCTGTCATAATTGGACCCAATCCATAAATATACTTTCTCATCCATCTACCAACAGGACTAGCCATAGTATATTTATTCATAACTTCTTCTACTTGCTTTTCAAGTAAATGCGCTTGTTCCTTAAACCAAGTCAACAATTCATCCGGTTCTTCATCATCCTTAGAACGGACTTGTCCAGCAAACCTAATTCGGTTATCTTGCATCTGACCATGAGCATTTACCAAATGCCTTGCATTATCCCTATTAAGATATACACCTAAATTTTTCATGTCTTTATCCATCTTAGTAATGACATTTTCTTGTCCTACCATTTCCATTATTTTTTCTTTCACTTCACTCATTTTCATCACTTCTTTTTCTTTCTTTTTTCTCCTTCAATTATCTATATATGGAGCCTTAATTAATATTGTATTGTTCGATTGTAATAATAGTGGCCCATCATTAGATAGACACATATTAAAGTTGGTTGTTTCAAATGGCACATATATCGGAGAAGTAAACACTACTCCAATTTCTTCACCAATTGTATTTAATTCATACATTGATTCTTCATAAGATTCATAACCCCTACTACAATGTATTTTCAAAGAGTTAGGCTCAAGATGTAATCTATAGATTCCCGAACCCACTGTATCGCAATTTTGAATTATCTTTTTAAACGCCCTTCCGTTTAATTTAACAATATTATTATATTCAATATCATTACAAACTATAGGTTTTATTTCTGCAGAATATTCACATTTAGTTAAATTTTTAAACCAAATGTTAATTGCTATTTCTTGTGGATGACTAATTGCTAAGGGTATTGTTGCAGTTTTACTACCACTAGAAATTTTACATACTTCATCTATATCTAATATAATACTCGCTTCCATCTTAGAAACATAGTTCAACAGTTTATCAATTTCAAATACTGCATCAATTTCATCATTAGGTACATATGGTAAATAATGCATTACTGCCATTTCATGACTAGCATTCATAAAATATATTCCTTCATTAAATTTCCCTTTACCAGTTTTTGTAAAAATTTTAACATATTCTCCTAATATCTCATTTTTTAATTTATGAGAAGATAGATACTTACCTTTAACTTGTACAGTTGTTAAGGCTTCTATTAAACTATTTTTATTAAGCATCATTCTCATATTAAATCCTCAAAGTTTTCCTGCTTGAAATTCAGGAACAGATGTCCATTCTACTTCGCCAGCATTAATAGTTAATATATTAAATTCCTTACCTACTAGAGCAGTATTTGTTTTACTAGAAATTACCTTTACATAATAATCAGTCTTATTTCCAATAATCTTCTTTTCAAATTGTAATTCTTGATTGATTGCTGCCATAGTATTCTTTCCAATATCCGGCATTCTTCCAGTTGGATTGGGATTATTAATTCCCTCATATTTATCTTTCATATGGGTAATAAAATAAACATCACATGGTAAAGCACAAACTTTATCAATTAAGTCATCGTAAGTTTTATTCCTAGACCCCCATAATACAGGTAAGAATTTAAAATTAGTTGACCTCTTATCTTGTTGTACCGCTAAGAAACAAATATTTAACCATTTATCTATACCATCAAATACAAATTTAACGTTTTCCCCATCTTCTATAGAATCTTTAGCCATTTGAATCCATGCTTCAGCCAATAATATTGTTTCACTTAAATCAGGATAGCCTTCATTATCCCTAACAATTGGATGTAGGATTTCAATATTAGGGTCAGAATCCCAATTTGTTCTCCACGTAGGTTCACACCCATTATCAAAATCTAATATCCTAATTAATGTACCATTTTCTATTTCTTCTTCTGTACGCCAATCCATAGCAAATCCACTTTTTCCTACCTTTGGTTCCCCATAAGCAAGTATTCTTTGGTATGCTCTTTCTCTTTCTTTTAATGCCGCTACTCTTCTTAGTGCTTCTGCTTTTGCTACTTCTAAAGCCGTATTCTTACTAACTGCATTTTCTTGTGTTGCTTGTGCTGTCCAACTCATAATTATCACCTGTCGAAAAAAAATTGAGGAAAACTACTAGGTTAATACCCATTAACCGTTGCTAAATGCCACCCAAGCCTTTAGTAGTTATTACTAGCAAACCTCGTTATTATTAATTTCAGAACCACCCCTTATTAATTTCTCCTGAATCCTTAAATTCAACAGGGTTGCCTCTCTTATCCAAAACATAAATACCGCTTACATTAATACTAGGTTGCCTTAATTGACCAGTCTCTTGATTAACTGATTGACTTGAACGCCCAATTATAAGTACATGGCTCCCAATACCAAAATCAATATTAATATGTGGGGGAGTCCAACATGGGGTTGAAGAATAAGCATCTGAATCATAATCATAATCCACATTCAAATCGCTGATTGATATTGTTCTATTCCCCGTAGAATTAGGAGACATATTCATGTTTACAACATTACCATCAGTAATAACTATTCTTTCATCAAAGGCTGCATGTTGATTTCTGCTATGATATTCTTCCAATTGCATTAATGGCGAAACGAATTTCTTCAAATTATTTACCAAAACATCTTGCATTTTTGTTGCGCTCATATCCTTTGGGTTTTCAGAAGCATCATTATACAACACAGTATTCAATGTTGTTGTGCCATCATAATTAGAAATAGGGTACATTCTATTCCTTTCATTATTCCAAATGCCCCTAATTGAAACCCATCTAAATGAATCCACATTCCAATTTTGTGCAATTTCCCCTTTTGCTTTAAATGCCCAATGCCTTACTCCGCCATTATCTACTTCACCAATAAAATGAATAGTCCTTTGGAAATCATTTAAATTTCTAGGATGCCCATGATTAGGATTATCTCCACCCCAAGGCAATGTTTTTCTATCATCTAATGGTAGTATTGTTCTACCATCTATTTCCATTACAGAATCAGGCAGTTCAAAATTTGAAATAGATGAAGTATTCCTCTTCACTTCAGAGCCATTTAATACTTGACTAATAGTATAATTACTACCATCAGTGTCCACATATGCAAATTGCCCACCATTGTATATTTCATCTTTATTTCTTAGGTATTCAGCCATTAGTTTATCACGTTTAGATTGTTCCCAATCTCTACAATCATCAGTAGCAAATACAAACCCAAATCCAATTTTTATATTAGATTCAGATGTACCGTTATCGGTACTTTGTTGTGCTCTTTTTTGTTGACCAAACCATTGTCGAAATAATGCTAGACCTAAATTACAATCTGCTTCTACTTCAGGATTTAAATTATTCTGAGAAACAATTTCATCCCACTTCTTTTCTATTTCTTCAAATGGCATATTCAATAACTGTGCTGCCTTCGTTAGTTCATTCTTTACTTTTTCGTTCATTTTTTTCACCTTGTTTTTTTTATAATGTCTGTGCGACCATCCATGATAACGCTATTCTTGGCGTCATTGTTTGTCCTCTATATTGGGTTTCCCCAATTAATCTTAAATAATTGAATTTAATTTCGCTTGGTAAGGAACCATCTGAAACAATATCATGTAAATTATTACATATATCATTAACTGTATATCCCATTTTAGATAATTTTAATAATTTTTCCCTTGCTTCTTCTGCATTATTATCTATTAGTAATTGAATTGCTTCTTCAAAACCACTAGTAGGAATAGTTGTGATTATACCCGAACTAATATTTGCCTGTAATTCACTAATTGTTCGACGTAAATCACCTTTAAATTTTAAGCAGAAAATATCAAGATTTCGAGGAATATCTACATTCTCTTTTCTTAAAATATATAATACTGCTTCTAATACTTCACTTGGTTTAACCCTATGAAATAAATAATTTGCACACCTAGATTTAATGGGAGGTATAACTTTATTAATATCATTACATATCAATATAAATCTAACATTAGATGAATATTTTTCCATGATACGCTTAAGGGCATTTTGAGCATCATTAGTCATACCACCAAATTCATCTAATATACAAATTTTAAATGGTACTTTACTAATTTTCTTAGATGAAGCAAAATCTTTTATTTTAGTCCTAACTGTTTCTAATTTCCTATCATCGCTTGCATTTAGTTCCAAAACATTATTATAAGAATGTTCTTTCAAAATAGAATTAACTAATATAAATGCAGCAGTTGTTTTACCTACGCCCTGCATACCATATAGTAATAAATTAGGCATATTATTATTTTGAATCCAATTCAAACAATCTTCTTTAAATCCCTCTTGCCCATAGAAATTTTCTAAAGAGATAGGTCTATATTTTTCTGTCCATAACATATTTATTCCTCCTTTAATTTCCATACCATACCATTATGGGCTTGATAATCTTTTTCCACTTTAGGGGATTGTTTACATAATATACCAATTTGCCTCACATCTGGGGTTATTCTCCAACCTTCTGAAAGAACCCTTGCTTCTATTTGTTTTGATGATGCGGGGCCGAGTTCTAATGCTTTTATAATTAAAGTTTCAAACCTGCCACCTATTGAACAATATTTCATAATTTCACCTTCATAGGATAATTAACAGAATAAAACTCATTTCCACTGTGTATAAAAGCAGCCATTTCATAAAAATATTTTTTACTCCATTTGTTTTTTATCTGAGAATCAAGGAACAATAAGTCATCTAATGGTATATTTGCATGAAGCCATATCATTAAATGATTAAAATCAACTTTATTTACTATTAATAATTGAGCAACATAGTTTCTATCAGAATTTCTCATATAATTACACATAATATTAAACATAGTTTGTTCAGTATCATTAGTAATAATACTATTTGGTGCTATTTCTTTTATGGGCATTTGCTTCACCACAGGAGTACCTTCTGTATAATCTAAACTTAATTGTTCCCCCATCAAATTTCCCCCTTAAGTTCTAAAATCAAATCTAACCCGTCTTGTGACCTATGTTCACCTATAAACATAATATTGATGACTTTTTTAAAGGAAACCCATTTATCTTTTGCATCTGGTAAATTAGGTACTAGTTTACATAATTCAAATAATGTATCTATTCTACTAATTCTTAATACGGGAAGAGGGCGCACTTTACTTTCTTGTAATTTAATTGTTGATTCAATCTGATATTGATGAAGAGTCCTATTAATATAATTTAAAAAAGATATATCCCCCCGAATAACTACTCTTACTCTAATTTCATAACCAGTTGGTTTCTTCGAGTTTTGAAAAATTGCTAATTCCGGTCTTGCTAAAGATAGTAGAATCCCCTGAAGTTGGTCTTTAGTAAACAATAGCAACACCCCCAAGTTTACCAAAAAATACATGATTTAATTTTAAATAAGTTAAACCATCTGTAATTACCTCTTCTATAAATGGTAAATCTATTTCTCCTGGAAATACCCATTGGACATTCCATCCTCTTTGCATTCCCCATAATTCAGCCAACTTAGCATCAATTTCCTCTGTAATATTATGGAATCTTAAATCATTCATCCCCCTTTTCATAATTTGCATTGTTAATCCATGATTTAATATTGCTTGGTCCCTAATAGTCATTGGACCATAAATCATAAAAGAATAACTAGTTATTCCTCCAAATTCTTCTTTCCATTTTTCTAGCCAATTATTTCTCTTAAAAAATCCTACCATTATTATTCCCCCTGTATTCTTACTACGTAATTATCATGTACTTTATAATAACCTAAACCCTGATTAGGACTTAATTCTAATCTATACCAATGGGCGGGGCGTAGTCTTTTATCTCCCCTATTCTTAGCATTTGTTTCTGCGACACAGGCTAATTGACAAATTAATGTTAGTATATGTTCATGAGCAAATTCTACTAAATCTCTACTAACTGTCATACCAGTTTCTTCTCGAATTAATGTATTAATATTTATTCTACCATTATGTTTATATTCTTTAGGTTTTTCATATTCAGGAAATTTCAATTTTTGATTTTCAAAATAACCAACCTTTGAATAATGTAAAGTTCTACATGGGCCTCTCCCATTAGGTATTCTTAATTTAAGAAAAGGCCAATCAATACCCATAATTACATAAATTTCTGAATCTATAGGAGTAAAATCCCCAATCTTATACTTTTTCTCATAATCCATCACATCATCCCCATAACATCATTAATAGTATTAATATCATTAACTGATTTATCTTCTCTAATCCTAATCAGTCTTGGGAATCTTAAACCATAAGAACCACTTTCATTCTTTGTCACCAAATCACTAGTAATTTCTAACACAATTTTAGGTAAAACTTTATGAGTATTATTTTCAAATGATTTAACTATCGACCTTAATCTTTGAGTTAAGATAGCAAAATCGAAATCATTAAACCCCGTACCAATAGCACCAATTTCAATAAAATCTCCTTCTCCATCCTTAACCGCAATATCAAAAGAAGCCATTACTCCTGCTCTTTTTCCATCACCATATCTTGCTCCAGTAATAACTACATCCAATTCAATTCTAGGTGGTTTAAACTTTACCCACTTTGTTGACCTTTTGCCTGATTCGTAAATTGCATCTAATGACTTAATCATGATACCTTCAAAGCCTTCTTTGATTGCCTTTGAATAAAACGAATTAACCTTTTTACCGTCATTTTCAAAAACAGCCCTATGTGGGAATAGCCGTAGGGCGGCGATACGGGCCGTCAAATTAGCCTCCATGTATGAAGTGTCATTCGCCATCATAACGTCAAATACAGCCAATGCTACGGGGCATCTAAGGACCGCCTTCGCATGGTCTTTACTATGAAATCTCACATTCATGGCTTGAAATGCGGCAGGGGTTCCATCTGCTTTAATTGGATATATTTCTGTATCAATGATAAAGTTAGAAATGCCCCATGAATCCACTTCATCTTCAATATCAGGAAATTGCTCATTCACAAATTTTCCTTTCCTATTAAAGATTAATATTCCCATATGATTTTTATGTATTTGATACCTTGCTCCATCATATTTGTATTCTAATATACGATTACTAGACTTAGGCCACTTATTTTTAGGAATCGCCTTTGCTAACATAGGTTTTATAAAATTCCCAATAACAGGTTTATTTTCAGGCTTTTCTTTTCTTTCATAACACCCAATCATTGAGCATACACTATTAAACATCCTATCCTTTTTAACTTCTTTAAGGGTTTTTCCATAAACACTTGCTAATAATTTAAGAACAGTACCTTCTCCAACACCATGTCTAGGTTTTCTAATCAAATAACGAAGAAACCACTTTTTTTCTAATGCAGACATATTATTGAAATACTCATCAAAAGTATCAAATGTACTACTTGTCATATTGGCATAATCTAAACTCAATAGAGATTCTATTCTAGGTATAGTGTATTCACTATGTTCTGAAGAGTCAGTAAAATAATACACCGCTTCACCAATATCACCATGAATATCAATATATGTTTGAAACTCTTCTTCAAATACACCAAGTGCTTCAGCAACCCATTTCACTATTTTCTTACTACCAATATTAGACATTGGGTACTCTAAGCAAAATATCCTAATCATAAACATCTTATTATTAAATGAATCCCAAGCATCCTTTATCAATCTAATTGACTCAGTTTGGGAAACATTCTCAATCTCTTCATTTAATCTACAAAATTTAATCCATGACATATTTTTCACCTTTTACTATTCT
>Ga0098057_1000582_pt1 | contig 12145 bp, 19 predicted proteins | sample 18_taG_FD_77072 | JGI IMG/M metagenome (GOLD analysis project Ga0098057, IMG submission 77072) | Marine viral communities from the Subarctic Pacific Ocean - 18_ETSP_OMZAT15316 metaG | ecosystem: Environmental > Aquatic > Marine > Oceanic | place: Pacific Ocean | collected 2015-01-19 | reverse complement strand
TAGTTGTGTATTTGTAATTTTAGAACTTGCGTTTAATCCTGCGACTCCATCAGCCGCATTTCTTCCATTAATAACGGCTGTTAATTCATCCATTGCCGCTTTAATATCTGCTCTGGCTGATGCTGGGTTATCTGACCCTGAATCAACGTTGTCTGTTGCTATATTTCCTGCTGTTCCCCATCCCATAATTTATTACTTCCTTTGTTAGTATTTGCCTATCTCCTTATTGTATTTACTTGTTATTGTTTGATCAAGTTTCCATTTACGTCTATTGCCGCATTAGGTAATCCTCGAACCAAAATATCAGCGGAGCAATCTACTTCATCACCTGTATTAGGCGCTAACACTCTTAATGTTATACTATTTGTTGTTGTGCTAACCACTTGTGCTAATGGTAAAGTTGTTATGCTAACAGACGTTAATGCTGATGCTGATCCTTCAACATAATCGGTTGCTACATAATCGGCCACCATATACAAACCTGTTGATACTATCTCTTCTGTATCACTAATTGTTGCTCTTGGTGTAAAGCCAACATATGTTATAGCACTATAACTATTTGCTGTTGAAATTGTTCTTGTAATGCTTGATCCGTCATCTACCGTGCTTGTATCAAAACCTTCTAAAACTTCTTCTAAAGGATCTGTAGATAATACAATATTAAATCCTGTAAATCCTTGTGCTGTTGTATTACCACCTGAATTTATATTAAATGTAATTCTATAATATCTCTTCTTAACCATTCCATCATAAGGTGCGTCCCTACCCGGTATGACTACACTCGTAGCACTACTCATATCACTATTATCACTACCTTCAATTGTTATTATTGGTTTGCCACTATAAAAATCTAATTCTGCAGCAGTAGTTCCATCACGTAAGCCTGTAATTGTTATTAAAGGTAATACGGTTCTACTTGAACCAAAGTCAATTGTATCACTTGTAAATTCTACGGTTGTTGAAGCATTATCTAAATTCTGATACCAATTGGTATAATTGTCCCAAGTAGCATATGGGCTTGTGTTTAAATCAGTCCAAGTTAAACTATCTTTGGGCAAGTATATGCCTTGACTACTATCAAAAAATCCTGTCTTTGCCATACTATGCTCCTAATTGTGTTGATCCAATTGTTGTTGTTGAACTACCTGTTGATGGAGATGAACTGGTTCCTGATGTTGGCGTCCATATCTCAACAACTTTATGATTAACTGCTGTTAAAAAATTACTAACTCTATTAAGTTCGTTTCTTGCTCTAACTCTAACGTCGTATGTTTCGCCTAATGCTACTGGACTAATAAACACATTTGTATCTGATGTTTCTACTATTGTTGTATGTGCTGTATCGCTTGATTTTTTATATTGAACAATATAATTTACTACAAAAGGATCAGTTGATGCTGTCCAAGTAGAATACAATCTACGTATTTTATTACCATCTGAATCTGTTAAATTATAAATTGATCCACTTAATAAACTTAAAGAAGTTGGTGCTGATACTAAAAATGGATCGGGCAAATTAATTGTTGGTTTAGCAGGCGCTACGGTTTTAGCATTTATGGCGTAATCACTTGCGTTATGTTGTGTTGCTGTTATTGCCAAGTGTCCTTGTGCTGTTAAATCAACAGACATAACTCTAAATATTCCATCCAAACTAATATTAGCATTTGTAATTTGAATTAAATCTCCAACGCTAACATTGGCAGGATCGGTTGTTGTATTACAAGTAATTGTTTGATTATTTCTTGATTTCTTAACCATAACCTCTGCCATTTGTAATGCTTGTTCTCTATTTGTTATTGTATTAAATGTATATTTTTTCTCTAACCTTATACCGTCTTCTGATAAAAATTGTATGTCATCAGCACTTGCGTCTGCTGGATATACTACTTGTTCTGCTTGGTAATCGGCATCTGGATCTACATATGTTAATACTGCTCTATTAATTTTATTTTTCTTACTTGGTGCTTGTAATTGAACACCCCCAATTAAATGATCTGTTGTTATTGTATAAGTTGTGCTTGGGTCTGTTGGAGTTGCCGCTATATCTGTATCGTCTCCGCCGTGTTCTATTTTTAAATGATATTGTCCTGTTTGATAAGGCATTATACCTCTAAAAACTGATAACATTATTTTAACATTATTCATTAATGTTTGTGCTGAATCAACGACTGCGTCTGAAGTAAATGCTTTGCCTGTTGTTGAACTTGTATATTGAACTGTCTGCTCACATAAGTCTGCCGCCACACCAATGCTGGTCCAATCAAAATAATCATTGCTTAATCCTTTCCCGAAACGCGGGTTTCTCATATAGTCTATTAATACACTAACAGGATTGTTTGTAAATGTTGTTGTTTCATCAGCATAAGCAGTAGTATGACTTGATACTAAAGTTGTAGTGTCAAATATTTTCTTGCCTTGTAATATAACATTAATTTTAGGTAATCCTTTGTAAGGATTATTATCTGCGTCTTCTTGTGTTTCAACTTTCTTCCATTCAAACCTACACGCAATATAAGCCAATCCTGATAGTGTATGTTCTGCTGTCCAATTGGGTGTTTCTTGTAAAACACTTGATACTGCTTGGCTATCTCTACCATCAAAAAATTGTGCTTGTAATCTACTTGAATAATCTCCGCTTGATGGAGTTGCTACCGTGCCGTGTGTATAACTTGTTAAAGGTATTTCATTATCGTCTATGTATAATTTTGTATAACCATTAACTTGTCCTTCACTTAACACTAAAGCAATATAAAGATATTTGTTGCTATCGCCATCTGTGCTTACAAATACTCTTGCTCCGCCAACTCTTCTTGTGCCATAAACAATTGGTATAGGATTTACTGCTGAATCTTTATTAACTAAAACACCTTGTATTTGGGCTTGTTGTTGTTGATCCATTCCTGGAGCACCCATATCTAATCCAAACGGCATACCAACGATGCTTAAAGCCATACTAAAAATATCCATTGCGGCATCAACAACGGTCATCGCGATATCCACAAATGTTTCTACAATGTCTTCAAACAATTCAATTGCGTCATCAAATAGATCACCTGGATCTGGACACATATTATAACCTCATTTTAAACAAATGACCTACGGTTTCAAACTTCATAAACTTGTAAAGTTTTTCTACCTTATCACTTGCTATTGCTACGCTACTTGCTGGACAAAACTCTTTTGCTCCCATTTCTTTTGCCCATTGAGTTGCTGTTTTAATTAATCTTATTGGAACAAAAATACTTTTACGTTCTTTTGGATCAACGTATAATGCTAAATCATTACATAATACTTGATCACTAAAAATATATTTTGTTAGATGAACTATTATTGTTCCAATAATTTTTTGTCCTGCTGTGTTTTGGCTTTCTGTTGTTGCTACCCACCCCATTCCTTTGCTTGGATTAGCAAGTAAAAAATCAAGTGTTCTCTTTAATTTTGTTTTGGAGAATTGTAAATGATTATAAGCACCTTCCGCCCACATAGTTTCTGCTAAATCTACTAATGGATATATATCTTGTTTTTCCCATTTTCTAATCTTGTAAGTCATATTCTTTAATATAAATTCTTTCCTCTGTGTTAAATCCTAAATTCAACAAACTATCATCTTTTACATTTTTATTGCTTATTCTTAATGCCGCTAATTTTTTACTTTGACAATAGTCATCAACAGCATTGAATAATTTTATTGTAGTTTGATTATTATTATAACTTGGTATAATATAATAGTATTGTAATGTAGCAACTTCTCTATTAGGTGCCCAAGGTAATTGATTAATGTTTAAAAAAGCAAAACCGATTATTTCATCATTATGAAATAAGCCAATACTGCCTTGCCAAAAAGGACTTACTAATCCTCTTCTAATGTGTGTATAAAAATGTTGTTCATTGTAATCAACACCAAACAATCCTGTTTCGTGTAATGCTTTATAACCTAATTTACATACAGCACTGGCATCATCTAATGTTAAATGCCTTGTGTGTATTACGTCTATTCTCGTCCCCATCTTATATCCTTTACTATTTGACTGCTAAATTCCATACCTTTGTCTGTGCTAAAAAATAATTGCTGACTTGCTACGCTTGTTGTTCTACCTGATGTTTTTTCAAAGTCAGCAAATTGACTCGCACATTGTATTGTTAAAGTTGCTGTTTCTTGTGCTTCACTAATTTTCCAAGCAGTTATTCTGCCATCAAAAAATTGAAATACTTTATTACCATTAAACTCGCCTGATGTATCAAATATAACACGATATAAAACTACACGTTTATCAATGTAATTGTTATTCATTACCAATGCTATTGTTGTTAAATCAACTGCTGTAAAACTTATATCTAAAGTATTAACGGTAATCTTTCCGCTTTCCTTAACATTACCAAACTCTAAAAATTGTCCTTGAGCCAAATAAATGTTTGTTCCACTATCTGGTGCTGTGCTACTATCATATGAAATATCTAAATTAGCATTTGTAAAATAAACTGCTGTATCAAAATGTATTTCAATAAGGTCTGCTGTTAGGATCTTTGATTGCGTTAAAGCGTCCTGAACACTACTATCAAGATTTCTGGGCATTACGTATCCTCCCTAACTAATAATTCGTATGTAAAAAACTTTGGATTCCCTACTTGAAACGATTGGTTATCGCTTGTTAAGAATACTTTAAATGGCACGTTGTTGTATGTTATTGTTGTTGAACTATCAATTGCTGTTCTTAAACTTGGGAATATATTAATGTAATCTTCACTTGAAGAATCTTGATTGACGTCTGCTGTTAGCATATAAACCTTATCGTGATTACTAAACTTAATCATATCACCTGTTTTTAAAGTTCCACTACCACCGTTTGATCTTACATCACTAACACCTGCCGCATAACTTTGTGTTATAGTTGGTGTGCCTGATGCTGATCCACTTGTGCTACCTACTATTGGCGGCACTACCGTAAATGAATCAAACTTACCGCTTTGCTTCATAACAAATGCCATAACAGGCATATAATTGTCTCTGCTTAACGGAACTGATACTAATTTAAAACTCCAATATTGTGAGTTTATTTGTTTTCTTTGTGTTCTACCTGAAAGTGTTTGAGTTGTTTTCGTTTGAGTATTACTCTTAAACTCCATAGTATTAAATCCTGTTGTTGGGAACGTTCCACTCATTATACTAATGCTCTCCTTCCATCTTCATTTAAGGCTTGATTAATCATACCAATTAGTAAGCCTTGTCTTGACCTTAATAACTTGTCAAAATCTCTTGTATCTGTTGCGTTGATTGTAAAATTAATATTAACTATTCTTTCTGCGGATTTATCGTTTGGTATAACGGTTCCTGATCTGCCGGGCACCATAACTTCTGGTCCCGCTTCCCCTATAACGTATGGCTTGCCGCCCATTACAGATCCACCTTCTTCTCTACCTGGATATTGTTGATTTCTAATCATTGCTACTTGTGCCAAACCTGATGCTACAATAGCCGCCGCTAAAAACGGTCCAAATATACCACCTTGTGCTAATGCTTTTGAAGCACCTTGATATGTGTTTATAATTGCTTCTGTTATTGCTACTGCTTTATTAAGTTGAAATGCTCTTTTATTAACTTGAGCCATTTGTTCTAAAGCACTTTTACCTGCCGCCACGGTTATATCTCTTTTTTCTTCTTCTGTTGCTGTTGCTAAATCTAAATCTCTATATCTACCATCTTTTATAGCACTTAATCTTGCTTCTTGTCTTTTAAGTTCTTCTTGTAATGCTTTATCGGCTATTGCTTTTTTCTTTAATGCTACATCTTCTTCTATTTTAATTCTTAAGTCAGCAAATTCTTGTTCTAAAATAGCACCTGATTTTAAAGCACCATCTAATATTTTTAACCTTCCCTCTTGAATCCTTGCTATTTGTTCTAATTCAGTTTCACCTATTAATCTTATTTGATCTAATTTGCCTTGGTTTGCTTTTTTCCAAGCATCTAATATTTTTAATTCTTCTTTTATTCCGGCTATTTTTTGTTTCCTTGATTTTTTATCTGCTTCCATTACTTTCAACGATCTACCTACAGCATCAGTGTATTGGTTTTGATACAACTCTAATTTTGTTAATGGTTCGTGTGTTCCAATAATATCTTCTATAAGTCCGCTTATTTCATCTCTGAATATGTAAAGTGCTGTAAGTGCCGCACCTGCTAAAAGTATGAACAATGGATTCTTAAGCATAGCCACTGTCAATGTTCTCACTATACCTGCCAATGCCACAAGGACGTTAGCAAATTTCACAAAACCATTTGCCACTGCTATGATAGCCAAACCACCAAATACTACTTTTAAAACTCCTATGTTTGCTCTTAAAAACTGAACTGCCTCGCCGGCATTTATTACTGCGCCTGCTAATGCTTCGCCAACTTGTTTAGCAAAAGCATCTATGCCATCTTGGTTATCATCAAAAAATGCGTTTAAGTCGCCTAATTCTTTTTTAAGTGCTTCAAAAAAGTGTTCATTTACTCCTAATTGAAAACTAAAGAATTTATCCCCTAACATCGAAAGTGTTCCTTCTAATGTTCCAGCAAATTCTTCTGCCGCTCCTCCAAATTCTCCACCTTCACCAAATACTTCTCTAAATCTTTTTTTAGTTTCTTCAAGTGTAATCGTCATACCTGATTTAAAACCTAATAAGGCTAATACACCTTTTTCTCTAAAAATATCTGCCGCCGCGGCTCCTGTTGAAAATGCTCTTTGTAATTGCTCACCCGTTGTCTTAAAGTCCAAGCCTGCCACTGCCGCAATATTACCTGTAAGTTTTAAGTTTTCGTTTAAGGCATCAGCATCAGCCGATACAATGGCCAAGTTTCCTGAAGCCGCCGCAATATCTTGAAGACTAAACGGGACTTCTCCCGCATAGTTAGTTAAGGTTTGGAATGCTTTGGCACCTTCTCTTGCTGATCCAAATAAGAACTTAAATCTTAATTGTAATGATTCAACTTCTTTACCAACTTGAACTAAACCTTTTAAAAACTTATATGTTCCAATAGCCGCTAAAGCAACACCGGCTAACGTAGCCGCTCGACCCAAAGACATTAATGCTTTTTGATTTTGCCCTAATGCTTTTTTTAAGCCTTCAACATCACGTTTGCCTGATACTTTGGCTTTAATGTTATATGTTTGTGTTGTCATCTTCTTCTTTTAGCCTTACTTTTGGCTTTCATTGCCCTCATTTGTTTATTGGATGCGTCGTTCTCACTTTTAATGTATGCTAACCACATATCTATCTCCAACGTTGTTAGTTCCATTACTTCTGATAAACTTTTTTTAAGTCTATCACCCAACACAAGTAGAAACCTTGTCTCAACGTTGGTTTCTACTCCTTTACTAAATCATCAATCTTTGGTTTTAAAGCCGCGTTATTGATTGTGCCTGCTATTTTTGTTATAACACCTGGATCTGCTTCGTTCATAAGCACTACCCTGTCTGCTTCGTTAAAAATCTTTTTTCCACTTTTATCTAATGCTTTTTGAATTAAAGATTCTATTAAAGCCTCCACAATATGGCCCTTTGCTTGTAGATCTAATACCTTACTTTCCACAACAAACGGGTATGTTTTTTTATAAAAAACATCCATATCCCATTCCTTAACGTGTAATTGTAAAGCCTCACCATTCACTTCTCTGTGATAGTGTTTTGTTATTTTTTCTATATTATTTGTCATCTTCTTTTTCCTCTTTGTCTATTGGACACTTCCCGAGACGCTGGTCGGTAAAAACCCCCCGGTGCTTGTTTCGAATAACCCTCGTCAAGACGTGTAGCATAAGGCACGGTGTTCCGTAAATTATAACTTGAATTGGAGTTTTTACTTAATCTCCAATTCTGTCTTGCCCGACCCGATTTCTTGGGTGTGAATCTTTTAATTGTTTTAAAAAGATCCTGGGCTATTGAGCGAACTGACTGATCAAATATCCGTTCAAAATCAGCCGTTGCTTTTCCCGTTTTAGGTGATATACTAACTTTTAACAAAAGTATATCTCCTTATGCTACTGCGGCTATTGTTATGCCGTTTCCGCTACCGTCGTTCGTTCCTTGGAATGAACACGTTCCTTCTACCATACCGTCAAAGTTTGAAGTAATTGAAAAACCTGTGATTAAAACTTCACCTGTTAAACTCATACCTGCTGTTTCTCCTGATGGGTAAAGTTTGATTGAAGCGGGTGCTGATCCTTGTGTTCTCATCGCTTGTTGAGCAGTATCACTGTCTCTTAAGAACACGTCCATAGATCCACTAAAATTAGTTAAACCTGCTTTGTAAGATCTAACTCCAGCGGAATCCATACTTGTATCTTCGATAGTTTCTGTTTCTAAATCTATTGAAAAAGATCTAACAGACGCTACCTTCGTTAAAGACGCACCAACATCAAACTCAACTCTTCCACTTTCTCCGGTGTATGTTGTTGTGTTATAAGCCATTATAAGGCCTCCTTGTTATTGGTTGTTAAATCTTTCGGTCCAAAAAGATTTAGATTTGTTTTTGTCGTCAACACTACAGGGGTATCAACTTCAACAACTTTTTTAACATTACGTCTTTTAGTTGTTTTTTTTGTTTTCCTTTGTAGCACCGATGGCTCGTTGTATGACCAACCATCTATCAGCCGTTGCTGGACTTGTTTGTTTCCAACAATTTCTGAATTCCCGAATTTATCCCATAATTGAATACTCATTATAAAACTCCTTTTACATATTGATAGACGCATTGAACGGTAATTATTATTTCCCCTAATGGTAATTCTCTTTCAATAACTTCTATGTTTGTTATACTTGTGCTCACGCCGTGTATGTTAGTATCTGCTAACGTAATATCTCTATCACGTGATACTTCCATTATTTCCTCGATGCGTTCGACAAGTTCATTTTTGGCGGTGTCTAATTGTGTGCCGCGAACATAACACTTTAATTGGTAATCAATTGTTCCTTGTCTTAAGTCAGTAGATATGTCTTCTCTTGATTCATTCATACTATTCATTAAGATAGCGGGGAATTGTGTTATTGCTATTTTAGATACGTCAAAGAATTCTCTGCTCACTAACCCCAACGCAGGATTGGTTATGTTTTGTAATTGGTTAAAAATATTTGTTGCTATGTTTTCTCTTGCTGACATTATCTTATAAGCCTATTATGATAAAATGTTTGTTTTTCACCTTCACTAAATGTGCCGGAAGAATCTAAATCATATGAAACACCTACGGCTAATATCGAGTCAAACTCTTCATTAAACTTTTCTTTGTAGTAATGTAGTTTTTCTCTAAATGAATCGCCTTCTACCTCGAATTTTGATAAACGTGGGTAAATGTATTGATACAGAACGTGATATACAGCCGCTCTTGTAAATTGACTGCTATCTAATCTGCTGGGTGATAATTTAGTATTTGCTCCTATAACACTTACGTCTCTTGTGCCGTATCTTGCTGTAGGATACCATTTTATGTTTAATAGTCTTATAAGGTCATCATACGTCTTCTCGTGTAAATCACTGAAGTCTTGGATGCCATAGTTTTTTATGTCTGGTTCGTATTCAAGTATATCTGAATCGCTTGCGAATGTTGCCATAATAGATAAAAGTCCTTCTTTTAATTTAATACAATAAAGTCCTTCTTTATTGCTGTATTATTTATTTAATATAAAAAAAAGGCCCCATATTGCTACAGGGCCTTTAATGTATTTGAGCAAATTAATTATTAGTTAATTTGTTTGTCGCCTCTTACTAATACTGCGTATGCCGCTTGAACAATAGCATTACCTCTTGCTGTCGTTCCCACATATTCCGTATTACGAAGGCTGGCATCACGTTGGGTCTCAATTTTCAAAGGTCTTTTTAAAACGTGTCCAAATGCTGTTGGACTAAAGACTGCTCCCAAAGCGTCTGTAGAAACAGAATCTGCCGCTACTACCGCTGAAGAAAACATTTTCACATTGAATAGTCTTCCTACGTATGCTGATTTGCCGATCGCTTGATCACCAACTGAAGATAAAACATTAGCCGCAGTTGAATACCCTGCTGTTGTTAAAGTTTTTGCTATGTTATATGCTTGACTTGGATGTAATACTGCTACGTAATCTCCGTCAGCATCTGTAGGTGCTGATTGACTTCGTAAAGTATAAACCGCTTGAAGAATATGAGCCGGTGTTAATTCCGTTCCACTTCCACCAACATTTTGTGAAATGTTGCCTTCTGTAAAGAACGCAAAAGCATCCGTATCAATTTTCTCTGCGATCGCATTTCCTATCATAATCCCTACATCGGAACCCATATTTCTTGCTGTGGATTCTGATAAAAGATCTGATACATCAACTCTCGCACCAATTTCGCTTGCCGCGATACTAACGCTTGATGTTGATGGATTTAAAGATGAAAGGTCGTCTTCCTGCCCTGGGGCAGATGCTTGAACACTTCCATATATAGGAATTTGAGCCGTTAAGCCCGGGCTTCCTGTCATATCATAAACTTTGAATACACTTGCCGCTATAGATTTTTCTTGTAAAGTAAATCTTGCTTCCTGCAAAATATTCGTTAGTAATGATGTATCACCCGTTTGTAGTTCTGGACTTGCCATTTGCTACTCTCCTCGTTTAATACAAAAAACTTTATACTTGTTTGTAGATTTCTCGTCTCAACTTTTTATATAAAGCAAATTGTTCTGGATTCTTAAGATCCAATTTGTTTATATCAACGTCTGTAGCACCTTCTGAAGATGTGTTCGATTTAGATCCGCTACCTGCCGGTCCTGCTAATACGAAATGAGCGTTGCTTTTTAAAAATTCAGCAACAAGTCCATCTGGTGTTAAAGCATCACCTTTTTCAGTATAACGTGTCTGTTTTGATATTGGATCAATTACTTCTACTGAACCATCGTCTCTCATTACCACCTGTTCTCTTACAAGTTTTACAACTTGCTCGGGGTTAATAGCAGAATGCTTACTTGCTGAGTTCAGCAAAGCGCCATCCACCTTAATGTTTGACAATTCAGTTGTTAAAGTATTGACTTTTAAGTTTGCCTTTTCGGCTTGCTCTCTCAATATCTTCTCAAACTCACCTTTTTTCTTTTGCTCTTCTAATTTGGATTGCTCCTCTTTATCAAGCAAAGTCTTATAGGTCTCAACATTTACACCATCAAACTTTTTTAACACTCTTGCCTCGGTAGTATGTTTTACCTTGGCCATAATATTATCTACGTCTTCTTGTGTATATGCCTTCGTTGGTTGATTAACAACGTTCTCCTGCGATGGAATATTTTTTGTTTGTTCTGGTTGTGCCGCAGTAGCATTTTCCTTATTCAAATCCGATGTTTGTGTTGTTGTTGTTTCTTCTTGACTCATCGTGTCCTCCTATTATTTTATAGGGTAGTATAACCCTTTTTATAAGTTTATTTATTATTAGGCTTACCATATATAGGTTTTTGCCCTTTGTTTTGGCTATCTCTATATAAGTTTAAAATTTCGTGTCCTCTTGCTAAAGCAATTTTCCGCATTTGTCTTAATGCTCTTCTTGCCTGTATAGCATAAAGTCTTGAAGGCCTATTCATTAGTTTATCATAAGCAGTAAAATAATCTAAACAAGTTTTTTTTAATTTTAAATGTCTTGCTGACTCAACTGGCTCTTTGTATATTCTTCTTATTGTGTTTGGCATTAATGATATGATTCCTCATCTACACATTGTCCTTGATTCCAATTTAAATCTCTTTCTAATCTATAAGGTTTAATATGTGAATATTTTATTTTAGCAAACAACTCGTATTTGTCATAAAATTCTGTATCTTGTAAATCAAATGTTGTTGCGCCTTTATCAAATGTCATATTAATCAAAATTAATAACGCTCCAAGGCATTGCTCTACCTTGTGAGTTCTTTACTAAATCACCTGTATCTACAAAACTCGCCACTCTTAACATTTTGTAGCCATTGGAGGTAATCTTCTTTTGATAGACTTGACAAGGTCTTACTTCTCTGCCTTTTATAAAATACTTTGGCTTTAGGATTGACGGACCTTTTCTGTTTTTTGTGCCTGCCATCGCAATCTACCTCATTAATCATTTAAAAAGTATCCTCTATCCATCTATGTATTATATAACACAGATATACCATTAACAATACAAATAGAAACAAGTTAATCATAT
>Ga0098057_1000581_pt1 | contig 12157 bp, 8 predicted proteins | sample 18_taG_FD_77072 | JGI IMG/M metagenome (GOLD analysis project Ga0098057, IMG submission 77072) | Marine viral communities from the Subarctic Pacific Ocean - 18_ETSP_OMZAT15316 metaG | ecosystem: Environmental > Aquatic > Marine > Oceanic | place: Pacific Ocean | collected 2015-01-19 | reverse complement strand
TCATCTTCGGTTGCGTTGGCGATGCGGGTCTCGAACTGGCGCAGGATGCCGTCCTTGTCGTGATCCTTCACCGCGATGATAAAGGGAAACCCGTGTTTCGCGACGTATTGGCTGTTCAACGTCTCGAAGCGGGCGCGCTCGGCATCGGTCAAGGCGTCCAGCCCGGCGCTGGCTTGTTCTTGCGTGCTTTCAGCCGTCAGCCGTTTGGCCGCCGCCAACTTGCCCGCCAGATCGGGGTGCGCGGTCAGCACGCCCAAGCGTTCCGCCCGCGTCGCCGACCGGAACATCCGCGCCAAAGCATTATGTATCCCCGCGACAGAGTTATGCGCGGGCCCCAGTTCAAGGTCATAGGCGCGTTCGGCGATCCACGGTGAATGTTCGAACACCCCGCCGAATTTCGCGACAAAGCTGGCGCGGTCCATTTGGTCCAGACGCAGGCGCGGCTGAGGCGGATGGGTGACACGCCAATGGTCAGCGATGTCGATGCGGCGCGGCGTCCAGACGCCTTCGAACCCTTTGATGTAGTCGATAAAGCGTTTCAGCGCCTGTATCCGTCCGGGCCGCCCGATCAGACGGCAATGCAGCCCGACCGACATCATCTTGGCCTGCCCGGCGCTGCCTTCGGCATAAAGCGCATCGAAGGTATCGCGCAGATAGGCATAGAACTGATCGCCCGAATTAAAGCCCTGCGGCGTGGCAAAGCGCATATCGTTGCAATCAAGAGTATAGGGGATGATCAACTGATCGCGCCCTGCCACCTGCATCCAGTAGGGCAGATCATCGTCGTATGTATCCGAGATATAGTCGAAGGCCCCCGTCTCTGCCGCCAGCGCGACCGTGTTCACAGAGCTGCGCCCCGTGTACCAGCCGCGCGGCGCTGTGCCGACGACCTCGCGGTGCAGGCGGATCGCCTCGTCCATATCGGCGCTTTCAACCTCGGCGGTGTGATCCTTGTAGTCGATCCATTTCAGCCCGTGGCTTGCGATTTCCCAATCGGCCTGGGTCATCGCCTCTACCTGCTGCGGGGACCGCGCCAAGGCGGTGGCGACGCCATAAACGGTAACAGGGATATCCGCTCCGGTGAACAGGCGGTGCAACCGCCAAAAGCCCGCCCGCGCGCCGTAGTCATAGATGGATTCCATATTCCAGTGACGTTGCCCCGGCCAAGGGGCGGCCCCGACGATCTCGGACAAGAAGGCCTCTGACGCGGCATCCCCGTGAAGCAGACAGTTCTCGCCGCCTTCTTCATAGTTCAGCACGAATTGCACCGCGATCCGCGCGCCGCCCGGCCATTGTGCATCAGGCGGTGTGGGGCCGTAGCCGTGAAAATCACGAGGGTAGCGTGTCATGGGATCGTCCTTTGGTCAGCGCCTGCGCGCGCGGGGAAACCGCGCGCTGCGGGCCGTTGTTTTAGTCAACCAACGGTTTTCTGGCACTGATTTTTCGCAATGTACAGCCAGCCAACCCTTCCCGAAAGGTCGGCCGGCTGCCAGATCGGCTCGAGTGGCCCTGCTCTCTTATAGCGAAAGTTCTAAGGCGCTGGCCGGCCTGAAACTCAAACACATGCGGGGGGCATATCGGGCGGGAAAGTGAGTGGAAGGGGCCGCTCTTGCTGCGCTATGCAACACGAGTCCTGTCGGCCCCTGCCCAATGATCGTCGCACCACGTGCGACTTGCCCGATCATAAGAATTCTGTCCCCCAGAATACATACTCGGATTGTATGGGTCGCTGGCAGGCAACACCTCCGATTGAATGTTGTGTACCATATAGGCGCAGGATGATTCGCGGCTCAAGCAAAAACGATTCGGTAGGCGAATTATTTTTCACCATCGCCCGAATCACCGCCTCTTTCAGCGCTGGCGCGCCCAGAAAGCCGCCTGAAGATCCGCCATTGACCTAGCCCGACACCCGCCTATCGTAAGGGTCCAACGGATCAGGAAGACCTCACCCATGGCAAACGGCTATTTGACGACGCATGTTCTGGACACCGCACGCGGCCGCCCCGCAGGCGGGCTGGAGATCACGCTTTACCGGATCGAGGGGGCCAACCGCATGAAACTGGTGCAGATGACCACCAATGCTGACGGTCGCACCGACACGCCGATCTTGCCCAAGGGCCAGTTTGCGGCTGGCACCTACGAGCTGGTGTTCGAAGCCGGGGCCTATCTTGATGCCATCGGAGCGGAGCCCGAAGCACCGCGGTTCCTGGACCAGATCCCCCTCCGCTTTGGCATTTCGGATGCGGATGCGCATTATCACGTGCCGCTTTTGCTATCGCCGTTCGGCTATTCAACCTATCGCGGCAGCTGAACGCCGCTGGCGGATGTGACGTGAGAGCGCGATGCTTGCATTGCGCCGTTGCCCCGTGGCACATTGCCTGTCTGATCAGACAGGAAAGCGCCCATGTCCACGCATGTATATGACCCGACCGAACTGGCCCAAAGCCACCTGCCGCAGGTGACGGAACCCCGCAATCCGGGGATGCCGCTGGATATGGATTGGGTGCGCGCCGTGCAGGTGAACTCCTCTGCGGTGGAGCGCCGCGCTGCGGGTTTGCCCGCGCGCCGTTCCGTGAAGAAAGAGTATCAGGCCGCGTGGCTGCTGCGCGCCGTCAGCTGCATCGACCTGACCACGCTGTCAGGGGATGATACCGCCCGCCGTGTCGAGCGGCTTTGTGCGAAGGCACGTCAACCGATTGCGCCCGCGCTGCTGGACGCGCTTGGCATGTCGCAGATCACCGTGGGCGCGGTCTGTGTCTACCACGAGATGATCGCCCCCGCCAAAGCAGCACTGCAGGGCACAGGCATCCCGATTGCCGCCGTTTCAACAGGATTTCCCGCCGGTCCCTCCCCGTTCGAGCTGCGTCTGCGCGAGATCGAGATGAGCGTCGCCGCCGGAGCCGCCGAGATCGACATCGTTATTTCGCGCCGCCATGTGCTGTCAGGCGACTGGCAGGCGCTGTATGATGAAATGCGTGCCTTCCGCGCCGCTTGTGGCGATGCGCATGTCAAGGCGATCCTCGCGACCGGAGAGTTGGGCAGCCTGCGCAACGTGGCGCGTGCCTCGCTGATCTGCATGATGGCGGGTGCTGACTTCATCAAGACCTCCACCGGTAAGGAAAGCGTTAATGCGACCCTGCCTGTGACCCTCGTGATGATCCGCGCGATCCGCGACTATTTCGACCGCACCGGCTTCCGCGTTGGCTACAAGCCCGCGGGCGGGATATCGAAGGCGAAGGACGCGCTGGTCTATCTGGCCATGATGAAAGAGGAATTGGGCGACCGCTGGTTGCAGCCCGACCTGTTCCGTTTCGGGGCCTCGTCGCTGTTGGGCGACATCGAACGTCAGCTCGACCACCATGTGTCGGGCAGCTATTCCGCAAGCCATCGTCACGCCATCAGCTGAGCCGCGTGAAACCAATGTCGGATTTGAGTATTTTGAAAAGGGTGAACCCATGAGCGTGTCCGAAATCTATGAAACCATGGACTATGGGACGGCACCGGAAAATGCCGCTGACGCACTGGCGTGGCTGGTCGATCAGGGCAGCCGTTTCGGGCATTTCATCGACGGCGCGTTCACCGAGGCGCGGGATGATTTCGAAAGCCGCAACCCTGCCAATGGCAATGTGCTGGCAACGTTGACGCAGGCCAGCCAGGCAGAGGTCGACACCGCGGTTGCCGCGGCGCGCAAGGCACAGCCCAAATGGGCCAAGCTGGGCGGGCACGGACGGGCGCGGTTCCTTTATGCGCTGGCGCGGTTGCTGCAGAAACACAGCCGGTTGTTCGCCGTGCTGGAAACGCTGGACAACGGCAAACCCATCCGCGAGGCGCGCGATGTGGATGTGCCCTTGGCGCAGCGGCATTTCTATTACCACGCGGGCATGGCCCAGTTGATGGAGTCCGAGCTACCCGACGCAGAAGCGCTTGGCGTATGCGGGCAGATCATCCCGTGGAACTTCCCGCTGCTGATGCTGGCGTGGAAGGTGGCCCCTGCTTTGGCGATGGGGAATACGGTGGTATTGAAACCGGCGGAGTATACGTCGCTGACCGCGCTGCTGTTTGCCGATATCTGTGTGCAGGCGGGCCTGCCCAAGGGTGTCGTCAATATTGTCACCGGTGACGGTGCCGTGGGCGAGATGATCGTGCAGGCTGAGGTAGACAAGATCGCCTTTACCGGATCGACCCCTGTCGGGCGGCGCATCCGCGAGGCGACCGCCGGAAGCGGCAAGGCGCTGACGCTCGAGCTGGGGGGCAAGTCGCCCTATATCGTGTTCGACGATGCGGATCTGGATTCGGCCGTCGAGGGGCTGGTGGATGCGATCTGGTTCAATCAGGGGCAGGTCTGCTGTGCAGGCTCTCGCCTGCTGGTGCATGAGCCCGTGGCGGATCGGTTCTATGCTAAGCTGCGGGCGCGGATGGCGAAGCTGCGGGTCGGTGATCCGCTGGACAAATCCGTGGATGTGGGCGCGCTGGTGGACCCCGTTCAGGTGCAACGCGTGACCGAAATGGTCGCCGCCAACACCAGTGGCGAGGTGTTTACCGCAGGCGATATCCCCGCGACCGGATGCTATTATCCGCCCACATTGATCACCGGCATGAACCCTGCCGATCCGTTGATGCAGGACGAGATCTTTGGCCCCGTGCTGGTATCCACCACCTTCCGCACCCCTGCCGAGGCGGTCGAGTTGGCCAATAACACCCGCTACGGGCTGGCGGCGACGGTCTGGTCCGAGAACATCAACCTCGCGCTGGATATCGCGCCCAAGCTGGTATCGGGCATCGTCTGGGTGAACGGCACCAATATGATGGATGCGGCGGCGGGCTTTGGCGGTGTGCGCGAAAGCGGCTTTGGCCGCGAAGGTGGCTGGGAAGGGCTGGCGGCCTATACCCGTCCAAAAACTACGCAAAAACCGTTGAAAGAGATCACGGCCTTTTCCGGCAGCGGCACGCCAGCGGACCCGATCGACCGGACGGCCAAGCTTTACATCGGCGGCAAGCAAAGCCGCCCCGACAGCGGCTATTCCGCACCGGTCTGGGGCAAGTCCGGCGATCTGCTGGGCCATGTCTCGCTCGCGTCGCGCAAGGATGTGCGCAATGCCGTGGAAGCGGCTCATGCCGCAAAGGGGTGGAGCAAGACCACCGGTCATCTGCGCGCGCAGATCCTCTATTATATCGCTGAAAATCTGGCGGCACGCGGGGATGAATTCGCGCGGCGTCTGGATGCGATGCAGGGCGCTAAATCCGGCAAATCCGAGGTCGATCTCGCGGTCAAACGTCTGTTCACCTACGCGGCCTGGGCCGACAAGTATGATGGGCAGGTGCATGGCGTACCGATCCGCGGCGTGGCGCTTGCCATGAAGGAACCTGTGGGCGTGATCGGCGCGCTTTGCCCGGCGGAGGCACCTTTGCTGGGGCTGATCTCTTGTATGGCACCGGTGATTGCGATGGGTAACCGGATCATTTTGTCCGCCAGCGGCCCCTTCCCGCTTGCTGCGACGGATTTCGTGCAGGTGCTTGAAACCTCTGACGTGCCGGCGGGTGTGGTGAATATCCTGACCGGGCCGCAGAAGGACATCGCCGTAACACTGGCGCGGCATATGGACGTGGATGCGGTCTGGAGCTTTGGCGACAAGGCGCAAAGCGAAACCGTGGAGCGGGCCAGCGCGCAAAACCTGAAGCGCACATGGGTCAACAACGGTATGGCGCGCGACTGGGACGGCGCAGAGGGTGAAGGCAAAGCGTTCTTGCACGCCGCGACCGAGGTCAAGAATATCTGGATCCCTTACGGCGAATAAGCTGCCGATGTCCTCAAACGAAAACGGGCGCTGAGAAGCGCCCGTTTTTTTTGTGTCCGGTCCTGTTTTGGAGGCCGCGGTCAGTCGCTTTCCTGCGCCGTGGCCTCGATCCCTTCGGGTTGGCCGACAACAACAAAGGCCAGCCCGTCAGGGTCCAGCAGGTCGCCGGCAACACGTTTCACATCGTCCAGCGTCACCGCTTCGACCTTGTCGTTGCGCGTGGCGATATAGTCGATGGGAAGGTCGATCATCTGCATCCCCACAAGGATGCTCGCGATGGTCTGGTTGCCGTCAAAACGCAGCGGGTAGGAGCCTGTGATATAGGTCTTGGCATCGTCCAACTCTTGCTGAGTTACGCCCTCGGCCGCGGCTTTGGCCCATTCGTCCTTGATCACATCCATCGCCTGCCCGATCCGGTCGTTCGCCGAACTGACCGATCCTTGCCATGTTTCAGCCAGATCCATCGGCACCAGATAGGAATAGACGCCATAGGTCAGCCCGCGTTTCTCGCGCACTTCGGTCATCAGACGGCTTTCAAACGATCCACCGCCAAGCACTTGGTTCAACACGGTCGCGGCAAAGAAATCATCGTCCTTCTGGGAAATGCCCTTTTGCGCAAAAATCGCGACAGATTGGGGCGTCGGGAAATCGACGACCGTGGTGCCCGACGGGATAGAGACCTCGGCCTGTGGGGGCAGCGGTGCACCGGTTTCGGGCAGATCGCCCAACAGTTCGTCAAGCATCAGGCCCAGCTCTTCTGGCGTGATGTCCCCCACCGCACCGATGAAGATACGGTCGCGCGCCAGCACATCCTTATGTGCCGCGACAAGGTCATCGCGTGTCAGAGCGGTCACCGTTTCTTCGGTCCCGCTGAGCGGCGAGCCGTAAGGGTGATCGCCATACAGCAGCTCGTCCATCTTTTTGCGCGCGATATCGTTCGGGTCTTTCGCGCTGGAGCGGATCCCCGAAAGCACCTGCCCGCGCACCCGTTCAATCGCATCCGGGTCAAACCGAGGCGTCTGCAACGCCTGTTTCAACAGCGCGATCGACGCGTCCTGATTTTCGGTGAGAAAGCGCGAGGATACGGAGAGCGCGTCGTCATCCACGCTGAACCGAAAGCTGCTGGCCAGCCCTTCAGCGGCACGGGCAAAATCGCGTGCGTCCATGTCACCGGCCCCCTCTTCCAGCAGGCCCGTCATCAGGTTGATTGCGCCGCGTTTTTCGGGGGCATCCAGCGATGCACCGCCGCGAAAGCGCACATCAAGTGCGACGAAGGGGATCGAATGCTCCTCTACCAGCCACGCGGTGATGCCACCGGGGGAAGTCACCTCTTGGATGTCCACCTCGGCACGGGCGGGCAGCGCGGCCAGAACCGTCAGGACGATTGCGTAAAACAGTCTCATTCCGTCACCTCTTCGCGCATCAGCCACCCTGTGACAGAGGCTTCGCGGTTAAACACATCTTCGGCGGCCTGCATGATGTCTTCGGCTGTAACGGCCTCAAGCACATCCGGCCAGTCCTGCACGTCCTGCACCGTCAACCCGATGGCAAGGGCGCTGCCATAGCGATTGGCGACGCTGTCGGCGTTATCGCGGGCATAGATTTGTTCGGCACGGACCTGTTGCTTGATCCGTTCAAGTTGCTCGGCATCCACCCCGTCTTTCATGAAACCCGCGATGGCGGCGTCCATGGCATCTTCGGCGTCCTGCAAGGACACGCCCGGTTGCGGCACAACGACAAGGTTAAAAGTCGTATCGTCCAGCGATTGACCGCTATAGAACGCCGCTGAATAGGTCGCGACGGGCGCGTCAAACTGCAGTTTTTCGGCGAAATAGGATGTGGTGCCACCGCCCAGCAGTTCGGCCAACATGGTCAGGGCCGCTGCGGTTTTCTGGTCGCCGGGATCCCGTTCCTGCGCCAGATAGGACCGGCTGACGTATTCCTGTGCAACGCGGTCATCGCGAAAGATCAGGCGACGTTCGGCGGTCTGTGGCGGCTCTTGCGTCCGCGATCGGTCGGGCAGATCCGGATTGGCGGGGATCTTGCCGTAATATTGTTCTGCCAGGGTGCGAACGTTTTCAGGCTCTACATCCCCAGACACGACAAGGATCGCGTTGTTGGGGGAGTAATACAGCTTGTAGAAATCCAGCGCATCCTGCAGGTCCAGCGCGCGCATCTCGTGCATCCATCCGATGATCGGCGTGCCGTAGCGGTGGTTGAGGTATTGCGCGGCATTAAGCTGTTCACGGAACAGCGCGCTCGGGTCATTTTCGGTGCGTTGGTTGCGTTCTTCGATAATCACATCCCGTTCGGTCGCGATGTTTTCCGGTGTCAGACGGATGTTTTTCATCCGGTCGGATTCCATCTGCATCATCAGTTCAAGCCGGTCTGCGGCAACCCTTTGGAAATAGGCGGTATAATCATAACTGGTGAAGGCGTTATCGCGCCCGCCATTCTTAGCAACCGTCGCTGAAAACTCGCCCGACTCCATCTTGTCGGTGGCTTTGAAAAGCAGGTGTTCCAGAAAATGCGCCACGCCCGACGACCCTTTGGGTTCGTCCGCCGAGCCAGCGCGGTACCACACCATCTGCTGCACAGCGGGGGCGCGGTGGTCTTCGACGACCACGACCTCCATCCCGTTGTCCAAGGTGAAATGCGTGACGTCTTCGTTGTCACGCGCAAGCGCGGCTGTGGTGGGCAGCGCAAGCGCCAATAGGGCCCCGAGGGCCGGTAATCTGATCATGGTCGGTCCTTTGAGCAGGGTCCTGAGACCTCTTACTTACGCCACCCAACGGGGTGATCAAGGGACCTAACAGAATTGTAATTCAGCCAGCGTCACTCTGCCGGAGGGGCGGAGGGCGTGCGTGCACCGGCTCGACGCCAGCGCGCGGCCTCGCGGGGGGCATCCAGTATCTGGCGTTTGTAGGCTTGGTCGTAGCGATCTGTCGGCACGATCTTGATCTGCGTGAACCGCGCCTTGCGCTTGCGGAACGCAGCATCGGTTTCGGCAAGTTCCTGACGGATGTTCGCTGTCACGCCCATGCGGCTGGCCTGTTGTACCAGCGCGGCATCCGAGGCGGGGATGCCTGTCGTATTGCTTTGCGGTGTGCCGCCAAAGGCCAGAACCCCTTCGGCAATCGCATTGCGGTCCGTCAGGTTCGCCTGCCCCGGCGTTGGCACGGGCAGCGCGTTATAGCTGTCAGGCTGCTGCAAGGGTTTAGAGGGCTGGACCATGAATTCGTCAGGCCCTTTCGCAGTGCTGCGAATGTCCCGCAGGCCAGTGTTGCCGCAGGCCCCAAGGGCAAGCGGTAGCAAGACAAGAGCGGCGACAAAGCGCATGACGGATCTCCTTAAGGACTTGTTAAGGTCTTTGTACCAATATCGCAGTCACGCGGTAATTGTCACTGGCCTTTTTTCTGGGCCTTTTTCGGTGTGGCTTTCGCCGGTTTTTTGGTGTCGCCGGTAAAGTAAATCAGCCCCAAAGCGCCCGCAAAAATGAAGACATCGGCGATGTTGAACACGAAAGGATTATTGATTCCGCAGCAAGACATGTTCAAGAAATCAAGCACATAGCCGTAGATCAGGCGATCAACCACATTGGCCAACGCCCCCCCGATCAGCAGACCTGCGCTGATATTGGCCCAAAGGCTCATGGTTTGGCGGCTTGCCCAGATCAGCACGCCCACACAGATTGCACAGGCCAGCCCGATGAGGATCCAACGACTTGCGTCGGACCCGTCACCGAAAAGGCCAAAATTGATCCCGCGGTTCTCGCCGTAGCGAAAGTTGATCAGCGGCGGCAATACGTCGATGGACCGGATACGGCTAAGCTCCATCGTATGCACGACAAGATACTTGCTGAGCTGATCCGCAAGAAACGCCGCAAAACCGGCCCAAAAAATAGTACGCATAACGACCGCTTTCCGTGGTTAGTGGCGGAAGTGGCGCATGCCGGTAAAGACCATGGCAAGCCCGGCCTCATCCGCTGCTGCGATCACTTCGTCATCCCGCATCGACCCGCCGGGCTGAATAAGCGCTGTCGCCCCTGCTTCTGCGGCAGTGATCAACCCGTCAGCAAAGGGGAAGAACGCATCGGAAGCAACGACAGAGCCCTGCGTCAGCGGTGCGGACAAGCCCATGGCTTCGGCCATATCCTGCGCTTTGCGTGCGGCGATACGCGTGCTGTCGACGCGGCTCATCTGGCCGGCACCGACGCCCACGGTCGCGCCATCCTTGACGTAGATGATCGCGTTGGATTTTACGTGTTTCGCGACGGTCCAGGCGAACATCAGGTCCGACAGCTCTTGATCGGACGGCTGGCGCTTTGTCACGACCTTCAGGTCATCCAGGGTGATCCGGCCAACGTCTTTGTCCTGCACCAGATAGCCCCCCGACACCTGACGGAACGACAACGCCGCCTGTGCCGGATCGGCCAGACCGTTGGTGGTCAGCAAGCGCAGGTTCTTCTTCTTGCCAAAAATCTCCATCGCTTCGGGTGTGGCGTTCGGCGCGATCACGACCTCGGTAAAGATCGCGCTGATCGCCTCGGCGGTTTCGGCGTCAAGCGTCTGGTTCAGCGCGATAATCCCGCCGAAGGCGCTGGTGCGGTCGCAGTCGAACGCGCGGGTATAGGCATCCACCATCGACGTGCCTTGCGCCACGCCGCAGGGGTTGGCGTGCTTGATGATCGCACAGGCAGGCCCTTTGGCCGGATCGAATTCGCTGACCAGTTCAAAGGCTGCATCGGTGTCGTTGATATTGTTATACGACAGTTCTTTACCCTGATGCTGGGTCGCCGTAGCAACACCGGGACGTGCCGAGCCATCGGTGTAGAAAGCTGCTTGCTGGTGGGGGTTCTCGCCGTAGCGCAAGGTCTGCGCCAGCGTGCCGCCCACGGTACGACGACGCGGGGTGTCCCCGACCTGCGCGGCCATCCATGTGCTGACAGCCGTGTCATAGGCCGCCGTGCGGGCATAGGCCGTCTGCGCCAAACGCTGGCGCAGCGCATAGGTGGTCTGCCCGCTATTCTCGGACAGTTCGTTAATCACTGTCGTGTAGTCTTCGACATCGACGATCACATTCACAAAACCGTGGTTCTTCGCGGCAGAGCGGATCATCGCAGGGCCACCGATATCGATATTCTCGATCACCTCGGCATATTCCGCCCCTTTGGCGACGGTTTCTTCAAAGGGATACAGGTTCACCACAACCAGATCGATCGCGCCAATGTCATGTTTGTCCATCGCCGCGACGTGTTCGTCATTGTCACGCAGCGCCAGCAACCCACCGTGCACGACGGGGTGCAGCGTCTTGACCCGACCGTCCATCATCTCGGGGAAGCCGGTGACCTCGGACACATCCTTGACCTCCAGACCTGCGTCGCGCAGCGCCTTGGCGGTGCCGCCGGTGCTCAGCAATTCGACCCCATGCGCCGCGAGCGCCTGCCCCAGCTCGACCAGACCGGTCTTGTCAGATACGGAAAGAAGCGCGCGGGAGACGGGGTGAAGATCAGGCATCGGGGAGGTTCCTTTGGTCAGTCTTGGTCATCATATGGATCGTCGAGCGATAAATCTCGCACGCCAATCGCAGTTTCCTGCGCTTTGGACAAGGACCACCTGACCCTGCTGGCATAGTCGACGACCCGCCCGCTAAGCAGAATTTGCACCGACGCGCGGGGTTTCAGCCGGTTGCGTTCAAGGTAAACACTTGGTTCCAATGACAGTTTATGCGTCCCATCATGACGGAACACCCAGATTTCGCCGCTTTTCTGAGCCATGGAAATTGCTGCCCCGCCCAGATCGACGGTGGCATCCACATCCGGGTGCAGGTGGAAACGAATCTCGAACGGGATACCAGCAAGCTTCACCGCATCCATTTCCCGATCAAAGACACGCTTTTCAGCGGGCTCTATCGCGAGCAGCATGTCCTCCCCCGCGAGGCCGCGACCGTCGTGGGTCAGTTCCAGGCTGCGGGCATGGGTCAGGCCAAAGCCCGCGACATAGCCATTATGCGCGCCCTGAAACTGGGTCCCGTCCCCGACGGAGCCGATTTCGACGGGCACATAGGTCGGGCATTCGATCAAAGCCTCGGCACCCGTGTGCCGGTCGGGCTCCGCCAGTCGCGCGCTGGAATAGCCGCCAAGCGACAGGCCGGAATGCGACGGTGTCGCACGCCCGGCCCGCCGCCAATCAGCGCCAAATGAGTCGCCCGGCCCGCAGTTCACGACCAAAGGGCGCCGCCCGCTGGTCAGTTCAAACGCAAGCGTAGAGGCATGGGCATTGAACGATGCGGCCCCGCCGGGGGGCGGGCTGGCGTCGACGATCACACTGGTGCGCCCCGCGGACAGGCGCGCATACCCCATC
>Ga0098057_1000579_pt1 | contig 12190 bp, 15 predicted proteins | sample 18_taG_FD_77072 | JGI IMG/M metagenome (GOLD analysis project Ga0098057, IMG submission 77072) | Marine viral communities from the Subarctic Pacific Ocean - 18_ETSP_OMZAT15316 metaG | ecosystem: Environmental > Aquatic > Marine > Oceanic | place: Pacific Ocean | collected 2015-01-19 | reverse complement strand
GCGCGACGCGCACCAAGAACACCACCACCAGCATATCCCCGTACACCACCAAGCGGGGAAGCTCCTCTAGCCAACCACGGAGGGGTAGGGGCTGGCCCGGTAGGGTACGCCCGTCTGGTCTGTGCTATATACGCGGTGACTTCCTGTGGAGAAAGGGGAGCGTTTGGCCTTGGCTGCAACCACGGAGGAAGCGTACCCCCCGCTCCAGTAGCCGCAGCTAACGACCTTTGCGGAGAGGGAGCACCGGCCCCCGGATTCGTGACCCAACCTAGCGGAAGCGGGCGGGGCGCTGAACCTCCCGGTACGCCCTGTATCATCAATCCACCCAGACCACCCCCCTGCTGCCCAAGAGGAACCGCATCCCCACCATAAGAAGGAGGTGGTGCGGGCTGCGCTCTTGCTGGAACTCCCCGCTGTAACCATCTGTCGGTAGGCCGTTCCCATACGGGGGCATACGCTGTCGGTGAACGACTCATTACTTGTGAACGATTCGTTGGCTCGGCAGAAGCTGTCGGGGTAACGGGTTCAATCGTTGGCGCTTCATCCTCTGATGACGAGCCTTCGTCACCAAAGTCACTAATCAGTTTTGGGATCAAGCCCATCCTAAAAGTTTCATCGTCTATCATTGCAGGAATCAGACCTTTTCTAAAACTTTTATCTGTAATCATTTTTGGAATTAAACCCTGCAAAGACGACAATCCGCCCAGACCATATCCCCTTACTTTCCCGCCCCCCGCGAAGCCTCGCGGGGCTTGTGTGGGAGGCATCCGGGGACCAGCCTGTGGAGGCATCTGAGGACCAGCCTGTGGAGGCATCTGGGGGGCGGCAGGACGCATCGCTCCGGTCGCTGGCGAGGATGCCAGCGGCAGTCCGGGGGTTTGGGTCTGCTGGGCCAATTTCGTCAGCAAGTCCTGCTGTACGGTTGTTGAAGGAGTTTCAGCCTCTTCGGACTTAAACCGGGTACGCATATCAGCCCGACGTTTAGCTTCTGATGTTACCAGATACAGTGGAAACATGCCCGATGGCGTTTTCATCTCAGCCCTGATTTGGTTATCACTCAGGTCTTTGAGAGCTTCCGCTTGTTGAACAATATTCATGTTTCTACCCTATGTGAGTCCTTTGTATGCGTTCGCTAATCCAAGGCCACCAATACCCAAACCAAGAAGTTGACTTAACTGGCTTGGGGGCGCTTGGTATGTGGTAACCTCCTGCTGCGGTGAAATCGGTACGCCGCGCAGGATGCCGCTATAGTAATTCAACTGGTTGCGCGGGAAATCGCGCTGATTGATGAAATCTGTGTAACCAATATCCATAGACTTCTGCGTCAGGTCATCATAGGCACCACCTACGCCAGCCAAGCTCTTGGCCCGCGCCATACCCAATTCTTCACCAGCAAGCCCCTGCGCCCGCAACTGTTCGGCAGCAGCCAGCCGGTTTCTTTCATAGTCAACGGCGCGTTGTTGGTTGCCAGCAAATACTTCAGTGTTCAAAGCGCGTTGTTGAAGTTGGGCAGCACGATCAGCATTGAAGATATTAGCCCCACTTTCATACGCCTGTTGAAGGCCCTGTTGTTCGATTTCGTTTAACTGCATGTCTAGTTCACGTTGAGCGATACCCTCCTGAACATTACGCCGGTCACCGGAGAAAGCCCCAGCCCCTACTGCCTGCGCTTCGCGTTCAAGTTGCTGTTCGTTGAAACGCTGCTGAAGGCGAGCCTTCTGGGCATCCAAGACGTTCTGGGTGTAGGGATTCATATACGCTGATGAAACTCCGGTGTCGGTGAAGCTGGCTGCGGGATCAAATAGTTCCTGCTGGGTAAGCGGTGCTTGACCGGCAACGCCGGTCAGCGCAGTTTCGGCAGTAGTAAATGTCGCTGGGGTTCCAGATTCTGCGATATCACGAATACCCTGAAATCCGGCTTCCGTGTCCGTGCCGAACTCAGCCAGACGTTGGCTTCCGTACGGAATATAGTCCACGTTGCTTTCTTCTTCAGTCCGTTCCATGAGGCGTGTCATGTACGGTTCTGCGTATTCAGGTAGGTTTGTTGTATAGCTGGTGGATGTTTGTGGGGCTGCTGCTGGTGCTGACCCACCACCATTGCCTCCACCGCCCTTACCCATAACAGTTACGCCACATCACGCGCCTCCTGTTCTTCATCAAAAATTTTCTCGCAGACCACATAGTTGGCTTCCCATCCATATTTTTTAAGAAATCTTTGCCAGCCGTATCGTCCAACCACCTCAAGGCCGCGACAGCCGGTTTCCCACATATGTTTTTCCAAGGCGTCCAGCATCTCCTTATGCCAGCCGTCAAGATCGTCACCAGCACAAAACAGGAGATTAACCATTTTCCTGAGAGGATATTTTTCAATACTCGTAACCACCGCCCCGGCGGGGTTGTTGTTTTCATCAAAGGCCATCCATAAATTGAACTGACCGCTATAGAGACCATCCATGACCGTATGGATGTTATGACGCGCCTCTGAACGCTCCGTGGATGGCGACAGAAGCCGTCTGGCATCCTCGTCTACCATGTCCAGAACCTCATGCGGTATGAGCGCGACAGCGTATTTCATCAGACACCCGCCGTTGGCATAATTGCTTCAGCGTTGACGGCTCTAGGTTGGACTTTGGTGCCGTGACGACGTTTCCTGACGGCTTCGCCCATTTTCTTGAGTTTCTCTGCGCCAGCATCTGAAGACCCGTTTCCAAGGTCACTAACTACATCCGCAGGCATAACCACCTCGCCATCTGAAAGCGCCACCTCTTCCTGTTCTTCAATATTGGCCGGGACACTATCACTGAGACCGTCGCCGGGGCCTTTGACAAGACGCCCAACGCCGGACCCCTGACGCTGTTTTAACGAAGCCTCCGCGACGACCTGCTGACGAAGCTGGGTAAATGCCAGTTGGCCGTAAATCTGAATAAAAGCCTGTATGGCCTGTTGTGGGGCCGGATGGCTACCCATAATGGCCGCTATCGCACCAGAGACAACGGGGTCTTGCTGCCCCGGCCCAGCTTGTCGCATCTGCGGCTGAAGCTGTGCTGCCTCCGCCTGAACGGCAAATTGCTGTTCTGGTGAGACTATGTCTGATGAAACCATGTCTGGTGAAGCCATATCTGGTGAAACCGTATCCCGTGGATTGGGAACCATCGTGGTTTCACCTATATTACCGTTTCTGAATCCCTTTACGATACCGCCGCGTCTGGCAAAACCGCCCCTCTGTGGGATGCGATCCCCCTGTGGGGGGCGGTTTATTTCTGGAAAAAGCTGGCCTGCGGCGGTTCCGGGGACTGTTGCGCCAATAGTCTGACCCGGAAATGGCTGTTGCTGTTGGGCTTGTTGCATAGCCGCCCGCATTTGGTTTAACGCAGCGGCCCGGTTAAAATCATCACGCGAAGACGGCATCATGCCGGAGAGTCGCCCCAACCCTGTCCCGTCGCCGGGAACGGAGGTGGCTGGCCCGATAGTGCCCCCCCTAGCAAAACCACGGCCTACAAGCCCGCCTTGCGCTGCCGTGTTACGAGGCCGATTTATAGGGGTGAAGTAGGGCCATTCCGGGTCAATACCGGGACGGTAACTGCTCGGAGGGTATTCAAGCGTCCGTGTTGTGGGGAACTGTTCGTCTATCCACTCCGCTTCCTCTGGGGCGGGGATTTGGGCTTGATTCGTGGGGTCAGTGGCTGAAAGGGGGCTGTAACCAGCCAGAGTACCAATCCCGCCTGCCCCAAGGGCTAGTTGCTGCGGCGTCGTCATTTTATCCCAGCCTTGACCGATAAGATCGAAATACCCGCTGTCGGGCCGGTTTGCTGCATCGACAATTGCGTCTACTTTACCGGAAAACGTGGGGGTTCCGGATGGGATTGCTGGCCCCACCATCGACGACGGCATCTCTACCACGGGAACTGCTGGACTAAGCCCTCGACTAAGATTCTTTCCAAAAGCGTATGACGCAGGTGCCGCATTCCCAACTGTCGAACCAAATGGCACTGGGCCTGTGTTCATCACGGAAGATAGTATGTCTGGGGAACCCGTGTTTGCTAATACTTGCTCCGGACTTATAGCCGCCACTGATGATGTTGGGCCAGCCATGTGTGTAGGTATTATGGTTTCGCCACCGACATTTACCATAGCATCTGCACTATACGGACTAATGGATTCAGTCGCCGCCGCCGCCGTGGCATCAAATAACGACCCAAGACCATAACTCATCGCGCCGGTTGTTAAACCGCCCAACGCTGCCCGACCCATATCATCGCCCTGTAACAGATGTCCGGTGAATGAACCAAGGCCAGCACCAAGCGAAGCCGCCCCCAGCCCAGCCGCTATGCCGAACATGCCGTAAGTGCTGCCTATATACCCCCCAGCCAAAGCACCAAGCATCGGCAGGAATGCTTCTGGTTGTCCTGTGTCAGGGTTAATCGTGAGGCCAGTAGGGGAGGCTTCGTGCATCATCGCAACTTCGACGGGGTTCATGTGAACCAACATCGTGTCGCCATAACGACCCTTTGCAGCTACTTTTGCGGCCTGTCTTTTCATCTCAAATCCCCTACGTCGTTGAAACCGTTACGGTACCGATTGCCGTTGTTCCCACGGAGCTAGTGGCGTAAGCCTCTCCTGCTCGAACAATCTTTAACATACCATCGTCTTCAAATACATCACCAATCCTTAAATTGGCACCATGCGCCTGAAGGTCCAGAAGCGATATTTCCGAGAACGAACGTCTTTGTTCGGTGTTCAAAACATCAATAGCGCGTTCTATCGCCTCCACAAGCTGGTCAACATACCGCCTATCCACCTCACCAACAGGGCGGGGAAGGCGCGGAATCGAAACCGCCGCTAATGATGAAAGATTCACTGCACTACGGGTCATCGCCTGCCATCCATCCTTGCTTCTATGCGTGGTTCGCCATCTCTCCAGAATGTTCCTACGGCGGTGCTTTCAATCTTGTATTTAATAGCCCTGCCACGCAGCCTGACGTGAGCCTGTTTTGTAAATGTTTCCACGGGGGTTGTGGCTGACCGTGTGACGGTGCTGGCATCGCTGGTACCAAGAGAATCACCGGGGAAATCTCTGGGAGTGACAGTTATGCTTACGGCTGGACTGTCACCGTCCGAACCGCTAAACGTCACGTCTGGAATAAGCCGCCTCACGAAGGCAAACTGGTAGCCGTCACCGGGAAATATTTCAAATAGTCCGCTTTCAGCGTGTGCGCTGATGGCACTAAATGGTGTTGTAGAGCCATCATCGCAGCCTAGTTCATGGTGGTATAGATAGCCGTCGGTGTGGGCGGCGATGGGATATTCCGTAAATGTACGGTCATACCACGCGGTTCTCACCATTGTGCCGTGATACCAGATATTTTGCCCGTAATTAAACACCACGTAGCTGTCTATTTCCGCTCCGGTTGTTGGGTAAAACCATATGACCTCACTGTCACCCCGGTTAAGACCGACAAATACCTTCTGAACCTGCTCACGGTTGATATTGTCAAATACGTAAGACCGCAATGAACATGGTAGTGTCTTAACGGAACCGTCATAAATGTAGAATTGCTCCCACCCCATCCAATAAGTAACATCATCGGCCTGTATGGCTGCGTTGGGACTGATAATACTTATGTTGGTTGCAAGAAGGCGTGTGCCGAAAAAAAACGGAGACCCGGTATACGTAACGCTATTCAGGCTTATATCAGTCCACACGAGGGTGTCGCGCTTGGTTGCAAGCCCCGTGATAATTTCCGAACCAGTACTCAAACGCAGAGACCCAGCCGAGTTTTCGGTGTCTGGCGTCCAGTCTATAAGCGTTTCGGAGTCGGGCCACCTAATAAGAAGGGTATCTTGAGCGCCACCCCCGGCGGGGTCGCAGCCCAACGCGAGAAGATGCCTACTTTCGGCAGCAACCACTATTCGTCGGCAGACTTCAGGGACATCAGCCGCGCCCGCCAATGACGTGAGGTTCACAGCCCGTGTCCCCGTGCCAGAAGACGTATCCCAGTAGTAGAGACCACCGTTGTGAACATTGGCTATCAAATCTTCACCAAAAGTTGTCAACGACCACATTCTAAGGGTGCTTGTTACCAACCCTGATCCGGCCTCCCCCCAATTACCATCCCCCCACGGGTCATACCCCCAGCCAGCGCCGACAATAGCCCCGTCCAGCCCGATATTTATTTGGTAAGCGGCCACTACCGATGCGCCACCGCCGGATGTGCTCGAAGTAGCACTGGTGGCTGCGGTAAACTTGTAAGTGTTTGCGTCTGTAATAGAATCAATTAGCTGCTCTGCGTTTAAGGTGGCAGCAAGGATACCCCCCGTGGTTGTCGCCCCTGAGAACGTCACATAATCGCCCTCAACCGCACCATGAGAGGTGTCGGTTACGATGACAACAGCCGAGCCGTTAGTAACCGCAAACGGATTGCTATTGATAGTGGAGGACGCCCGTATCGGGGTGATATCCTGCGGGAGGCCGCCATCTTCTATATATAACTTCTTTTGCGTTCCTATCCCGATGTATTCTACACCCGACAACGCCGTCCACGGAAGTAAAGCACGACACGTTCCAATAAATGTGCCTGTGGTTCGTTTCAACCAGCCACCTATTTTTTCAGGCACCCCCATACGAAACCGCACTTTGTCAGTGTCATACCAGCCGCCAGCGGCCTTACCTTGCCGCGCCCCACCAGCAGCAGCCGCTGGGGTGTAGTCGGTGCCCTCCTTATTAACGCCGGGAGAAAACTGTAATTTTACAAGGGGCATTATTTTTGCTTCCGCATTGCCCTGTCTCCAAACCACCACAACACACTGGATGAGCACATATATAAGACCCCAAGTTCGATCGTAGCTTTGCCGCCAATGTCAGATTTGAAATAAACGATACCGACGAGAACAATCAGGGTGAATGTAAGAACCGGCCTAACAAGACGTAATACATCAACCACCCAACGAGAAGACGTACCAACAGACGAATCATGGCTGTACGATGCTGTCCGTATGTCGGCGGCGGCAGATGCTTCGGCAACGGCCATTTCCCTTTCGCTTTCTGCCGCGCCGATTTCATTCTGTAGTCGAAGGAGTTCCTTGGTTCGCTCATGCTCTTTGTCCATCTTCTTTTCTTCGACCCAGAAGTCGAGGAACGAAAACGCCTTGCCCAGAATCGAGCCAATGATGCCAGTGGCCCCGCCTGTAAGAACTGTTCCGATCATGTCAAGCATTCCATTTCTCCTTACCCCAAAACCGTTTTCGCCCAAGATCAGTGTGCAAAAAGGTGTGATAATAGCCAAACCCAGTAAACCCGGCCTCTTTGGCAAGTTTCTCAAGCCGGAATTTATCAATTCCTACGATGTTCAAGTCTCCCGCGTCCCCAAAAAGGTGGCGTGACAAAACCGCTCCGCCCACCAGCGCGTTATGATACGGGGAGCGGTAAGCACTGAGTAAATACAGAGGGCTACCAAAACTGCGGCGCACCATGTCAAGGCCATCAAGGAACGCACGATTAACGAGAAGTCTCCCTGTTCCCTTGCAGGCAATTTCTTTCGGTGTCCAGAAAATCCAAGGCCAAGCCCTGTATGTCCGGGGAACTTGTTTCCAGTGAGCATAGATCAATTCCCTCTCCGCTTGCCACCCTGCAATTTGTCCAGTTTGCGTTCCTGTTTTTCCAGTTCGCGTTCAAGGCGGATTAACTTGGACTGATCCTGCGGGCGCAACCTTCCTTCGAGATCACGGTCCATAATCTCGTAAACGCGCTGTTCCAGCCAATCTACCCGCTGCTGAACAATGCTTTCCTCGTTGAAAACGACTTTCATCGAAAGATTATCCCACTTGGACAACGCTTTATAACCGGAAGCAAAGGCACCACCGACAATACCCAACGAAAGAATCGTGGCCGTCAGCATCTTCCATTGCCCTTTTATAAAGTTAGAGAGTTTCATCCTATGGTCTCATCATCAGGAACAGGGACGATAAAAGGCTTGCCGTGAGGAGGAGTAAACCGCTTACCTTCACAGGAATAGGACATAAGCCTATCTGTCGGGAGTAGGATCGCTGCTGCTGCTTCTTGAGCAACTTTGCGGCAAAGGACATTATTTTCATACTCCACCTTAATAACTGTCGGGCTGTTTAGGCAGTCTGGGTTTGATAATGCACAAACGAATAAAATAAGTTCCTTCACCAAGCATCCTTACTATTTTCCGCTGAGAAATGGTAAAACCTTCGAGACTAAAGCCCCGGCTGTTCCAGCAACGCCAGCAGCCAGCAATAAAGTTTTCCACCCACCACGGGCTTCATTTAGTGTTTTCAGGATAATCCGCATATCCTTCTTCACCGTTACGAGATCGGCTTCCACAGCCCCAAGCCGACCTATCAGTATCCCGATGTCTTTGTCTGCTGATGCCATGATTTGCCCTATTTATCTATTTGAGGGTCGGCGTGGGGAAGATTCAAAAGAGAACAGCGGCTGCTTGCTCTACCTAAAGTTTGAATCACCGTTTGCAGGTCTTCTTTGATAATGAGCAAACTTTCTTCGATCCCAGTCATGCGAGAATCAAGTCGCTTTATCTCTGCATCAGCAGACGAATGCGTTGTGTGTGATGACATAAATGGAATCACTCCGACTTTGAATGCGCGACCTTAACCGCAGCAATGTGATCTTTCCAAGCAGTTCCCATCACGTATCGCTTCCGGCGTCTGTCGTGTAGTGAATTTTTATCCCGTGCAGACGGGCATCTTCGGCTAAGTTATCTCCAGAAACGTCACGCATCACCTCAAACGCTACATAATCTTCCGCTGTGGGGGTCGATCCTACGGTAACACTCACTTCTGGGCTTATCATAATGTCATCCGCTGTCGTGGAGTTGGTGTCGATCTGCGTGGTGGGAGCGGGAAAGGCTTCCGTCAGCACTGCATCATCGCCGAGACTATTGGCAGCAAGCCCCCACAGCACCGTGTTGGCGGTTGTGCCCGTCGCTGACCAGACGAACTGACAGACAAGTGTCCCAGCATCCCAACTCTTAGGCATCTGTACTCCAAAATAGGCGTAGTCGTCTGCATCAGTAGCAAAGTCCATTGTCCTAGCAGCGAACAATGAAGTCCCAATCTCGACGGCATTAGATGTCGCTGGTGCCGTGCTGGCAGCAGCTTCCATAGCTGATGCTGGGAACCAAATAGTGTGCTGGCCTATTGGGGAATCGGCAAGATCAAGGATACCCTGCACCGTGTCCCGCTTAGTGTTCCCGCTATCATCAGCATCGCCTAGCAGGATGCTATCCCCAGCAACGACTGTTACCTCTGAGAAGTCGGCCACGAGCGCATCTTTCAGCTTTGTCTCATCAATGGCGTTATCCGCCATCTGAGTGGTATCTATACCCCCTGTCGCAACGGACACCGTGCCGCTGCCGGTGATCGTGCCGCCTGTAAGCCCGGTCCCTGTGGCTACCGAGGTCACTGTGCCCGAAGAGGCAAGGTCAAGGATACCCTGCACCGTATCTCGTTTGGTGTTCCCGCTGTCATCAGCGTCACCTAACAGGATGCTATCCCCAGCAGCGACTGTTACCTCTGAGAAGTCGGCTACAAGCGCATCTTTCAGCTTTGTCTCATCAATGGCGTTATTTGCAACGGCACCGGGGGCTGTACCAGCAAGGGAACATCCAGTCATTCGGTAATCACCAGTTGCATATTCGATGAACTCTAATTCATCTCCAGCAGCTGTAGTGAAATTCGCTTCACCAGCAAGGTATAGATCAGTTGCGTGATGTGTCAGAGTCAGAACGCCGTCAAAATGCAACTTGATTAAAGTTCCCGCGCCGCCAGTGGTGTTAATGGAGGTGATTCCAGTAGTCCCGGTTACGTCAAAATAATTACCGTCTGTAAGCACCGGCAAAGCTGGAGCGGAGGCTACGTCAGCACCTTTTGACCATTGCACCTGTGCACCGTTGCAGTCGAGATCGCCTCCGAGTTGTGGGGTCGTATCGTCAACGACACCATCCATTGAACCCGCAAGATCAAGGATGCCTTGAACTGTATCCCGTCTGGTTGTTCCACTATCATCAGCGTCACTAATTCGGATGCTGTCAGACGCCGTAACAGTTACTTCCGTAAGGTCAGTTACTAACTCCTGTCTGGAAATGCCTCGCCCACCTACCATTGTGGCTCTCCCCGTACGGTCACTGAATCAGCTTTTAACGTGGACATCTATTGTCTCCTCATTCAAAAATAACCCACGAGGTAGTCGGCTCGTCCCATTTATATTTTTCTCCATCTTCCGGATAAGGAACAGGACTATTCCAACAGCCAACATCCTCATCCAGAAGCCATGACGGAAAAGGTTGGGGTGGGATAAAAGCATCTAAGTCTCTGTTGTAGGTGTAACCCACCCCTGCGTAATTTTTCCTGAGTGGAGTTCCTCCGTCCGAATGTTCATTAGCGTGTGTGTTATAACTAGTCTGCACCCACGCAATCCCCGGTCCATACAGAGTTTCCAAGAAGGAAAGACCCGAAGCCTCATCAGGTGCGTCGTTGTTATGGACAACGATTACCTGAGTCACTACGTCGTTTTCGTCTAGTTTTGCAAAATGTGCCATATCAGAATGTTATACTCCCTGAACCTGTCCATTGGTAAATATGATACCCGCCGGAATCAGCATAAGACGGTGAGCCGGTTGTAGCAGACGCCGCGTCGTAGGTGTTAGCGTATCTGATACAAACATAACCTGAACCACCAGCGCCGCCAGTACCATAGGAACCAGAATAACCTCCTCCACCGGCACCCGATCCAGTATTAACAGTTGCATTTGATGCAGTGGCATTACCAACACCTGCTGTTGCACCACCAGTACCACCATTACCCGGAGTACCTCCACGAACATCAGCTCCACCACCGCCACCACCTGCTCTTGTTACAGCCGATCCATTGATACTGGATGCACTACCGTTACCACCATTACCCGGAGAAGCTCCAGCACCACCTTTACCTCCTCCTCCACCGCCTACTTGATTTGTACCAGAAGAGGAACCAGAACCACCATTATTACCCTGACCTGCTGTAGCACTACCACCCGCAGAGTTAACACCTCCTTCTCCGCCACCGCCTCCACCGGAACCACCATTACCACCGGGTCCGGGAGCACCGCCAGTCGGTCCACCGAATCCGCCACCATCTGATGTTATTGAAGAGAAAACAGAATCAGAGCCAGCAACACCAGTTGCCGCACCTACACCACCAGCACCTCCTCCACCTATAGTAACAGTTAATCCTGAACCAGAAGCAACAGCCAATCCAGCTGCAGTTCTATAACCACCAGCACCGCCGCCGCCGTTACCTCCTCCTCCGCCGCCAGCAATACACAAATATTCAACGTCTGATGGAGGATTTCCACCACCACCACCGCCTGACCCAAACCCCGAAGCTGCGTTTACAGTAAGCATTTTTATAGCATCCCTTTCAGAGTCTCGCGGTAATCATCGACGGTTACGGCTGGCTTGCTCTCAAGGGCGAGTGTCCGATTCTCGACATCCAGCATGGCTTTGAACTGAATCGAGTTACTTGGAGGGATTTGGCCTTCTTTATCGGCATCAAGCTCGTCGGCGGTCTTAGGCCGGACAGTCAAAACCCTTGTTACTTTCTTCGCCTTAACAGTAGTGACCGGACCTTCTTTAATGTGGGTGGTATGGTCAGTTACATCAGGGTTAGTGATTTCAAGAGGCAACCACCGGAATGGCTTCAACGGCAACTTAGGGGGGTTTCCACTTCGGAACTCTCTATCGCCTTCGACTTCTTTTAGAATGGCGTCTGTTCCATCTTCAACTAATACATATCTCATTACGAATCACTCCCTGTGTCTGTGGTGTAGTGGATTTTTATCCCGTGTAAACGGGCATCTTCTGCCAGAGTATCTCCGCTGACATCTCGCATCACCTCGAACATCACATAATCTTCTGCGGTGGGGGTTGATCCAACAGTGACAGAAACTTCTGGGCTTATCATAATGTCATCCGCTGTCGTTGAGTTCGTATCAATTTGGGTCGTGGGCGCACCGAAGGCAGTCGTTAGAACTTCATCATCAGCGAGTGAAATGGCTGAGAGTCCCCACAGTACCGTGTTGGCGTTTGCGCCCGTCGCTGACCAGACGAACTGGCAAACCAGCGCCCCGGCGTCCCACGATTTTGGCATCTGTATTCCGAAATAGGCGTAGTC
>Ga0098057_1000572_pt1 | contig 12264 bp, 15 predicted proteins | sample 18_taG_FD_77072 | JGI IMG/M metagenome (GOLD analysis project Ga0098057, IMG submission 77072) | Marine viral communities from the Subarctic Pacific Ocean - 18_ETSP_OMZAT15316 metaG | ecosystem: Environmental > Aquatic > Marine > Oceanic | place: Pacific Ocean | collected 2015-01-19 | reverse complement strand
TTGCCTTCTTTGGCTTGAGAAACAATGGACACCTGTTCTTGAAGCGTGTTGTAGCGATGGATAATGGCTGCACCGCCGGAGATACCCATAGCCACTGCCATGTCTTTCTCTGAGATGGTGTCCATTGGTGATGATAAGATCGGAAGCTGAAGGGAGAGTCCCCGTCCCAAGTCTACCGACATGTCTACTTCGGTGCGGCTGCGGATGGTAGAGTATTGAGGGATCAATAGCACATCATCATACGAAAGGGTCTTTCTCACAGTGCCTCGCGATTTATAAATGATTTGATGTCTCTTACTTTATACCATGTCTTCTCGCTCGGTTTTTCAGGCTCTGGCATTATTCTAAAGGTAGACTTTCTCTTTCCGATGTTGGTGTGCACCACACAAATAGTGGGTACCCCTTGAAATTTTAAAATCTTCTCCGCTGTCGGATAGTCATCAATGTTAAATGCAAAAAAATGTAAATCATCATATCTGGCATCTTGAGAAATATCAAAATAATATTCTTGAAGCGCGTGACACATGTGACATTTATTAGAATAAAACTTTATAACGCAGGTGGCATCTTCTTTGATGCTTCCTTCGATTATTTGTTGTAGTGCTTCTCGGGAGAGTCTGTCAATTGCCATTTAATACCTCTTGTGTTTTTCGAATGCACTCGGGACAAAACAAGCGCACTGTTTCTTCACGCGCCACTACGGTCCATGATTGTACCATGCTTTTGTTTTGTTTGTCAAATTCTTGACGACAGGCGCTGCATTCCTCGGGTAACTTATTGAACTGAAAAATCTTTTCAGCCATTTCATCTGTGGCTTCTTTCCCCAATTTCTTTTCTAAATCGCGGCGAATTTTTCGGTTCACTTGTTTGTCCTTATTTTTCTAGAGACCGGCGCAAAGTGGGGGATTGCTCGGGTGTTATAACATGATCTTCCGGCGGAACCTCTTCGGGGGGCTCCTCTTCGACTATTGGGGTCTTCGCATATTCCAACAGCACATTTTGGTACTGCTGAAGCGTAATGAGACCCCCTTCAAGCTGGGCGAGTCTCAAAGCCGCGTTGGCGACCTTATCGGCATGCCCCTCGTGGGCGTCTTGCTTGCTTAGATCCTTAATTATTCCAAAAGTCTCCAGTGATTTTGCGCGCAATTGTAAAATTGCTGCATCTAAAATTTCCTCTGCTGCCATTGTTTGTCTCCTTATTTGTTAATGGTACCAAAAATTTGTTGTTGGTTGCTCCCGTCAAACACTATAACGGCTGACGGAAAAGGGGCACTGTTTTGACTATCGCCAAACTTTAGGCGCCCCTTGATAAAATATACTTCTTCTGCTTTCATTACATAGTTGTGCCAATACTTTGTATCGGTCCGGGACGGGATGAGCATTACTACCCTGGTATCTTTTTTCCGCGATTCGGTGTATCCCTTTTGAATCCACTTCTCTATTCCGCGACCATATGGAGGATTAACGAAACTTGTGCACCCTCCCCAGTCCTGTGTGAGTCCATTATCGTCTTCGCTGAAAAATCGAGTGCATTTCGTATTGTCGGCATCGGCACAGGGATCTAGGGTAAAGGGACCGAAGCGCCAATCCAACTTTTCAAAGAAGGCTTGGGGAGTTGACCATTCTCCTGTTTTAGAAGAAAACATTACTAGTTTAGTATTAGCGTCCATTTGTGCTCCCTAATGTTCCTTCACCACGACTACTGATGGTCATGGGATAGGTGTATAAATTTTCTTCGGCTGTTTCCACGGGACGAAAATGAACAACAGGCGTCATGACTAGTTGTGCAATTTTATCGCCGGGTTTAAGGGTTTGGCTTTCCACCCCTATGTTGTGTAGATTAACAAACACCTCCCCTTCGTAACCTGAATCGATTACACAGGCTCCTACTATGAGTTGGCGTGTGGCAGCTACACTGGACCGGTTCTTTACCTCCAGCATGTATCCGTGCGGAATAGCAAACTTTAAGCCCGTGGGGATGATCCGACTGCTCGTTGTGGCAATGTACATCTTATTGTGAGGGTTCTGTGGGGAATAAAATATATCGAGACCCGCGTCCGATGGGTTAGCGCGGGAGGGCGCATACGCCGTCTCCCGCACCTTTGCATACTCAAGAATCATCTGATTCCTCTCCGCTAATGAGAGTAAAGTTTTCGACCACCTCATCAATGTTATACTTTCCTTTAAACAGTCGATATGCCTTTACCGCTGCTCGGATCTCATCCGTGTTGAGCCATCCATTCTCTCGGAACTCTGAGCGCAGTTCACGCTTTTGCTCCTGATAAGGCTGGATGCACTCTTCGATAGCCGATAGGGAGCGGATATACTCCTTAACGTATTGCTTCTTCTCTTCGTATGTTGTGGCCATTAAAGCCCTCCTTGGTTACTCTCTTAATATATCATTTTGAGAGGGTGTTGTCAAGTAGTTTTATGGAATTTGTATCTTAAAAAGCTGGAGGATAAAACTCTTCATGAGGTTGTCTTTTTGTTGGTCGTTATCGCATTCTGAAAAAATGTAGTTATATGAGCTTTTGTGTTGACGAACATCATCTTCAAGGCGCTTTACTTCTTTTTTCATCCAACGAGTCTGTTGTTTGTAATTTCGCGATTGCGTAATCTTAAGCTTTTCGGCAAGATCAAGCAAAATAAAGTACTTTTTATTGTCGAGGGCTTCGCTAGCCTCTTTAAATAGCTTGATATTTTCCATTCCCTGCTCGATGGTTACCGCGTGGTTAATTTTATCAGGATGGAGGCGCATTGCGAGTTTTTTAAATAGCTTGCGAAAGGACTCGTGAATCTCTATGTCGTCTTGTGTCATCTCATACTCAGACGGAGGGGGGTTTTCAGAGGGTGGTTGGTAGGGAATTAAGGCTTCACACTGAGAACCGCTTAAATCTGAAAAATTTGGCGGCAAAATTTTGGAGGGATCTGCGTTATAGAGGTTATCAAGATGGTCTCTGTTTTTTTTATTAAGCTCCTTGATATTCAAATTATGACGTCCTGCAAAATTTAAAAAGTGCTCGTGGAATGCGGCGGCAGCTTCAATGTTAATTTCTTCTATAAGATCCTTCTCATTGTGAATGAATCTCATCTCATTCACGTGACGTCGCCATCGTATCTTGTCGGATATGCCCATCCCTCAAGCCCTCTGCTGTAAGTAGAGGCTCTTTTACTTAAACTTAAAGTCCACCCGGGCACTAATTTCCAGTTCTGGGATGCGTAAATGGTTAGCAAGGTTGTATTTCTTCGCGTCCTTGGCCTCGACGTACCAATCGGCGTGTCCCCTCTCGTGGATGATGTCCAAAAAATAGTTCTTGGAATGTCCGCAATTCTTTGCCATCATCTGGTACACCTTCTTGTTTAATCTCTCGGTCTCCTCGGCGCTGGCTTTGACCTCTTCTACTTTTCCCCACTTTAAAGAACTCACATCGTGAATCATCAGTGTGGCATCCGGGTCCATGTACCGATAGCCTTCGGTGCCAAAGCTAAACAAGAGCGCTCCGCATGACATGGCTTTGCCTTGAGCGATGGTAGCAACCGGCAGTCTGGAGTGTCGAATGTCTGATATCATTGACATCAAACTATACACCTGCCCACCGTAACTGTCAATGATAACAGGTACGACCGGCTGCCCCGTATTCTGGGCGCGTGACATGAGTCCTGCAAATTCCTTGGCGGCAACCTCATCAAACTTTCTGACGCGAATAACTATTGGCAAGTCATCGATTAATTTAGGCTCTTTTAAAAGAGGACTAAAATGTTTTATTATATTCACTTCTTATCCTAGTAGTTTAAATGTTTTCCCTATCGCGTAGGTGCTGAATCCCCAGTTCTCATCATAATTTAGGCGCGCCATGTACGGGCGGTTAAGATGAATGCGATCCTTCTCGGGCTTCACTGCCCAGCATCTGATGCGTGTGGATTCGTTGTTCGAATCAACCACCTCTACAATCCAATAAAGCTTTCCATTCTTGGTTTTGCGGGGGGTAATCTTACGTGGAATGAACCAACAAATCTGAAGTCGCGGATCAAACTCTGAGATGGGTGGGATAAATTTGTCCTGCAATTGTTGGACGGTATCGGTACTAATCACTAAGTTGATGGGAAACACGCCGGTTAAATCAGTTTTAAACTGGATGATTTCCTCTTCGGTGAAATCTCCCTCGGGACGATAGAGTTCGATGTTCTCCATCAGCTTTTTTAAATTCTTGGGACGCTCCACGATGCACGCAGACCAGAAGTGCTTGCGACCGGTGAACCTGTCATCTACAAGGTTGTCTAGTGCGCCACCACGCCCCAAAGCGTCAAGAGCCTTCTTATTAAGCTTGGAATATACTATATCCTCCCGAAACAACAGGTCTTCCGCGTTCATAAAGGGTCGGTTTGCCAAAATCTGCTCGATGGCGCTGGCTCCAAGTCCCTTAATCGAAGTCAAGGGTTGAATTAGTGTCTTTCCATCTTCACTAATCTCCCAGACTGTTCCAGACTTGTTAATGTCTAGTGGCGCGATATCGAATCCAAATTTCTTGGCAATGTTGATCGCTTTTTCTTTTCGGGTCTCCGGTTCTTTATCGAGGAAGGCTGCCATCCATTCTGCTGGATAATAATGCCATAGCCACGCACACTGGAAGGAAATGATGCTATATGAGACTGCGTGGGACTTATTAAAGCCGTAGCCTGAGAAGAACTCGAACTTATCCCAGAGTCTCTCGGCTGCGTCTCGGTTGATACCATTTGCCTCGCATCCATCCACAAACTTAACCTTCAATTTGGTTTTTATGTTTCCTTTGCCTGTTCCTTTCTTGGTCAAGACTTTACGCAGCATGTTTCCCTCATCGAGAGTGAGTCCCCCCAACTTATGCGCCAACAAGGCAATTTGTTCTTGAAAAATAAGAAAGCCAAATGTTTCTTCGGTGATCTGTTGAGCTTCGTCGTTGAGATACTTAATATGGTGGGGGCTCCCCTTGGCTTCCACATATTCATCGTGTACATTCGCTGCCAGGGGTCCCGGTCGATAGATGGAGGTGATGGCAGAGAGATCGATGATGTTGCGTGGCTTTACGCGCTTACAAAACTTCTGTGCGCCATGCTCCGTGAACTGGAAAACTCCTGCCCACCTACCTTCATGGAAAACACCCTCATACACCTCCTGATTGTTCATGTCTATGGCGTCCGGATGAAGATGTGAGTTATAATATTCTCGCACTTCCGCGAACGTAGGCTCTTCTACTCCATGATGACGACGAAGGATGTGTTCAATACATCCCTCCATCATCTTCAGCGTGGAGAGTCCGAGCAAATCGAATTTAATGAAACCCATGGGCTCCAAGTGCCTTACGTTCTGACCTTCTGCCCATGGTGCTTGTCGAACTCCGCGGGAGTTAATGAGGGGCATACTTTTATCTAAGTCTTCAGCAACAACAATACCCCCTGCGTGGCGAGAGCAGGAACGAACCTGTCCCACAAGACCCTCAACATGGGTCTTGACTGCTGGGTGTTGAGCCAAGTACCTCTGTAGGGAGGGGGAGAACTCCATCACCTCTTCCCACGTAGGGCTATACACGCCGGCACGGATGCCGTGCTTCTTCTTTGCTTCCGGTGTTGCCTCGCGCATCATGATAGAGGTAACTGTGTTGACCTCCGTAAAGGGAATGTTATACAGCTTAGAAATGTCCTTGATTAAACTTTTGAGCTGCAGTGTGTTCCAGTTTGAAATCGGTGCGACACAATCTTCACCCCACATCTCTACTAGTTTTTCTTTAAGTGTCATGCTGTCCGATACATCATAATCGATATCAGGATAGTCGGTGGCATCAGAGCGCAAGAAGCGAGAGAAGAGGAGCCCATGTCTAATGGGATCCACCTGTGTGATGTTAAGAGCATAGGCAACCAGGGATCCGGCAGCCGATCCTCGACCGGGACCGGGCAGCATCATGTCCGTGGCGACGTCAACGATTGACTTCATTGTGAGAAAATACTTGGAGAATCCTCGATCATCGATGACGTTCAACTCGTGCTTGAGTCGTTCTGCGTATTCCACGTTGTCGTGGAGACCCTTATCTTTAAGACCCTCTAGGGCAAAATTCACCAGTGCTTGTGTCGCTGTAAACCCAGCAGGAACAACGAATTCCGGAAGGCGGACTGTATTGTCGGGCAGGAAGGACTCGATGCGCTCGAAGGCGATCTTGTGTGTCTCCTCAAGACTCTGCATAATCACGTCGTCGTCATATTCAAAGCCCTGTTTCTGTGAGTATCTCTTATAGCTCTCCCACATTTGATCGCCATTCTTGGGGTACAACTCGTACCCAATCTCCTCAACACCGGCTGGCAATTGAGACTCTTCGTCAGCCCATGACGGTCGACCTTTACCAAGCCAGCCCAGCCTCTTATAAAGTTCACGATCTTTCCATGCGTCAGGATTTGGATAGTGACTGTCGGCAGTCGTAATGAGTTTGACTCCGAACTCCTGTGCCACCTGAATGATGTACTGGTTGAGTTCGTGCTGTTCTTTAATGTTGTTCCATTGAATTTCTGCGTACCATCGGTCACCAAAGATATCTTGCATGTTCATGGTGGTCTCACGCATGGCATCTAGGACGGCGTCAGCGCCTTCCTCGCGGTTTTCCCAATAGTTCCCCGCATATACGCCTCCGAGGCAAGCAGAGGCTGCTATGATACCCTTATTGTACTGTTTCAGGAGCTTATAGTCAATGCGGGGGTACCGATAGAAGTTCTCTGCCTTGTAGCTATCGGATACAAGCTTGAAAAGGTTGTTAAGTCCCTCTTGATTTTGAACGAGCAACACTATGTGACGCCTACGCCGGAGCATGTCTTGTGTCTTCTTGCTGTCACCTTCATCTTCAACGGTGGTGCCTGAAGCTGCATCCTTTTTGATTGAACGGGCGCGCTTCTTGTCTTCCATCGCTGTGGTATACTCTGCGCGCCACTCGTCTATCGATGGAATGAAGTAGGCTTCGCATCCAAAGATTGGTTTAAAGTTTTTCCCCTCTTCTTTCATCTTCTTGGCATGAAGTACCTGATAGGCTAGTCCGTTCATGTTTCCATGATCGGTTAGCGCTAGCGCATCGCATCCGTTCTCATATGCGAAATCCATATGAGCAGCGGGGTATCCGATGGCATCAAAAATAGAGCCTGCTACACTATGTGCATGCAAACCCACAAACTTAAGCGTGGGGTGCGGTCTTCCCATGAATTCTCCTATTCATATGGTATTGTAACGTGTTTATGAGGCTTTGTCAAGCATTCTTCGGGGGTTTCTATAGAAAAATCTGATGCAAGAAAATTCCGATATCCACTCCAACTAGAAACGTCAAAGAACCACGGCACAGCCACATGACTGGCGTCGTCCTCATTAACGGGCTCAAATATTTCATCAAAGTTAAAGTCTCGGGCCGACCATCTCTCGTGGAGGGGGAGCTTCTGGCTCGGGTATTGGTGGTGGGGTAAAGGGGGTAAAAATTCCCTTGTGGTCTTTTGGTTTACTTTTCTTCGACATAATTTAAAATCTTCTCCTGTCATGGTAAATGCTAACGGCAAGTTGTCTTTCACTGTTTTCCCTTCGCAGGAAAGAAAAAAGTTTTTCTCCTTGTGGGAGATAAGACGTCTATGGTTGCGGATGTCGTAAATATCATAGAGCCCGTGTGGAAACGAGACATAATATTTTTGAGGGATGAGCCAATGAGAAATACTATAAGCAATTCTCCATGCGGAATGAATCCCGTATAACACAGACCACCCAAAAGAATCGCGGCGCGCACGGTCCTTTGGGTGGATTGGCACGTAATATATAGGTATCTCTTTTCGTTGTTCCGAACTAAATTTCGTAGGACGCCTATAATATACGGGATCATACGTCCATTCTCCCACTATTTTACGCACCATGGGGGCTAAATCATCATTAGCCACGATCCAAATAGTGTTACAGCCTGCTATTGCACACTCAAAGACTGCCTTTTGAATCGCGGTGAAGCCAGGGGATAACGGCAGCAAGCATTCTGGGGTATGAAGTTGCATGTCTGTGTGCAAGTTGGCGACCGGGACGATTCCCGCTAAGTGTAAGTGATTCATTATTATTATTTTAAAAATCTATTATAAATTAGTGAAACATCCGACAGATTCGCCACCAAATCCTCTTCAGTAATGGCGGTGGTGGTGGAGGGGGTGTCATGATTTCCATCATTAGGCGCCTCCATGCGACGGCGCGCCGATCTTCTTCTGACATGTGTTGTTCTAAATCTATAATGTTTTGGTTTTCCGTTTGGTCCGTATCCATTAAAGACTCCCTTCATTCCTCTTGATTCCATTTCGGCAACAGTTTTAAATCTTGCCATGGTTTCCGAGTAATCAAAATTTTGCATTTGTTCTTTGCTTAAAAGAGACACTGCGCAGGCATCCTTCACTGCAGTTGCTCCATCAATTCTTTCGGAAGGGTAAAACCAGATTTCAGATACAAAATCATCTTCTGTTTTAATGTAATCAATCTCATGTTTACCCCCCTTGTTGAAAGCTATATAATCATAGCATATATATTCGTCGTTGGTAAGCTCTTTATCTTTGGCAAAGCCGTGACAATGATCATCCCCAAAATAATGGCACTCATTGAAAGCAATTTCTGCTATCTTAGAGTACTCATTGGCACACACCATGGTATTACCATCGTACCTCATCGACTGACACAGTGTGGAAAGTGGCACCTTGCCGTCAAGAGATAATAAAAACAATAGACGCTCCCATAGTAATTCTTTGCGGGCCCCCAATAGTTTAACGCCCTCAAACGTCGTTAAACTTTCGGTCTCGTTTGGTATTTTGAGAGCACTGAGATCCACCTCTGGTTCGAAACAATCAAACCTAAAGGGTCGGCGCTGTTCACTAAAAAAAATGGGGTAATTGTGGGCGTATGCATATAATACTGCCTTTAATGAGCTACCAATTACTATGTTCTCATATTCAAAAACCAATTTACTTCCTTAAGCCTGATCGATCATAGCCACCTTGATGCCAATTGGGATGCATGAGGTGAAATTTCTGGTTGTAGTGAGACCACCCTAGGGCATGTCCCAGTTCGTGCTCCAAGACGCGATCCCGCGGAGCATACTTGGGATAAATAAAAATCTTTGCTTTGGCAATGTGACCGGTCACCTTCTCTGTGAAGATTCGGGTTGCTGCCATATGGTTCTCGTCGATGTTCCCTTCGGGGAGGGTAACTATGATTTCTCCGTGGCGTGGGTCGGCGCAATTCAAAGTACCATCCATCCTCACTCCGTCAAATTCGTACCCGAGCATTTCCCAAAACTTAATTGCTTTTTGTGCGCGATACATCTTCACCTCGGTGCTTTCACAAATCCTTATGCGAGGCTCATCTTTCCATATTGCCTTTTGTACCGGAACTCCGAGAGTGTAGGTTTGGACGGGCTCGATGTTGGCAACTTTTAAAAGCGAAAACTCTTGTGTATTAAAACAACTTAAGAATAATGCAAGAAGAATTCCCATGTAGTAATTAGGAATTTCTTACTTTTAATTAGTTCTTTATCTTGTCAAGAATATCAATTTCGTATTTAACTTCGTTCAAAAGAGTCTTGAGATCGAGTCCCGCGCAATCAATCTTTCCCTTGCTGATGTGGTAATGACTCACAAAACCAGAGTAGGTGCCGTAGGTTACTTCTTGAACATACTTGGTAGACGTCTTACCAAACTGACTAGTGGGTGTCTCATAGGGAATATCCAAAGCTTTGTGTATGGCTTTCCAGAGAGCCTTTGCGGCTTCAATCTGAGCCGGGTAGAATCCCATGAAGGGATCCAGTTTGCTTCCGTGGACCCATGCATCCTCTACCATGGGTCGCTCTCCAAAGCCATTCTTTACGTACCAGTCTTGATACTTGGGGTAATAGGCATTCGTTATCTCAACGCCGACCGAAGGTCGGTTAGTGCGAGATGACCCGGCGTGCCACGCCGCGTGCTGCATGTCCAAGGTCTGGTAAATCGTACCATCATTATCAATGAGGAAATGAACAGAAGCCCCTCGCTTATTAAGCACACCTTGGCACGACTTGGATGAAAGGCACACGTCCCAGTGGTTAACAAAGTAGCGGATTTTACGAGGAGGTCTTCCTGAGTAGTCGTAGTAGTGACCGGGTGGCGTTTCTAAGCCGCCCTTCTCTGACCACAGCACAAACTTGTCCCATTCAATGGGGTGGAATTCTCCATTATAAACAATGTAATTTGAATAGTGACAGTCATCAGGCTTGTAGTCATCTATATCCGCTTGGCGTTCGGTCCAAAGGCGCCTGAATGTGGCAGGACCACATAGCCCATCGGCAGCAAGCCCGCGAACACGTTGCCATTTCTTAACTGCCCTTACAAGCTTGTCATCAAAATACTTTTCACCGAACCAGCTTGGTTCCCATCCGAGTTTTTTAGCCGAAGCCTCGTTGTAAAAGTGTTTGTCCATACATGGTGTGCCTCCATTTACTCCACCATTCCGACAACGTAATTGTCGAGAATCACATTATAAATAGTAGTTCCAACTGTTATCTCCTCAATCATGGCACGGTCAACTACGAGCCGTGAGCCGGTCGCAATATCAAATCTTGCATCTAACGCGCCCTTGACACCTATAACCTCAACAAACTTTTGTTCTTCGGGTTTATAGTCCTCTGGTAACACAATTAATGATTGCGATATATCTGGCTTAGGTGGCACTTCAATTAGAATATATCTGTTAACGGGCGTGAGCATTTTGTAACTCCTGTAGTATCATTCTTTCTTGAATTTCATAATCTTGTTTGCTTAAGAAGATATCCTCTCTACCTGCGCAGTGTTTGCAATACATCGTCAGGTGTACATTGTTTCCATGCGTAGATCTAATGTTGCCTACGGGGATCCAGTAACACTCTCCCTTTCCTATTGTACATTTTCTTTTTAAAAGTCTTGCTTCCATTAAGTGATTAAAGTTCATGCCTTCTCCTAAATTGTGCATGTGTCGTTGGTACAGAAGCGGGTTCCGGCGCCCCCATCATCGTTATTGGTTCTCTGGAGGGGTGTGAGGTCGACCGTCATTTGTTCATATTGTTCCCGTGTAATTGCCTCATAAGGCGCCTGAGTATAGCCTGTTTCTTCGTGCTTAAGGAAGGCAACTGCCTTAAGCCTGGTTTCGTATAATTCGAGAGCACCTTTGATTTGACTTGCCTCCGATGGTTTAAAAGTGACTGTAATAGACACCGAGTTATCGGCCCAATAATGTTGATATTGGGCTGCAATTTCAAGTTGTTCCCACATGGAGATGTCCTTCTTCCCCTTTGTGAAATAGGGCTCATGTACAGGAAACTCGATAACAGCAGTGTTCGGAGAGTATTCATCATCTTCTACATTATAGCCCGCTTCTCTTAGTTTGTCAACCAAATTTGAATTTTTAGAAAATCTAATTCTACGAATGTAATATTCATTCTCCGGAAAATGAATCCCCGGTGTGGAACCATTTAACAGAGAGACCGTACCCGACGGTTTGATTGACGTCATGCGTATTGACTTGGGAATACATAGCCAATTAGAATATTCTTCATCTAATTGTTTAACATACGCGTATGCCTTATCACACATATCATAGACGGCGCGCCGTCCGAACTTATTAAAAGCTTGTATAACTCCAGATTGCGAGAGCCCAATGCGCCGATTCTTAAGCATCTTGGCGTTGGTTTCTGGCCAATGTGTATTCGATAGGGTGATTGTTTTCCCATATAGGTATGCGATCTTTAAGGTACGTAAATAATCCTCAAGGTCCTCGTGCTTGGCGGGGTATGTTTCGACTAAGCAGCATAATTCAGCGTCTTCAAGTTGTTGTTCTACACAAGGGTTAAAGCCGGCTACGTTCATATCATCATGGCGCACACCATCTTTAAAACGACCGCGTGTACGCGCGTTGTTGAGCCAGATGTAGCCGGGCTCGCCATTCTTTTGACTCTGCAATGCGTGCCATGTGTAGTCCATTCCTACTTCAGCATTGAAAGAATTGTTCGATCCCCAGCGATGGTGATAAAGCTTTTCTTGATCATTCTTCATTTCAAGATACCGCATGTCATCAAACTTGCCCATGGCAAGGGCTGCAGATCTCCGGACATTGCCCGCTACCACACACCTGCCTATCAAATTTTCGGTATCTACAATGTCTACCGAGCTAATTTGCTCTCCAATGTTTTCCGTGTAAAGGGTTTTTAAGTTTTGATGAAGCTCTACTAATGGACGTGAGCC
>Ga0098057_1000571_pt1 | contig 12271 bp, 10 predicted proteins | sample 18_taG_FD_77072 | JGI IMG/M metagenome (GOLD analysis project Ga0098057, IMG submission 77072) | Marine viral communities from the Subarctic Pacific Ocean - 18_ETSP_OMZAT15316 metaG | ecosystem: Environmental > Aquatic > Marine > Oceanic | place: Pacific Ocean | collected 2015-01-19 | reverse complement strand
GATCTGCAACCAGAGAACAGGATAGCATTAGAATCAGTAATGGTAGCACTAGTTGCTGGTGGTCGAGTACAGGAAGGTGCATTAGTAGCACAAATGATTGAAAAGACGTGCTGATCTGGATGGGCGTCGGGTCAGAGCAAGACCTGCTGAGCCCGCGCTATCTGGGCTTCATACGCAACTCTGCCACGCTGGCGGGGGTGGCAGCGGTGCTGACCGTGGCCGCTGCAGTCTGCGTGGGGTTCTTCCAGCGGTTGCGTCCGGGCAAGCTGTCGTTCGGTGCAGGCTATATCGCGCGGTTGGGCTATGCGGTGCCGGGCGGGGTGATTGCCGTGGGGCTGATGGTGCCCTTTGCGACCTTTGATAACCAGCTTGATGCCTGGATGCGCAGCACCTTCGACATATCGACCGGGCTGCTGGTCACCGGGTCGATCTGGCTGCTCGTCGCCGCCTATATGGTACGCTTCCTTGCGGCGGCTCTGGGGGCGTATGAAGGCGGGCAGGCGATGGTGCATGCCAATATGGACTCTGCCGCACGGTCATTGGGGGAAACCCCTGTGGGCACGCTGCGCCGTGTGCATCTACCGATCCTGTCGCCAAGCCTGCTGACCGCGCTGCTGATCGTTTTCGTCGATGTGATGAAAGAGCTGCCTGCAACGCTGATCATGCGGCCATTCAACTACGACACGCTGGCGGTGCAGGCCTACCGGCTGGCAAGCGACGAGCGGCTGGACGGGGCGGCGGTGCCGAGCCTTGTGATCGTGGCAATGGGGTTGCTGCCCGTGATCCTGATCTGCCGTCAGGTCGGTCGGCAGAAATAAACATTTCCCTTTACGCATGAAAAAACCGCACCGGCCCAGGGCCGATGCGGTTCAATGTCGTGTCTCTGCCGTGGCAGGCTGGGATTATTCCCAGCCAACCGCGTTAAAGATCTTCTGTGCTGTGGGGATGTTCTTGGCCACTTCGGACAGGTTCACCTCGTCTGCTTTGAATTCGCCCAGCTTCTCGACCGATTCCGCAAGCTCTACACCTTCGACGGCGGGGAATTCGTCGTTCCCAGCAGAGAAGTAGGCCTGCGCGCTGTCGGAGGACAGATACTCGAGGAACTTGACCGCGTTGTCACGGTTTGGCGCATTGGCTGCAACACCGGCACCCGACAGGTTCATGTGCGCGCCGTTGCCTTCCTGGTCGGGGAACACCAGACCGATTTTATCCAGATCGGCGCTTAGCCCGTCTACTTCGGTGCGGATGGCACGGGCAAAGTAGTAGGAGTTCGAGACGGAGATTTCGCATTCGCCCGATACCAGACCGCGCAGCTGGTCGGTGTCACCGCCCTGTGGTGCACGTGCCATGTTGTTCACAACGCCCTGTGCCCATTCGGTGGCTTTCTCTTCACCGTGGTGCGTGACCAACGCCGCCAGCAGGGTCTGGTTGTAGGAGTTCGTGGAGGAACGGATGCAGACCTGACCTTCATAGGCAGGATCGGCGAGATCCAGATAGTTCTGCGGCGGGTTGTCTACCGCGTCCTTGCTGTAAAAGATGATCCGCGCGCGCTGAGAAAAGCCGAACCAGTCGTTGTCGGCGTCTTGCAGGTTGCTGGGGATACGCTCTTCGAGGATGTCGCTGTCAACGGATTGCAGCAGGCCCATTTCCTTGGCGCGGCTCAGGCGGCTGGTGTCGACGGTGATCAGAACGTCCGCGGGGGAGTTTGCACCCTCGGCTTCCATACGCGCCAGTAGCTCGTCTGCTTTGCCTTCGATGCGGTTGATGGTGATGCCGGTCTGCTCGGTAAAGTCGGAATACAGACGCTCGTCTGTGTCGTAGTGACGCGAGGAGTAGAGGTTCAGCTGCCCTTCGGCCAATGCTGGCATCGCAACTGTGGCCATCAAGGCGGCCGTGAAAGCGGATTTCGTCAGAGTCATCAGGTGACCTCCATCTGTGTAAAACTTATAAAAAGAGTAAGAAACAGATTTGAGGGCTGATATCAAGGAATACTTGAGTGAATTAATAGGACAAGCGTCTTGCCGCGTGGGGGCGGCAAGACGCGCGGGATCAGTCGCCGATTTTGTCCTGAGTCTTTGTGTCAAAATCGCTGGCATCGTGGCGTTCGTGCAGCTGCATTTCGGGTTCACCGAAGGGTCGGTTGACCATGCGACCACGTGTAACGGCAGGGCGCGCGTCGATCTTCTTGGCCCATTTCATCAGGTTTTCGTAGGAATCGACTTTCAGGAACTCTGCCGCGTCATAGAGACGGCCCAGAACCAGCTGCCCGTACCATGCCCAGATCGCCATATCCGCGATCGAATATTCGCCCGCCATGTATTCGTTATCGGCAAGGTGACGATCGAGCACGTCAAGCTGGCGCTTGGTCTCCATCGCGAAACGGTCAATGCAGTACTTAATTTTGACCGGCGCATAGGCGTAGAAATGGCCAAAGCCGCCGCCAAGATATGGCGCGCTACCCATTTGCCAGAACAGCCACGACATACATTCGGTGCGCTGGCTTGGGTCTTTGGGGATGAATGCGCCGAATTTCTCGGCCAGATGCAGCATGATCGATCCGGATTCAAACAGGCGTTGCGGCGCGTCGCCGGACCGGTCCATCATCGCGGGAATTTTGGAGTTCGGGTTGATGTCGACAAAGCCGGATCCGAATTGATCCCCTTCGCCGATGTTGATCAGCCACGCGTCATACTCGGCGCCCTTGTGCCCGGCGGCCAGTAGTTCTTCCAGCAGCACGGTGACTTTGACGCCATTGGGCGTCGCGAGGGAGTAAAGCTGATAGGGATGTTTGCCGACCGGCAGCTCTTTGTCTGCGGTGGGGCCTGCGATGGGGCGGTTGATATTGGCGAATTTACCGCCATTGCCGGGTTCCCACTCCCATACGGTGGGCGGGGTGTAGTCGGGCAGATCGGTCATGAGATCCCTTTCAGTTCGTCTGATGAAGTCTGAGGAGAACCTAAGCGGTATTGGGGGGATCGCAAGAGGTCAGCACAGATTGGCTGAGGCAGGGGGGGGGGGCGCGGTTGACGGCGGCCCAAACGAAAAAAGCCGCCCCCGAAGGAGCGGCCTTTCATCAAATGCGCGCGAAGCTTAACCCTGACGGGCTTTGAAACGGCGCTGCGTTTTGTTGATTACGTAAACGCGGCCTTTGCGACGCACAACGCGGCAGTCACGGTGCCGGTTCTTGAGCGAGCGGAGCGAATTGCGAACCTTCATGGTCGTTCTCCTGTGTCGTGGCGCGGGCCAGCGCCGGGTTGCGGGCAGTTCAGCGAATGCTGAACCATGAATTAGGTGGTGGGCGATACTGGGATCGAACCAGTGACCCCTTCGATGTCAACGAAGTGCTCTACCGCTGAGCTAATCACCCCCTATGTAGCACGAAATTTGCACCCCAAACCAAATCGGGGCGCGAGATATTCGCGCCGGTAGCGGGGTCTATAAATAGAGTCGGAGGCATGATCAAGGGGTTTTGGCTTTGTAAAAACATGCGCTATGATCATTCTCGAAAGGTGCAACAATGCCACACATCGCCTACGAAGTCGTTCGCCCCGATCAAGCCCGTTCCTGCGCGGTGTTTGCATCCCCTCATTCGGGGCGGAATTACAGCTTTTCCTTCCTGCGGTCCACGGTGTTGGACGGGCATAGCATACGCTCGTCAGAGGACGCGTTTGTTGACCTTTTGTTTAATTCTGCCCCCCATTTCGGGGCTCCGTTTCTGATGGCGGGAGCCCCTCGTGCGTTCCTTGATCTGAACCGGTCCCGAGACGAGCTTGACCCGGCCCTGATCGAAGGGGTTCGGCGGCAGGCGCATAACCCGCGGGTTGCCTCCGGATTGGGGGTTATTCCGCGTGTCGTGGCAAACGGGCGGTCGATTTATCAGGGCAAATTAACACTGGATGAAGCACGGGCGCGAATCGCCACCTATTGGGTGCCGTACCACGATATGTTGCAAAGCCTGCTGAACGACGCGCGGGCGGATCACGGGCAGGCGATCTTGGTGGATTGCCATTCGATGCCGCACGAGGCGATGGATGGCGTCGCGCGTATGGGGTTGAAACGGCCTGAAGTGGTCTTGGGTGACCGGTTCGGCGCGGCAGCCAGCAGCGATGTTGTGGATCAGATAGAGGCCGCTTTCGTCAAAGCAGGGTTCACCGTCACCCGCAACACGCCGTTTGCGGGGGCCTATATCACCCAAGCTTACGGTCGTCCGGCACGGGGGCAGCATGCGGTGCAGGTCGAATTGGACCGGTCGATGTATATGAACGAATCTCTGGTGCGCCCCAACGGTGATTTCGAGGATGTCCAAAAAGCGCTTCGCGGCGTTGTGGCAGAGATTGCGCGGATCCGTCCAGAAAGCCTCGCCCTCGCGGCGGAGTGATCAGCGCAGCGCACGCCCCTTGACGATTGCCTTGTCCCCGAACCGGTTGCGGATGGCATCTGTTGCCCGCTCTGCCTGACCCCGGCGGGCGGCATCCGGGTCCAGCAGGTCGCCCGCGGTATCGGCACCGTCAGCCGCGCTCAGGTCCGAAATGCCACACCCGAGCAGCCGGAAAGGCCCCGGTTCACCAAGCTGGTCAAACAGCCCGCGCGCTGTGCGGTAGATGCGGTCGGCCAGTTGCGTCGGGTCATACAGCGACACCCGCCGCGTGATCAGCGAGAAATCGGCCCGTTTGAGCTTGAGCACGACAACGCGGCCAGCAAGGTCTTTGGCCTTGGCGCGGTCCGCCACCTTTTGCGCCATGCGCCACAGATGGCCGTCCAGCAGGTCAGGGTCGGAGGTGTCTTCGTTGAAGGTGGTTTCGTTGCTGATGGATTTCATCGGTTCATGCGCGGAAACACGGCGGTTGTCTTGGCCGCGTGCCAGATGCCAGAGGCGGTCGCCCATACTGCCGAAACGGGCGATCAGGTCGGTCCTTTCCCATCGCAGAAGGTCCGCGAAGGTCTGGATGCCAGCCTTGTTCAGGGACCCGAGCGTTGCCGCGCCCACGCCCCAGATCATGCTCACCGGTTTGTCGTTCAGAAACCTCTGTGTTTCTTCCTTGCCGATCACTGAAAACCCGTGCGGCTTATCAAGGTCAGAGGCGACTTTGGCCAGAAACTTGTTGTGTGACAGCCCGATAGATCCGGTTAGCCCCAGTTCGACCTTCATGCGACGCACCAGTCGCGCAAGCATCACGGCAGGGGGTGCCCCGTGCAGCTTGGTTGTGCCGGTCATGTCCAGAAACGCCTCGTCCAGTGACAGCGGCTGCAGGGCGGGGGTGAGCTCTTCCATCATGGCGCGGATCGCGCGGGAAGCTTCGACATATGCATCCATGCGTGGCTTGATGATGATCGCTTCGGGGCAGAGTTTCAGCGCCTGGAACATCGGCATGGCAGAGCGGACCCCTTTGATCCGCGCGATATAGCAGGCGGTCGACACGACCCCGCGGCGTCCGCCCCCGATGATCACGGGCTTGCCATTCAGCGCCGGATTGTCGCGTTTCTCTACGGATGCGTAGAAGGCATCGCAATCCATATGGGCGATGGAAAGGTCGAATAATTCGGGATGCGACGAGATGCGCGGGCTGCCGCAGGCAGAGCACCGGCGCGCGGGCGCGATTTCGGACAGGCAGTCTCGGCAGAGGGCGGGCATGGCGGTCAGGTAGGGTTAAGGGCTGGTTAACGCAAGTCTACCCGATCACACGCGACTTCGCCATGCACATACGTGCAGCGTCGGGTTGAAGGGCGGAAATCGAAAGGGGGGGCAAAGAAAGACCCCCGCCTGAAGCGGGGGGAGGTGACGGACTTCAGGAAGAACCAGTCCGTCGGGGAGTATCACCAAAGTAAGGTTGCCATATGAATGTCATAAAACATACACGGAACTTCCAGTTGCTGGCAGCCAGTTCATGTTTGTTACCGATTTATCACATAGGCGAAAATGCGCTATTTGTTGGGTTTCGCGCATTTCGGCTGCGTTCAGGGCAGCTCTGCCAGCACCGCGCGGGCGGCGGCGGCGGGGTCTTCGGCCTGCCAGATCGGGCGACCAACGACGATGTGATCCGCCCCGTCCAAGATCGCCTGCCCCGGTGCTGCCACGCGTTTCTGGTCGCCAAGGGCCGCCCCGCTTGGCCGCACGCCGGGGGTGACGATCAGCTTGCCGTTGGCCTCGGGTAGGGCACGGATCAGGGCCGCCTCTTGCGGGGAAGCGATGACGCCGTCAGCACCAGCCTCCAGCGCGCGCCCGGCGCGGGTCTGGACCAGATCGGGGATATCGCCCGACTGGATCATCGCCGCGTCCAGATCGTTGCGGTCCAGGGAAGTCAGGATGGTCACCGCCAAAATCTTGGTGCGGGATCCTGCGGCGCCTTCCATCGCGGCACGGACAACATGGGGGTCACCGTGCACGGTCAGAAAATCGAGGTCGAACTGCGCAAGCCCGCGCACCGCTGCCTCGACGGTCGCGCTGATATCGAACAGTTTCATGTCCAGAAAAATGCGTTTGCCGTGTTCCTGGATCAGCTCGTTCGCAAGCGCCAGGCCGCCGCCCGTCAACATGCCCAGACCAATTTTGTAAAAGCTCACCGCGTCGCCCAGCTTTTGGGTCAGTTCAAGGCCGGCAACAGCGTGGGGGACATCAAGGGCAACGATCAGGCGGTCATCTGACATGGGGCGGGCTCCGAAGTGATGAGATTTGGCAAACGCCGGAGGCTTACGGTGTTCGACATGACATGTCTATGAAAACAGGGATCGCGCAAAGAAAAAGGCCCGGGCAGCGCAATCGCTGTCCGGGCGAGTATCAGAGACGTGCAGGCAGGCAGTTGTCTCTGGATTGGGCGGGACACGCGCCGGGACGGGCGCGCAGGGAGTTCCGCCGAAACTGTAAATCAGGCGGCGCGAAGGCCGGGAAGGTTGGCGACATGGCGCAACCAAGCTTTTGGATCGAACCGAGGGCGGCCACTTCGTTGTGCTGGCTTCTGGGCGCGGATCTCGGAATACATGCCGCCGCGGCTCGTATGGCGACGCTCGGCCTGTTTGGTCAGGCCTTTGGCAGCTTGATCAAAGGACATCGTCATCGGCGCGTTGATGGCGCAGGCATATTTGCGGGACCGATCGCCATCGTGGACGGTGACCAAAGCTTCGAAGCATTGCTCTGCCGCGTTGTAGATAACGTCGTTCATCTGAATCTGGCGCGTCTGCATGTTCGTACCTCAAGGATTTGTTGTACTGGTTAAAGTCGGCTCGATTTGTTTTCGTTCATCTGCCAGTACAACGTATGTGTGACTAAATGGTTCCACTGGGGCGCATCCGTCATGTGGATAAATGTAAATTTTCGCTTAAAATCAGTCAATTAACATTTTTGTAATTATTTCTTGCCATGAGCGACAAATTGCGAAACTGCACTTTTCTTGTGGGATTCCAATGTGTTCGCAATGTGGCGAAATCCCACCAGTCTGAAAAATAATCTTAAAAGGTGTATGTTTTTTGTTGACGCTTTTGTGAGGCGACTCTCTTGAATCCCTTCCTTCTGTCCCCAAATTCTATCCCGAGGATCACGCCATGATGTGCTGCAAAGCGGGCATCTTCTTTGTGGTCGCTTTAAGAAAAGGAGAAGCTCATGGACTTGAGCAAGTTCACAGAACGGTCGCGCGGCTTTATTCAGGCTGCGCAAACAGTCGCGACGCGTGAAAGCCACCAACGGCTGACGCCTGAGCATTTATTGAAAGCACTGCTGGATGACGACCAAGGGCTGGCGAGCAATCTGATTGCTGCTGCCGGTGGCGATCCTGTACGTGTGATTGAAACCCTGACGCTGTCTTTGGGCAAGCTGCCCAAGGTGTCGGGCGACGCCGCGCAGGTATACCTTGATAATGCCACCGCAAAAGTGCTGGCCGAAGCAGAGACGCTGGCCAAAAAAGCGGGCGACAGCTTTGTGCCGGTCGAACGCGTGCTGATGGCCCTTGCGATGGTGAAATCCGGTGCGAAAACCGCGTTGGATGCGGGTAAGGTCACCGCACAGGGGTTGAACGCCGCTATCAATGATATCCGGAAAGGGCGCACGGCTGATACGGCCAGTGCGGAAGACGGGTATGAGGCGCTCAAGAAGTACAGCCTTGATCTGACGGAACGTGCCCGCGAAGGCAAAATCGACCCGATCATCGGTCGGGACGAGGAAATTCGTCGCGCCATGCAGGTGTTGAGCCGCCGTACCAAGAACAACCCGGTGCTGATCGGTGAGCCCGGCGTGGGTAAAACCGCGATTGCCGAGGGGCTCGCCCTGCGGATCGTGGATGGCGATGTGCCCGAATCCCTGCGCAACAAGCGCTTGCTGGCGCTGGATATGGGCGCGCTGATTGCCGGCGCGAAGTATCGTGGCGAGTTCGAAGAACGGTTGAAAGCCGTCCTGACCGAAGTCACCGAAGCCGCGGGCGAGGTGATCCTGTTCATTGACGAGATGCACACGCTGGTTGGCGCCGGTAAGGCGGACGGCGCGATGGACGCGGCCAACCTCATCAAACCGGCTTTGGCGCGGGGTGAATTGCACTGCGTTGGTGCGACGACCTTGGACGAATACCGTAAGTATGTCGAAAAAGACGCAGCACTTGCCCGTCGGTTCCAGCCTGTGATGGTCAGCGAACCTACGGTCGAGGATACGGTGTCGATCCTGCGAGGCATTAAGGAGAAGTACGAGCTGCACCATGGTGTGCGGATCAGCGACTCTGCCCTTGTGGCGGCGGCGACCCTGTCGCACCGCTATATCACGGACCGTTTTCTGCCCGACAAGGCAATCGACCTTGTGGACGAGGCCGCGAGCCGTCTGCGGATGGAAGTCGACAGCAAACCGGAAGAGCTGGATGCGCTGGACCGTCAGATCATGCAGCTTCAGATCGAAGCCGAGGCGTTGAAGAAAGAGGACGACGCTGCCAGCAAGGACCGCTTGGACAAGTTGGAGAAAGAGCTGGGGGATCTGCAGGAAAAGGCCGATGCCATGACTGCGCAGTGGCAGGGCGAACGTGATCGCCTTGAGGGCGCGCGCGAGCTGAAAGAGCAGCTGGACCGTGCCCGCGCCGAGCTTGAGATCGCCAAGCGCGAAGGCAACCTCGCCAAAGCGGGGGAGCTTTCCTATGGCGTGATCCCGCAGCTTGAACGCAAGCTGGGCGAGGCCGAAGAAAACGAAGCTGACGTCATGGTCGAAGAGGCCGTGCGCCCGGACCAGATCGCCAGCGTCGTCGAACGTTGGACGGGTATCCCCGCGGGTCGTATGCTGGAAGGCGAGCGGGACAAGTTGCTGCGCATGGAGGACCAGTTGCACAACCGTGTCATTGGTCAGAACCTCGCCGTCAAAGCTGTGTCGAACGCGGTGCGCCGTGCGCGTGCTGGCCTGAACGACGAGGCCCGCCCCTTGGGCAGCTTCCTGTTCCTCGGGCCGACTGGTGTAGGTAAGACCGAGCTGACCAAGGCCGTGGCCGAGTTCCTGTTCGACGACGAGAACGCGATGGTGCGGATCGACATGTCTGAGTTCATGGAGAAACATGCCGTGGCCCGTCTGATCGGCGCGCCTCCCGGGTATGTTGGCTATGACGAAGGTGGCGTATTGACCGAAGCCGTGCGGCGCAGACCCTATCAGGTCGTGCTGTTCGACGAGGTCGAGAAGGCGCACCCCGACGTGTTCAACGTGTTGCTGCAGGTCTTGGATGATGGTGTGCTGACGGACGGTCAGGGCCGTAAGGTCGACTTCAAGCAGACGCTGATCGTGCTGACCAGCAACCTTGGGGCGCAAGCGCTGAGCCAGTTGCCCGAAGGGGGCGACATGACGCAGGCGAAACGGGATGTGATGGATGCGGTGCGGGCTCACTTCCGCCCCGAGTTCCTGAACCGACTGGATGAAACGGTGATCTTTGACCGCTTGGCACGTGCCGACATGGCGGGGATCGTCGACATTCAGGTGAATCGTCTGCTGAAGCGTCTCGCTGGTCGCAAGATCGGGTTGGAGTTGGACGAAGGCGCGCGCAAGTGGCTCGCCGACGAAGGCTATGATCCGGTGTTCGGGGCGCGTCCGCTGAAGCGGGTGATCCAGCGTGCATTGCAAGACCCACTGGCCGAGATGATCCTGGCCGGTGACGTGCTGGATGGGGATCTTATCCCGGTGCAGGCTGGTGCCGAAGGGCTGATCATCGGCGACCGCGTGGCTGCCAGCAACCGCGCCAAACCGGACGAAGCGACCGTCCACTAGGTACATAGTATATAGTGTGGTGATGTGATCGGGCAGGGCCGGGGGAAACCTCGGCCCTGTTCGCATGTGTTGCCCTGACATTCCGGTGTGTCTCCTGAAATGTAGCGGATTGCGTTTGGTGGGCGCGACAACCCGCAGTAGGCTACCCATGTATATTGGTAAGGAGCGCCTGTTATGGCCTATCGCTGGATCAACACACTCACGGATAAAGACGTCACCCCGCATGCTGCATTTATGAACCGACGTCAGATCATGGGGGGCGCTTTGGCGGGGATCGGGTTGGCCGGTATCGCGGGGCGCACCTCTGCCGCGCCGGAGGGGTTAGAGCCGAACAGTTATGAAGATATCACCAGTTACAATAACTACTATGAATTCGGCACCGGTAAGGACGACCCCGCCAGATACGCGGACCGTCTGACGATTGAACCCTGGACGGTGCAGATTGACGGGCTGGTCGACAAGCCCGGTGCCTATGGGTTCGACGACATCATGCAGCAGATGACGATCGAAGAGCGTATCTATCGTTTTCGCTGTGTCGAGGCGTGGTCAATGGTGGTCCCGTGGAACGGGTTCGAGCTGGCGGACCTGCTGAATATAGCCGGTGTGCAGTCCGGCGCGAAATACGTCTCCTTCGAGACTGCGCTGCGTCCTGATGAAATGCCCGGCGTCGCCTATAATGTGCTCGACTGGCCTTACGTCGAAGGGTTGCGTCTGGACGAGGCGATGCATCCGCTGACGATTATGGCCACCGGCATCTATGGCAAGGACATCCCGAAACAGAACGGCGCACCGCTGCGGTTGGTCGTGCCGTGGAAATATGGCTACAAGTCGATCAAATCCGTGGTGCGGATCACCCTCACGGACACTCAGCCCCCAACCAGTTGGAACAAGGCGAATGCCGGGGAGTACGGCTTCTATAGTAATGTGAACCCCGAGGTCGATCACCCCCGTTGGTCGCAGGCCAGTGAAAGGGTCATCGGTGGCGGTCTTTTCTCCAAGCGGATCCCCACGCTGATGTTCAACGGGTACGAGGCCGAGGTCGCGGATCTCTATGCCGGTATGGACCTGAGCAAGGATATCTAAACCCGTGTCCTCTATAGAAGTGAGCAGGCCGGTATGATCGACCGCCTGAATACCATCGCGCGACGTGTTCCCACATGGGTCGTATATATAGTGGGGCTTCTGCCAATCCCGTGGTTGCTGTTTCAGGCGCAGACCGGCGGGCTAGGGGCGGAGCCGATCAAGGCGTTGGAGAAAGAGCTGGGGTTGCTGGCCTTGCAACTGTTGATCGCCGGGTTGGCGATCACGCCCGCGCGGCGCTACCTTCGGCTGAACCTCATCAGATTTCGGCGCGCCCTGGGATTGCTCGCCTTTATATATGTCTCGCTGCACCTGTTGGTATGGCTGGTGCTGGATGTCGGGATCCTGTCGCAGATCTGGGCCGACATTCTGAAGCGCCCGTATATCACGATCGGCATGGCGGGTTTTGCCTGTCTTGTCCCCCTGGCGGCGACATCGAACAACTTCTCGATCCGCAAGCTGGGGGGCACGTGGCGCAAGCTGCACCGGTTAACCTATCTGGCTGCAATTTTGGCTGGGGTGCACTTCATCTGGCTGGTCAAAGGTTTCCAGATCGAACCTCTACTCTATATGGCGGCGATTCTGGCTTTGCTTGTCCTACGACTTCCTAAACGGCGCTGATTCCGAATCTGGGCGGCGGCGCGGGCCGGGGATTGTGCCGGATTCGGACTGGGGGAGGGGAAACAATCCACATTCGCGCTGCGAGTCTGTGGATAACCCGCGCGGGCGTAAGTGATGCGGGGCAATGACGTGTTGGCGTGCGAAATAAAGCTGCGCAAAACGCGGGCTCCGCGGAATTTTCAAAAATCAAACCGTTGTTTTTATAGGAAAATTCGGAAAGTAGCGAAAAACTGTCATAATCCGAAAAAAGGGGTTGCGGGTATTTGGAACAAACCTTAGAACGCCCCTTACCGGAGACGCAGACAAGCAGACACGGGGCGCTAGACGGGGACGACGGGTTACGGTTCGGGTCTTACGTAG
>Ga0098057_1000565_pt1 | contig 12335 bp, 17 predicted proteins | sample 18_taG_FD_77072 | JGI IMG/M metagenome (GOLD analysis project Ga0098057, IMG submission 77072) | Marine viral communities from the Subarctic Pacific Ocean - 18_ETSP_OMZAT15316 metaG | ecosystem: Environmental > Aquatic > Marine > Oceanic | place: Pacific Ocean | collected 2015-01-19 | reverse complement strand
GTTGGAGCACCGGTGGACGTGAGAACCAACTTCGGCTGTTTGCCGAAGCGCAAGACGATGCCAAAAAGGCGTGGGACTCGTTGTTCTCCAAGTCGGAACAAAAACAGATCGCTAAGAAATCTTTTGAAGCGTCACGCAACCCGCAGCAGTTGGAAATGTTCACCCCTGCCGAACAACTCCGCGCCATCGTGCCCGGCGACGCCGAAGCAGCCAGACGGGCCGGGATGTTTCGCGCTGACGAGAACATGTGGGCCGACAAGTTGCGGGAATCCAAACAACCGTACCGGCCACTGTACGACGACATCGCAAAGTCAGGGGTGAAACAACCCGTCTGGGTGGGTCACCCGCCCGGAGCGACTGGTCCGCCGATGATCATCGAAGGCCACCACCGCATAGCCTCCGCCGCGGACATCAACCCCAAGATGGAAGTCCCAGTTCGCCACTACGAACGCAACTGGCTGAACTCGAAGTCACCCCAAGGGGTTCCTCATTTGAGCGAAACGAAACGGTTCGCGCCGAACCTGAAGATAGCGAAACAGTTGGTGGACTTCGGCACGAAGTGGGGTCGGCAAGCCCTGTACGCCATGATGAGAGCACCGAAGTAAACTCGACGGCATGGAAGGATTATGAAATGAACAGTCCAGAGGTTGTAGAAGACCCGCAAAAAAACAAGGCCCGGGTTGTAGGTCACGACCTTGCTGAACATGACCCGCTGTTGGAGCACCGGCCGCACGAATGCGGGATGTGTGGTGACACTTGGTGCAAGTGTGAGGAACTACACTACCGCTGATGCCCGTTTACTTGTACCGGTGCCGTGCCTGTCAGGTCCACGGCGAAAAGTTTCAGCACCACAACGACGACCCGATGTTGGATTGCCCCGATTGTGGTAAACCGATGTTGCGCCGCGTCTACTCGTTCAAACCGGCGAAAGTCATGCACGAACATTTCAACCACACAGTCGGCAAAGTCATTTCTGACAAGAAACAGTTCGCTGCGGAACTATCCCGCAAGTCTGCTGAGATGACGGAACGCACAGGCGCTCCGCACAACTATGTGCCTGTCGATTTGTCCGACAAGGAATCGCTTAGAGTAAGCGACGAGGGTATGGATAGTACGCTGAGGCGGCAAACCGAAACCGGTCAACGAGAAGTGAAGCAGTGGCTGTAGCCGAACGAGTAGATCACGCACAGGGTGAAGACCATGTGGTAGCAGGCCGTATCAACGGTTTGTATGGCAACGCCAAAACGGAAATGAACCGTCGCCACGACAGGTGGCGTAAAGCGTACCGGTTGGTTCACAACCGCGGTTGGTCCAACTCGCGTGATGCGTGGATGCCCTCCCCGACAGCATCCGAGATTTACCCGATTGTGTCAGCCCTTGTTGGTTGGATGACTGATCAGCGAGTCAAGTTTCAGGCTGTCCCGTCGGCAGACCCACATTCGCAGTACGCCAACTTTCAGCAGAAACTCGCACAAGACCTCGAAACTGTGCTTGACTCACTTTGGGTCAACCACAACTTCGAAGGTGAAGTAGAGAAAGTTCTGTTCGACGCGTTTATTTACGGCACAGGGTTTTTCAAATGCGTCTACGACCCCGGTGCCGACGGCGGGGCGGGCAATGCGTTGATGCGCCGATGCGACCCGTTCTCACTGTTTATCGACCCGTCGGCGACTTCGCTACACGACGCCAACTACATCATTGAAGCGCGGGAACTGTCGATCACCGAGTTTGAACGCCGGTTCCCCGGACGCGGCGACGTGATCGAAGCAGACATGGGTGCAGGGTTTTCTTTGCCGCATCGTGAAAACAATGAAACTGGTGGCAAAGCCCCGATGGCGAACCTTGCAGCCCATTCCGGCGGGTCGGGGACTGTTCCTCCGATTTACGGCAAACCGGGTCAAAACGGACGGGTTTCGGATTCGGCGTACTACGACGGTTCGATCACTGTGTTCGAAGCGTGGATCAAAGAAAACACGTTGTACACACCGGCCGAGGGAGACGAGGAGGACGAACCGTTCAACGTCTCCGAATGGCGTGTCATCATCACCACCGGTTCGCATGTGTTGGTCAACGAACGTGCAATGGACATGTGGCAGCACGGCAACCATCCGTACGTCCGGTACGTCAACCACGACATTGGAGACATGTGGGGGATCGCGTTGGTGGATCATCTCGCTGATCCACAAATGGCTATCAACCGTTTGTTGGCTGCGTTGCAGCAGCACGCCGAACTCGTATCCAACCCTATTTTCTTGGAGGATTCCCGGTCGGGTATTCCTAGAACAAAGATTGTCAACCGTCCCGGTCAACGCATCACGAAGGGTGCAGGGTCGGAAGCGGGTTGGCTTACGCCGCCTCAAATGCCGAACGATGTGCAGGAACTCGTCCAGTTTTACATCAACGAAATGGAAAGAATCAGTGGTCTATCAGGAGTGGTACGGGGGTTTTCGCCGACGGGACGAAACTCGCAGGGTGTCATCGACTCGGTGGCTGAGTCCGCATTTGTGCGGATACGGCTGGCGTTGCGAAACCTTGAAAGAAGTTTGTCGAAGGCGGGGAGCCTGTTGGCGAACCTTGTCGTGGAAAACTATTCGCTACCCCGTGTCATGTCGATTGTGGGACCCGACGGTGAACGGTCGATGCTGGCTTTGCGGGCACGACATTTCTTCGTCCCCAACGACCAAGGCGCAGACCCGATGAGATTCTCGTTGTATGTGCGTGCAGGGTCGGCGATGCCGATTTCCCGTGCGGCACGTATCGCCGAAGCAGAAACCTTGTTCGCTATGGGTGCTTTGGACGCCCAAGCGGTGCTCGAAGCCCACGATTACCCGAACCGCGAACAGATTCTGCAACGAGTCAACGCCGGTGGTGTGCTAGGAATAGGCGGCGAGGGGAAACCCAACCCGAATATGGCTTCCAACTCGAATATGGGTTCCCGTAATAGACAACGGTGACGGAAAGAGTGTAAGGTAACCACATGGCCGAGAAGTTCACGTCCAATAACGTCCCAACTCCGAGAGGCTGGAAAGGCCCGTCGGAGAAGGGTTCAGTGGTACGACAACTCGACGGTAGGCTTTCTGCGAACAAGGCAGAAGGCGACGACGAAAATCAGAACCAGCGCAGAAACGCGTTGGATCTCTAACCAAGGAGCATCAGATGCCCGGTCCCGCTTCCACTTCGGGGAAGAACATCAAGGTTCACAAGTTGGGTCACACTGCTGGCCGCGACTACGGAGCCAACGTGTCTTCCAAGAAGTCACAGTCGCCACGCGATCTGTCAGCAAAGAAGTAACTCATGGCTGGTGGCACCCGCCAGAACAACACGATGTCGGAGGGGTTGCATCAACTCCTGTCTTCGCTCGCCCAACTAAAGGCAGCGCCTGACGCCGACCTCGAGTATCTGTCGGCCATTGAGTCCGCCATTTTGCAGAAGTTGAAGGAGCCTCTACAGCAGGCAGCGCAGGCTCTGGCACAGGCTGGTGGTGTTGTTCCTCCGGGGATGGCCGGGCAGATGGGTGCCGCAGCACAGGGCGGCATGGGTCAATCACCGCCTCAGCAGGCTCAGGGTGGGGGGATGCCCAACCCTGATGAACTACGGAGATTGGTGGCATCCAGAGGTCTCAGATAATCTGATTATCAGATTCGATCGGCGGAGATGAGGTAAATGGCAGAAGAAGAACTTTCTCAGGAACAGGTAGACGATTCCCTAGCAGAACAGGGGTTCGTTGCTGAAGTTGGGTCGGACCGTTGGGTGTCGGATCTTGAATCACAGTTCGCGACCGACGATGACGAGCCTGTAGAGGCCGAAGAAGTCGCTGAAGAAGTCGCCGTCGGGGGCGGCGATTCCCAAGCCGCCGATGGGGATACCCCAGCCTCCGACGGCGACGCTCCCGATTACGTCCAGTTGGGGGATGTGCGTGTCCCGCAGGACGAGGCGGAGCGTGTTGCCCGGTTCTGGGATTGGATGAACACCAACCCAGATGAGGCGATGCAGTTCGTCGGTTACATGTCGGGCGAATACGACCTTGTGCCAAAGGGTCAGCAACCCGCCCAGCAGTCTGTTCAGCGTGAGTCAACACCCGTTGACGAGTCTGATCCGTACGAGGATTGGGATTTGTTGCCGGAGACGGTGCAGCAGCGGTTGAAGAAGGTTGACAAACTGGAGACGTATTTGGCGGCGCAGCACAGGCAGCAGCAGGCTGCTGTGCAGCAGCAAAACATGAAGTCGGTGGAGACGGCTCAGGCGCAGTTTGCGAATACGTACGATTTGAACTCGAATGAGGTGGCGCGGCTCGCCGACGAGGCGGCAAGACTAAACATTGTCCCTGCTTTGGTTCAGGATACTGGCGATCCTGTCAGAGCCGTAGAACGTGCACTTGAGATAGTGTATTTGCAATCAGATCAGGGCAGAGAACGAGAGTTCAATAAGCGCATAGCCCAAACAGAATCCGATAGAGACAAGCAACGTAAGATGGCTGCTGTCGGGGGTACTGCCGGGTCTGTACCTAGGCAGGAACCCGATGCAGTACCGAGTAACGCTACGGAACGTCGATCCGCAATGGTCAACGAAATCGCAGCCGCTCTCGGCAAAGTAACGTGACCAACCAACAGGAGACATAACACATGGCAACGCCAATCGGCTCCAATGTGGTCACCTCTATCGCACGTCGGTACATCCTCCCAGAAGTTACCGACAACGTCTACAACTCGAACCTTTTGTTGTTCCGACTGAACCAGTCGAACAAGAAGATCGTTCGCGGTGGGACGCAGATCGAGGTGCCACTCATGCACAGCCGTCTGGCAGCAGGTGGTGCCTACTCGGGATTCGACCTTCTGGACGTAACCCCGTCAGACACCATCAAGAATGCTGCATGGGACTGGAAACAGTATTACGTCCCAGTGACGGTTGACGGGCTGACCTTGATCAAGACTGATTCCCCGGAAGCGGTCGCCGATTTCATTCGTCTGTACTTCCAACAGGCTGAGATGGAAATGGCGGAGATTCTCGGAACAGGACTCTGGTCGGACGGGTCAACTGATACCAAACAGATCGACGGCATCGAAGGTGCTGTCGACGATTCAACGGTTCTCACCACATACGCTGGGATTAGCCGTTCCGCCAACACTTGGTGGCAGTCGCAGTACGACGGCTCAACCACCGCGTTGACGCTGGCGACCATGCAGACGATGTTCGGCAACTGCACCAATGGTGGCCGACATCCGACGGTGCTGGTGACGACACAGACCAACTACAACAGGTTCTACGCGCTGAACCAGTCTGACGTGCAAATCAACGTCGGTCAGGGCGCGGTGGACGAGCAGTTGGCGAACGCAGGGTTCACAAACCTGTTGTTCAACGGTGTCCCACTGTGCGTCGATTCGCACGTTCCGACAGACGGACCGACCGGTTCGGGTTCAGGGCAGCACATCTACTTCCTCAACGAAGATTTCATCCACTTTGCGGTTTCGCCAAGGGCTGACTTCTATCTGGAGGATTTCCAGACACCCATCCAGCAGGATGCGATGGTAGCCAAACTCTTCTGGGCTGGTAACCTCGTTATCAACAACTGTCAGTTGCAGGGCAAAATGTCTGCCCTGACCTCGTAAGGAGCAGATGACATGGCAGGACAAGTTATTACCAACCCACTTGGCGCTTTCGGTCTTTCGACCGGATCGTCTGTCAACTATCAGGTTGTCGCACCGTTCGAGGCTGCCGCTGCTATTTCAGCGAACGACCTCGTCGCGGTGGCGGCTACAGTCAACACGGACACCACAATCACGGTTGAGACACTTGATGTTTCGGACGCATTGCCGGAACTCGTGATTGGTGTGGCAAAGAACGCGGCCGCTGCTGGCGAGATTGTGGAGGTCGTAACCTACGGCTTCGCCGTCGTCGCTATCGGCAGCACGTCCCCGGCACTGGGCAACATCGTGATCATCGGCGCAGCCGATGGTCAGGCGGGGGTGTTGGCACCAGCCGTAGCCGGTACGATCACCGGCGACAACTTCGGTATCTATCTTGGTACTGAGATCGGTTCCACCAACACGGCTTGCATTTGGTTCTCGAAGTTCTAAGAACCCCCTATAGAAAGGCAGCGGCGGCATGTCAGTAGTGCGTGTCAAAAACCTCCGAGACGTGGCTTTCGTCGATTCGTTCGACGGAACCACGTACTCGGTGAACCCGGCTGGTTCAACCATTATCCCTATCGAAGCAGCGAAACTCTGGTTCGGCAACTGGGATCTGGTTGATAAGCCGTCGAGGGCGTTGCGGGAACGCAGCGAAGAACTTCGACGGCTGCAAGTCAGGTACGGTTGCAGCGACGATCCTGAACGGTGGGAGGCAACGAAGCCTCTCGTTCAGGTTTGCGATGTCGACGAAGATACGTGTTTCGTCACCGTGATCGACGATCCAGCCGGGACTGCAATCTCGGAAGCGGAGGTCACGGTGGACGAGCATGAAGACATGCTGTCCATGATCCGTCAGCAGGCCAAAGATTTGGACCGGTTGAAGAAGGATTACCAGAAGCAGATCCGTACGGAACAACCTGATTCTGATGCCGATGAAGACAAGCCTGAGCCGGTCGCGTCCAAACGCGCTCGGCGACAGTGAACCACGACTTTACTGGTTACCACCTTCTCCCTATAGGGGAACTAACTGCCCTGTATTGTGCCGTGGCAGGCAACCTCGCCAATCTGCACGAAGAATCAGCGATGGTGTTTTCCACGGAACGCCGCGCCAAAGTCGAAGGGTTTGTGCGTTCGCAGGAAACTTCTGTTGCCGGACGGGAACGAGAAGCAGATTTCCACGCATTAGAGTCAACTACGACACTGTTCGAGTTGCGGGGCGAAATCTCTGCTCTGCAAGAAGAACTAGCCACGTTGAAGTTACTACTGGGTGTGAAACATGCCGGAACTGAAATACTTTCAGATAACTGATTTCAGCCCCGGTATCCGCGACAAGTACTCGCCTTCGCAACCTCCGGGCACAGCACAAACCACGGATACGTGGGGGTGTGTGGCTTTGCCGACAACTGGGTTGTCGCCGTTGCCGAAGATGCAAAAGGTTCGTTCGGCCACTCAGTTGAACCGGGTGTCAGGAACCGACTATTTGTTGGATTCGGCATCGGGGTGGCATTACAACGGCAACGACCCGAAGTCGGGTTCCAACTTCGAGGTGTGCGGTTTCACAACCCAAGGCGGGTTGGGGGGTCCATCGGAGTCGTATTCGTACCCTGTTGAAATCTATTTGGGGGTTCAATGGTTGGAGCATGACGGCTCATCTGTGTACCGTCGCAACGTCCGCGTCGAAGCCGTCAATCTGGCCAACGATTTGAACTACGAGATTTTGGACCGCAACATGACTTCCGGTCCGTCCCCGATTTCGTCTGAACTGTGGCGTCCGATCACGTTTGCGTCGACACGGGAGAAACGATCCGACCCGTTTAGTGAAGACGACCAGTTCCGCCCCGGCGACCCGGTTGTAGTCACATCGTGGATGTCCCACGACTTGTCCGATTGGGACACGGTGGCGTACCCAGATTCGGTCGACGGGTCTGGTGGCGCGTCTCCAAAGTATCTGATGTCGGAAACAACCGGTGTGGGTTCCCCAACGACCAACAAACCCGTCGAGGTTTTGTCGCATCAAAACAGGCTTGTAGCGTTCGTTGTTTCAGAGTTCACACGGGTCAACGGACCCAACTTGACTTCCAACGAAAACATTTCGTTCTCTACCCCGCCGGGTGTGCTGTTCGATTTCGAGTCGTCTGCTGCGAACACGTTCGGCGAGCAGGTCACGTTCGAAATCCAAAACGCTACGGGTTACACAGCGTGGGCGTCGATCACCGCCAACCAGTTGCTACTCATCAAAGGCCGAGGGGCTGTGCTGATCACTGGTTCGTTGGAATCGCCAACAGTGGTGGCTCTACCAAAGGTGACAGGCAACGCCACTTGCCTTGGCGCTATGTCAATCCTCGGTTACGTATATCCAACAGCGAAAGGAAGCGTATACGCGTGGCAAGGCGACGACGTTTCAACGAACATGTCCCCGTTTTTGGATACGGGGTTCGTAGATTACGACGACGCTTCAAAACGCAAGGGCCACACCGGGTCGTGTGCCGCTTGGAACGATTTCGTGCTCATGCCGAACGAATGGGTCCTCGACGAACGAACAGCGGCATGGTGGAGAGTTTCAGATCCGGTGCAGGACACCGGGTTTGATAACCGCATCCGGTATTGGGATGTCCCCGCTGGTCAAGTGTTCAACAACACCGACGCCGTGTATGGCGCGGTCGGCAAGTATCAAGAACCCCACGAAGGTGTCATCTGCCGGTTGGAATCCGATGTTCTTGCACCGACATTTTATTGGCGGAGTGCACCAATAGTTTTAGATTCGTCTCAGTATGTACAGTTGCGGGAAATCGGGTTGACGTTCAAGGGCCGCGGAACCGTTCACGTCGACGTGTTTAGAGACGAAGCAGGAGACGACGACCCGATCGGTTCGTTCGTGTTCGACGCGACTGCTTCCGGCAACGAAACAATCACCCATGTGGTGCGTGAATCCGGTGGTTTCACGATGCGGTCGTTCAATATTCGCATCCGATCGTACTCACATGACGGGACTTCGGAAGCACCGACTGTGTATGGGCTAAACTTCGGGTACTTCTTGAAGCAGCACATACCTAACCACGATGTTTCGCACCGTGGTTTGGTGCTCGACAGGACAGACGACGTACTCGACGAAGCGAAGTTGGGATAAATGGCAGGCGCAGGATATAGAACATGGACGGCTTTGCAGTCGGTCCCAGCGGCGACTCTACAAACGTACCTTCAAGATCAGGTTGTGATGGTGTTCACTAATGCGACGGCACGCGACGCTGCGGTGACTTCGCCTGCCGAGGGGATGATCTGCTACCTGAAAGACATAGATCAAGTACAGTCGTACAACGGTGCTTCATGGGCATCGGTTACGTCTGTGTTGACTGGCGACGTGTTGACCGAGGATTCCACAAACGACAGGGTCGGCATCAACGAAGCGTCTCCGGGTGCAGCCTTACATGTCGAAGCGAAGGCTGCTTCGTCGGATCAGATGGTTCGTATCTATTCGTTGACTGGTTCGGAACACGATGCCGATTTGTCGTTTGCGTTGGACAACGGTGACGGTGAGACGTTCACTATCGGTATAGACGATTCCGACTCCGACAAGTTCAAGATTTCAGACAACGCAACACTGGGCGCCAACGACAGGTTGGTGATCGACTCGGCAGGTGCTGTAACTATCGCAGGCGGTGTCACCGCCGCCGTAACCGGAAATGTAACCGGCAATGTAACCGGCAACGTAACCGGAAACGTAACCGGAAATGTAACCGGAAACGTGTCAGGTTCGGCTGGTAGTGCAACCGGTAACGCGGCGACAGCAACAGCCCTTGAAACAGCCCGAACCATTGGCGGCACGTCGTTTGACGGCACCGCCAACATTGTTCCCGGTTCAGCAGACACGTTGGCTACAGCCAGAGACATCGGCGGAACGGCGTTTGACGGGTCGGCGAATATTACACCCGCGAATATCACGGTTGCGGACACAGCCGATTCGACATGCAACGTGGCGTTGTTTGAGTCGGCCACAGGGGATCTACCCCCGAAAACTGATGCGGGTATTACTTACGACGCCTCATCAGGCACCCTGACCTCTACAGCGTTCGCTGGTCCTGTGACAGGCAACGTGACCGGTAATGCTTCAGGTAGTTCAGGCAGCACCACAGGCAATGCCGCTACGGCTACCGCTCTAGCCACTGCTCGTACCATCGGAGGAACCTCTTTCGATGGGACTGCAAATATCGACTTAGGCGAAGACGCTAATATGATATTAGCGTCACAATCGTTTAGTTAGGGGTTAGTAATGGCAACATACTCAAAAGAGTTCTTCACTGGCAGCGCCGCCGACGAGGGCGGTACTGGTATTGCCCTTGCTGTTGACAGTGGTGCGTTTACCACCATCCACACGACGACAACCACAGCGGCGACGCTGGATGAGATTTGGATGTACGCGGTGAACTCGTCGGCGGCGGATCTGAAGGTTACGATCCAGTTCGGTGGCGATCAGGAACCCGAAGATTTCATCGAAACTACGGTGACAGCGGAGAGTGGTCTGGTGCTTATCGTCCCCGGCCTGATTCTACAGGGTAAGGCCAGTACAGGGCTGATCGTAAAGGGTGCTGCTGCAACTGGCGATGAGGTGGCTGTGTACGGCTACGTCAACCGCATCACCTGATAAATGTTCCGTCAGGACCGCACCAACCCGTCTACCGCCGTATCCAACTGGCGGGGGCGGCGTGACGCGCCGAAGGCGTGGCCTTCGACGGCTGTGTCTACTTGGTTGAATGGTGGGCTGTTCGGCGCTGGTCCGCTTGTTGCTACGGGCGGGATCATCACGCAGTACGTCGATTCGGGGACGACGTATCGGGTTCATGCGTTTCGTGGTTCAGGCAAGTTTGTGGTGGCTTCTGGTGCGGCTAATGTGGACTGGCTGAACGTCGCAGGCGGCGGCGGTGGCGGCGGTTACGTTCACGGTGCCGGTGGCGGTGCTGGCGGTATGCAGACAGGGACGGGCTACGCCGTATCTTCGGGCACCTACACGGTGACTGTCGGGGCGGGCGGGGGTGGTGGTGCCAACGCGGGTGATGCCACTGGGCACGGCACTGATGGTGGCAATAGCGTGGCCCTTGGGACCACTTCTGATGGCGGTGGCGGCGGAGCAGGTGCATATAGCCACGACGGCAACGCCGGTGGCTCTGGTGGCGGAGCGTCTGCAGCGGGAACCATCGGGTCTGCCTCCGCTGGCGAGGGTAACGACGGTGGTCTTGGTAGTAGTGATGCTGATCACTACGGCTCTGGTGGTGGGGGCGGCAAGGGTGCCGTCGGGCAAGATGGAACAGCCGATGACGGCGGCGACGGGGGTGCCGGGGCCACGGGCTACGGCATCACCGCTGCGGTTCCGACTTATGCGGGTGGTGGCGGCGGGTGTTCGTATGACGGCACTGTTGGCGAGCAGGGCGCAGGCGGGTCAAGTATCGGCGGTGGTGGCTCTTATGCAACGGACGGCTTCAGCGCCGTTCCGAATGCTGGCAGCGGTGGCGGTGGAACCGATTTTCGTGGTGACAGCGACGGTCTTGGCGGTGACGGGTCCACGGGCATTGTGATTATCCGATACGACACGGGACTTACCTGATGGCCCTTCCCGCATATATCGACGCCTCCACGGGCGCTATCACGGACGGTGAGGCATGGGTCGCTATTGCGTCTGCTGAACCCGATTCGGCAAACGTCCAGTTCGTCAGCACCGACGATGGACAGGTCGGAGACTTCTCCCAATACATGGACCTCAAAATCGTCGGCTATGTGCGAAGCCTCTACAGCGGGGTATCGACTTCCCTCTACCTGAACTTGAACAACGACACGGGTAGCAACTACGCCCAGCAGTATCTCTACGGCAGCGGTGCTGCCGTTGCCTCTGGTTCAGTAGCGTCAACAACCTACGCCTACGCAGGATGGATCGCAGGGAATACTGCTACAGCCAACATCTTTTCGGCTTTCACTGTGGACTTGTTTGACATCAACAGTGGTAAATACAAGTCTGTTATTGCCCAGTCTGCTGATGACAGAGATGGCGCTGGTTACGTCGCACTGTTTGCCAACACTTGGCAGTCTCAGGCTGCGATCACGGAGATCGACTTGACGGGTGTCGGTGTCACATTGTTAGCGGGAACCCGCATCGACCTGTTCGGTGTGTTGCCAAGGATGGTTGCCTGATGGCTGTGATCGAAGCAATCGCCACAACATATTTGGAGGCTGATGCTGCGTCGGTGACGTTCTCGTCTATTCCTGCAACGTATGAGCATTTGCAGTTGCGGACGAATATCCGCACCGCCCGTGCTTCTGCACTTGAACCCACAGCGATACGGTTCAACGGCGACACGGGCAGCAACTACGCTTCTCACCGACTGATCGGTCAGTCCAGTACCCCCCTCGCTGGGAGAGAAACCTCTCAAACTCGGGCGTATGCCACGGGACAAATGCCCACGGCGACGGCAGAACGGTCCTTCTACGGGTCGGGCTATGTTGATATTCTTGATTACGCCAACACCAATAAGAACACAACGATTCTTTTCCTATCTGGCGAAAACGAAGCCACCTATCCGTATGTGACGTTCGGGTCGGCTTTGTGGGACGCCACGGCGGCGGTGGCTACGATCCTGTTGTATCCACTCCACGGGTCGAACTTTGCCCGTGGTTCTGAGTTCACCCTCTACGGATTGAAGTCCTCGTAATGGCTGCTTTCAC